>Ga0209980_10000036_pt1 | contig 61189 bp, 64 predicted proteins | sample CR02metaG_FD_183611 | JGI IMG/M metagenome (GOLD analysis project Ga0209980, IMG submission 183611) | Deep subsurface microbial communities from Mariana Trench to uncover new lineages of life (NeLLi) - CR02 metaG (SPAdes) (version 2) | ecosystem: Environmental > Aquatic > Marine > Ocean trench...
ATATTTTGCGCACCACCGGTTGAATTTGGCGGCCCCGGGGATCGATGGTCTCCAGAGACACTGCTGGTCGCAGCGGTGGGGAATCGTTTTGTGCTTAGTTTTCGGGCGATCGCCAGAGCCTCGAAGCTTTCCTGGATCTCACTGGAATGCGAGACGGAAGGCGTTCTCGATCGCTAAGAAGGCACGACGAAATTTACGGGCTTTACGGTCCACGCAAATCTTCACGTCCCCCAGGGTACGAACGAGGGGAAAGCACATCGTATCTTGCAGAAAGCCGAGGATAGTTGTCTGGTTACGAACTCACTATCCGCCACGACACATCTGAAGGCGGTCGTATTGGTAACTCCGTAGCCATCGCCCGCCCCATCGATGGATCCGAAAATGGACTCGGTAATGTGGTGGGCCCGGCAGGACTTGAACCTGCGACCAACGGATTATGAGTCCGTCGCTCTAACCAACTGAGCTACAGGCCCGTTGAGGTGGGTGTTGCTGCTCCCTCACCCCGACCCTCTCCCCCGGAGGGGGGAGGGGGGGAAGAGTAGGGGAGGCGGCATACTTCACTATTAGTCTAAAAAGCTCCGCAGCTGCTCGGAACGGCTCGGGTGACGGAGCTTGCGCAGGGCCTTCGCTTCTATCTGGCGAATCCGCTCGCGCGTGACGTCGAACTGCTTGCCCACTTCCTCGAGGGTGTGGTCGGTATTCATCTCGATGCCGAAACGCATGCGCAGCACCTTGGCCTCGCGCGGCGTGAGACCGGCGAGGATATTCTGGGTCGACTCCCGCAAGCCCTCGAAGGTTGCCGAGTCGTTGGGAGTGACGATGGACTGATCCTCGATGAAATCGCCCAGGTGCGAATCCTCGTCGTCACCGATGGGCGTCTCCATTGAAATCGGTTCCTTGGCAATCTTGAGCACCTTGCGCACCTTGTCTTCCGGCATCTCCATGCGCTCGGCAAGCTCCTCCGGCGTCGGCTCGCGGCCCTGCTCCTGCAGGATCTGGCGCGAGACCCGGTTCAGCTTGTTGATGGTCTCGATCATGTGCACCGGAATTCGGATGGTGCGGGCCTGATCTGCGATGGAGCGCGTAATCGCCTGACGAATCCACCAAGTCGCGTAAGTTGAAAACTTGTAGCCGCGGCGGTACTCGAACTTGTCCACCGCCTTCATGAGGCCAATGTTGCCTTCCTGGATGAGATCCAGAAACTGCAGGCCGCGGTTCGTGTATTTCTTGGCGATGGAAATCACCAGACGCAGGTTGGCTTCCACCATTTCCTTTTTCGCCCGGCGTGCCTTGGCTTCGCCGATGGACATACGTCGATTAATGTCCTTGATCTCGCCGATGGTGAGCCCGCTCTCTTCCTCGATGACGACGAGCTTTGCCTGCAGGCGCTTGATGTCCTTCGCCAGCGGTTTCAGGGCCGCGGCGTACTTGTTTTTGGCGCGCAGGTGCGAGCGTAGCCAGTTTGTGTTGGTTTCGTTGGCGATGAAGCTCGCGACGAAATCCTTGCGCGGCATTTTTGCCTCGCGTACGCACATGGCCATGATCTGGCGTTCGTGGTTTCGCACGCGCCGGATGACACCGCGCAGCTTATTGGTGAGCCGGCCCACGAGCTTCGGCATTAGCTTGAGCTCGAAAAACATCGCCGAGCATTCATCACGAATCTTGACCGCCTGCTTGGAAGGCGAGCCGTGTTTGGCCGTCGCCCGGGTGAGGCGTCCGAGGGCGCGCTTGAGCTTCCTGAAATGCGCTTTCGCCTCGTCCGGGTCGGGGCCCAGATCGATGAGCGCTTCCAGCTCGTCTTCCTCTTTCTGCTTCTCGCTGGCGTTTTTGGCGTCCTTGCCGGTCAGGGGCTTGGCGCCCGGTGCCGGGCCAGGTGTCGCAGGCTCGTCGCTCTGATTCGGGTCGATGAAGGCCGAAAAGATGTCGGTGAGTTTGACCTCGCCGTTCTCGTGGCGCTCGTATTCGGCCACCAGCAACTCGATAGTCGGTGGATAGAGGGCGAGCGCACCCAGCGCCTGGTTGAGACCCTTCTCAATGCGCTTGGCAATTTTGATCTCACCCTCGCGGGTCAGCAGGTCCACCGTGCCCATTTCGCGCATGTACATGCGCACGGGATCGGTGGTGCGCCCGAACTCGGCGTCGAGGGTCGCGAGCGCGACCGCAGCCTCCTCGGTGTCATCCACGTCGGCGTTGACCGCGGTCTCCATCATCAGCAAGGTATCGGCGTCGGGGGCCACCTCGTGAACGGCGATCCCCATGTCGTTGATCATGCTGATGATATCTTCGATCTGCTCCGGGTCGACGATACCTTCCGGCAGGTGATCGTTGACCTCGTGGTAGGTCAGGTAACCCTGATCCTTTCCCTTTGCGATCAATAGCTTAAGCTGTGATTGTTGTTGATTCAGATCCATTATTCTCGTCTGCCACACTGTGGTGCGGAAATGCGGGCCGTAACGTCTAATTATATCAAATGTTGCTCTCCCCTACCGGGGCTCCGAAGCCGCATTCCCTTCATTTTTCTGGTGCGACGCACCTCCTGACAGGCGGGCAAATTCCCGCTTTTCGCCGTCGCTCAGTTGCCCCTGCCGCTCCTTGCGGGCGAGCGCGGCGAAACGCTGATCCTCGGCCAGTCGCTGGAGCTTTTCCAGGGCTTCCTTGAACTCCTGTTCGAGGCCCTGGTTAAGAGCAGCGACCTCTTCCGCAGCCAGCTTCGCCAGGTGGCGCCCGGACTCGTGGTCACGGAAGCGCTCCAACAGCGCACCTGTTGTCAGATTGGGACTGTCATCGAGAGTTTCAATGAGCTCCAGCAGCAACGGTACGCCGGGGAGCTCCAGAGAGCGCAGGTGGCCGGTGGCCATGCCTTCCCTGCCCAATGATGGGTAGTGAAGGAGCCAGGTAATCACCTTTCGCACCAGAGATGGCGGTTGTCGTTTGTGCTTGCTCAGGGGACCGGGCGGTCTCGATACTGCCGCACTTCCCCTCCCCGTTATCAGTGTAGACGAATTCTTTTGGGCCAGTCCCGTGAGCTCGGCCAGGCGGTTTTCCGACAGCTCGCGGAAGCTTCCGGCAGGTAACTTTGCCAGCAACGGTCGTGCCAGCGCCGTCAGCCGCGAGCGACCGTCGATGGTGTCGAGATCCACGCGAGCCGCCAGGTGATCGAACAGAAAAGTGCCAAGGCTGTGCGCCGCGATAAGCGCGGATTCGAAGGCGGCCGCGCCCCGGGCTCGCACCATGCTGTCCGGATCCTGGCCTTCCGGCAGGAACATGAAAAAGGCTTGCCTGCCGTCGTGCATGGCGGGCAGCGTGGTCTCCAGGGCCCGCCAGGCGGCGCGGCGCCCGGCGTCGTCGCCGTCGAAGCAGAACACGATGTCCTGGCTGGTCCGAAACAGCTGCTCCAGGTGGGCCTCGGTGGCGGCGGTGCCCAGGGTTGCGACCGCGTTGCGTATGCCGTGCTGGGCGAGCGCCACGACGTCCATGTAACCTTCGACGATGATTAGCCGCTCCGGCCGGCCAGCCGCTTTGCGGGCCTGATACAGGCCGTAGAGCTCGCGCCCCTTATGGTATACGGCGGTCTCCGGCGAGTTCAGGTACTTGGGCGTTTCGTCGCCCAGCACCCGGGCGCCGAAGCCCACGGTGCGGCCGCGGCGATCGAGGATCGGAAAGGTGATGCGGCCGCGGAAGCGGTCGTAGAATCCGCCGCCGTCTTTGTCCACCAGCAGGCCGGCCCGGGACATCAGGGCCCTATCGGCGTCGCTGGGGCCGATGGCGCTGAGCAGGTTGTCCCAGCCCGGCGGGGCGAATCCCAGGCCGAAGGCGGCCGCGATCTCACCCGAGAGACCACGGCTACGGAGATATTCCACGGCCCGCGGGGCCTCGGCATGCTGGCGGAGCTGTTGCTGAAAGTAAGCGTTCGCTTTCGCCATCATGTCGTAGACGGGCTGCAGACTCTCGCTGCGCTGTTCGCTGCCGGCCTCCCGGGGGACTTCCAGGCCGGCGCGGCTGGCCAGGTCCTCCACGGCTTCTACGAAGTCCATGTGGGCGTAGTCCATCAGGAAGCCGATGGCGGAGCCGTGGGCGCCGCAGCCGAAGCAGTGGTAAAACTGCTTGTCGGCGCTGACAGTGAACGACGGTGTCTTCTCGTTGTGGAAGGGGCAGCAGGCCTTGTGGTCCTTGCCACCCTTCTTGAGCGGCACGTACTCGTCGACCACGTCCACGATGTCGACGCGCACGAGTAAATCGTCGATGAATTGACGGGGAATGCGCCCGGCCACTTCTGCCTCCGCCCTCAAACACGGCCGTTGCGGCCGTGGTTGTGCGGTGAGTCTACCCTAGAGGCCCGAGAGCTTCTGCTTGACCGTGGCGCTGACGGCACCCAGGTCGGCGCGGCCCTGGACCCGGGACTTCAACAGGCCCATGACTTTGCCCATGTCGCGCATGGAGTCGGCGTTCATCTCGGCGATGGCGGCATCGATGAGGGCCTCCAGCTCGACCGCCGGCAGGGCCTCGGGCATGTAGGTCTCGATGATGGCGATTTCGTAGCTCTCCTGGTCCGCCAGATCCTGGCGGCCGGCATCGGAGTACTGCTGAAGCGAGTCCCGGCGCTGTTTGAGCATTTTCTCCAGCACCGCCAGCACGCCCGGGTCATCGAGACTGGAGCGCGAGTCGACCTCGACCTGCTTGATGGCAGCGGTGACCAGACGCAGGGTGCCCAGGCGCGGCTTGTCCTTGGCGCGCATGGTCGCGGTGACATCGTCCAGGATGCGTTGTTTCAGCTGGGAAGTCATGGCTGGCGGGGCGCCCGCGGGTGGTCGGGGTAGCGGGGGGAGGGCGCCGGCCCTAATTCGGCTGTCAATAAAGGCGACGGCGTTTGATGTTCTCGCGGGCGAGCTTCTTGAGATGGCGCTTGACGGCGGCCGCCGCCTTGCGCTTGCGCACCGAGGTGGGCTTCTCGTAGTACTCGCGGCGGCGGATCTCGGTGAGGGTTCCGGCTTTTTCGCAGGCGCGCTTGAATCGGCGCATGGCAACGTCGAACGGTTCGTTCTCGCGTACTCGGACGGACGGCATTGATATTCCTCGCGGTATCCTGGCGGCGGGTTAGGTTACACTCGCCGGGGCAGTGAACCCCATAGTGTAATTGGGACTGGCCGGGCAAGCAAAGCCCGATGGGCCGATGTGTCTATCGGCATGGGTCCGGTCCGGAGGCGCCGGTGCGAGTACTGGGAATCGAGACGTCCTGTGATGAGACCGGAGTCGCCGTGTACGACAGCGAGGCCGGTCTGCTCGCGCACTTACTTTACAGTCAGGCGGCCATGCACGCCGAGTACGGCGGCGTGGTCCCGGAGCTCGCCTCCAGGGACCACGTGAGGAAGCTGGTTCCGTTACTCGAGGAATTGCTGCAGGGCGACGGCCGGGGGCAGCGTGGCGGTATCGACGGCATCGCCTACACTGCCGGGCCGGGGCTGGTGGGCGCGTTGCTGGTGGGCGCAGCCGTGGGCCGCAGTCTGGCTTTTGCCTGGCGGGTGCCGTCGGTGGCCGTGAATCACATGGAAGGGCACTTGCTGGCGCCGATGCTGGAGCCGGACGGGCCGGAGTTCCCCTTTCTGGCGCTGTTGGTCTCCGGGGGGCATACGCAGCTGGTGGCGGTGGCCGGGGTGGGGGAATACCGGATGCTGGGCGAGTCCCTGGATGACGCCGTCGGCGAAGCCTTCGACAAGACCGCCAGCCTTCTGGGCCTTCCCTATCCCGGCGGCCCGGAGCTGGCGGCCCTGGCAGAGGGCGGCGATGCCGACAGATTCCGCTTTCCCCGGCCCATGACCGACCGCCCGGGTCTGGATTTTAGCTTCAGCGGCCTCAAGACTTTCGCCATGAATACCATCGCCGACTCGCCCGGGGATCCTGAGACCCTGGCGGCTGTCGCCAGGGCCTTCGAGGAAGCAGTGGTGGACACTCTCGTCATCAAGTGCCGGCGGGCTCTCACCCACACCGGGCTCCAGCGCCTGGTGGTGTCCGGCGGCGTCAGCGCCAATCGCCGGCTGCGGCGATCCATCGGCGCGCTGGCGGACCAGCTGTCGATTTCAGTGCATTATCCGCGCTTTGCGTTCTGCACCGATAATGGCGCCATGGTGGCTTACGCAGGATGCCAGCGGTTGCTGGCCGGTGCCGACGAGCCCCTGGCTTTCGGCGCGCAGGCGCGCTGGCCTCTGGAGTCCCTGGAACCGCCTGGCGCCGGGCTCAAAGGTTGATCTCGCTCTCGGTGCCGTCGCGCAATCGTTGAATGTTCTCGCGGTGGCGATAAACCAGCAGGGCGGCGATGACGACCAGCGCCACGATAGTGGCGGGCTGCTGGATGAAGACCAGGGCAAAAAGCGGCGCCGCCACTGCCCCGGCCAGGGAGGCGAGAGACGCATAGCGCGTGGCCATGGCGGTCAGCACCCACACGGCGCCCATGAACAGCGCCACCGGGAAAACGAGCGCGGCCACGGCGCCGAAGGTGGTGGCCACGCCCTTGCCGCCCTTGAATTGAAAGAAAACCGGGTACATGTGACCGATGATGGCGGCCACCGCGGTGCTGGCGAGTACCGTGGGCGAATCGGTGAGCAGATGGGCGAGCAGCACCGGAACGGCGCCCTTGAGCGCGTCCCCGGCCAGGGTCAGCGCCGCCGCTTTTTTGCCGCCCAAGCGCAGAACGTTGGTGGCACCCGGGTTACCCGAGCCCTGCTTGCGGGGATCGGGTAGTTTCATGACCCGGCAGACGATGACCGCCGAGGCGAGCGAGCCGCACAGGTAGCCGAGTACAACCAGAACGATGCCGAGAATCATGTCCATACGCGTCGAGCGCCGCCTATCAGGGCTTCAAACCCGGGCCCAGTGGATTGAAGCGGGCCAATTTGCCCATCCACCTGGGATTATGGTTAATAATTCCTGTCCCCGCACAAGAAAACACACGACTCAACGGACGTTCCAAGAGCGAGCAATGGCCAGTGGATATCATCTATATACATGATCTGCGTATTGAAACTGTCATCGGCATTTACGACTGGGAACGTAAGATCAAGCAAACGGTGGTGCTCGATATCGAAATGGCGGGTGATTGCCGCAAGGCGGCGCAAAACGACGACGTCGAAGATACGTTGAATTACAAATCCGTCGCCAAACGCCTGATCGAGTTCGTCGGCAGCAGCGAGTATCAGCTGGTGGAGACGCTCGCCGAGCGGTGTGCAGCGGTCGTGTTGGAGGAATTTCAAGTGCCGTGGGTGAAGCTGCGCGTCAACAAGCAGGGCGCGCTTCGGGGTGCGCGCGATGTCGGCGTCATCATCGAGCGTGGGCAGCAACCCTGATGGCAAGGATTTTCGTCAGCGTCGGCAGCAACGTCGACCGCGAACGTCACATTGCTCTTGCACTCAAATTGTTGCGCGCACATTTCGGCGAGTTGCAACTTTCGAGCGTATACGAAAGCGCGTCGGTGGGGTTCGAGGGCGATCCCTTTTTCAATCTGGTGGTCGCATTCGAGACGGACGCGGAGCCGCGCCGGATCGTCACGGCTCTGCATGAGATCGAGCGTCGCTGCGGCCGTGCGCGGGATGGAAATCAGCTCGGTCCGCGAACCATGGATCTGGACCTTCTGCTGGCCGGCGACCGTGTTATGCGCGACCAGAACATCGTGCTGCCGCGCGAAGAGATCGGCTCCCAGGCTTTCGTCCTGTGTCCGTTGGCGGAAATCGCCGGAGAGCGCAGGCACCCGGTGAGTGGCGAGACCCTGGCGGCCATGTGGGCGCGCCTGGAAGGCGACGCCGGCGAACTGCGCAAGGTGAACATCCATAGCGGCACCGAAGCCCGGTCTTGACGTATGAACTTCTGCAGCCAGTGCGGTTCCCCGGTGACCAGCCGTATCCCGCCCGGTGACGACCGGTTACGCCATGTGTGCGATAGCTGCGGTACGATTTTCTACAGCAATCCGAAGATCGTCGCCGGCTGCATTCCCCAGTGGCACGAGCAGCTGTTGCTCTGCCGCCGCGCCATCGAGCCTCGCAGTGGTCTTTGGACGCTGCCCGCCGGATTCATGGAGAACGGCGAATCCACCGATCAGGCGGCGGCCAGGGAGACGCTCGAGGAGGCTAATGCCAGAGTCGAGATGGGCAAGCTGTTTGCTTACCTGAACATTCCCGCACTCAATCAGGTGTACGTAATTTTTCTCGCGCGGCTCTTGGATCTCGATTTTTCCGCCGGCGCGGAGAGTCTCGAAGTGCGGCTTTTCCATGAGCATGAGATCCCCTGGGAGGAAATCGCCTTTCCATCCATCGAGCGGGCGCTGCGCCTTTACTTCCAAGATCGTCGCGGCGACGGTTTCGGCATGCACGTGGCGGACGTCGAGCGGCGTTCCCGGTGACCAGGGTCGACCAGCGCCCGGTGCCCTGCTTCAGCCAATCGCCCGCCCACCATCGACTTTGATGACCTGGCCCGTGACATAGTGGGCCTCGCGGACCAGGAAAAGAACGGTCTGCGCGATGTCGGCGGGTTCACCGGCGCGGCCCATGGGTGTACCCGCGAGCACGGCTGCCCGTTCGCTGTCGTCGCAGTCCGTCTCCGGCCACAGGATGGCGCCAGGGGCGACAGCGTTGACCCTGACATCCGGAGCAAGCTCGAGCGCCAGGGATCGCGTCATCATGATGAGTCCGGCTTTCGACGCGCAGTAGACGACGTGAGCGGCCAGCGGTTTCAGCCCATATATGTCCGCTATGTTGATGATACAGCCTTTTGTTAATTTCAGTTGCGGCGCTACCGCCTGGGCGAGAAACAGCGGTGCCTTGAGATTGGTGTCCAGCAGCTCGTTGTATGCGCCGTCATCGATCGCACCAAGAGGCGTGGCGGAAAACGCGGAAGCGTTGTTGACGAGCACATCCATGCGCATGAACGTATCTGTGACCGAAGCGACCATCTCCTTTATTGCCAAGCTGTCGCGGAGATCCGCCTCGAAGAGCTGCACGCTCGCGGGGCGCGTGGCGTTGAGCTCGTCGCGCAAGTGTCTGGCGTCGTCCAGGGACGTCCGGCAGTGCAAAGCGATGTTCATTCCTGACCTGTGCAGGCAACGCGCGATCTCCGCGCCGATTCGTCGCGCGCTTCCGGTGATGAGAGCGACTTTCGATTGCAGGGGGTCAGGCTCGTTGTGCATGGGCTTTTCTCGACGGGTCGGCGCGGACACGGGGAGATTGTAGATCGTGTGGACGGTTAAATGCTGTGAACGGCGATGACATTGTGAGCGCGCACGCCCAGGTGACCGGCGGGAATCCGAGACTCGTGGCCCTGATACGCGCGGCCATCGAGCAGGCGGGCGGCGCCATCAGCTTTGCCGAGTACATGGACCTCGCGTTGTTTGCGCCGGAGCTCGGCTACTATCATGCCGGCGCCGACCAGTTCGGCAGTAGCGGTGATTTCATCACCGCGCCGGAATCGTCGCCGTTGTTTGCCCGATGCGTGGCCGTGCAGGTGGGGGAAGTGCTGAGCCAGCTCGGCGGCGGTGACGTTTGCGAGGTGGGCGCCGGGTCAGGTGCTCTCGCGGCCGATCTGCTGGAGAGTCTGGCCGAGGCAAGATGCCTGCCGCGAAGCTATTTTGTCATCGAGCGCAGTCCCGCTCTACGCGAACGGCAACGCACACGACTCGGATCGCGCCTGGGGGATCTGGCGGGGCGGGTCAGTTGGCAGGACGAATTGCCACGGGATTTTTGCGGCGTGGTGCTTGCCAACGAAGTCCTCGACGCGATGCCGGCGCATCGATTTCGCGTGCACGGGGCACAGCTTGGTGAATGCCGGGTCGCTTGGGCTGATGGCGGCTTTCGGTGGGTCGAGGTCGACTGCTCGGGGAGCACGCTGGGGAAGCATGTCCAGAGCATTCTCTGCACGCTCGATCATCCGCTACCGGAAGGCTACCTGTCGGAATGCGCGCCGGCCCGGCAACGCTTTATCGGCAGCCTCGGTGTCAGCTTAAACCGTGGCGTGGCGCTGTTGTTCGACTATGGATATGGCCGCGCCGAGTACTACCATCCGCAGCGTTCGAGTGGCACGTTGCGCTGTTTCCATCGGCACCAGGCCCACGATGATCCGCTGATTCTCACCGGGCTCCAGGACATCTCCGTGCATGTGGATTTCACCGCCATCGCGGAGGCGGCACTCGGCGCCGGGCTCGAAGTGGCGGCGTACACCACCCAGGCGGAGTTTCTACTTGCCACCGGGTTGCTCGAGGCCTGTCGCGGCGTCGATCCGGCCAGTCGTCAGCACGCCGAGTTGACCGCTCAAATCAAGCGGCTTACCTTGCCCGGCCAAATGGGAGAAGCGGTCAAGGTGTTGGCGCTTGCGCGCAACTACGATGGATCTCTGGTGGGATTTTCCGGTCGCGATCTGCGCGGCCGCCTTTAACGTCTAAGACGGGGAGCTAGGCTGCTGGTGGACTGGGTTCAGGTCGTGATTCTGGCGGTGCTCCAGGGGTTTACCGAGTTCCTGCCGATCTCCAGCTCCGCCCATCTGATACTCCTGCCCCTGCTGGTGGACTGGCCCGACCAGGGCCTGGCCTTCGACGTCGCCGTGCACGTGGGCACGCTGCTGGCCGTGCTGGTCTATTTTCGCCGCGATCTGTCGCGCATGGGCAGCGACTGGCTGCATTCGCTGGCGGTGCGTCACCGGGTCGGCGACAGCATCTGGGTGTGGTACCTGGTGGTCGGTAGCGTGCCCGTTGGTCTTTGCGGGTTGGCTCTGACCGCCATCGGGACCGTGAGCTTGCGCAGCGCTTCGGTCATCGCCGCTGCAACGATCTTTTTCGCGCTGCTGTTGTGGTGGAGCGATGGTCGCAATCGCGGCGTGCGCGGTGAAGTGGATATCGGCTGGCGAGACGTGCTCATCATCGGTGCCGCCCAGGCCCTGGCGCTGATACCGGGGACCTCGCGGGCAGGCGTTACCATCACCGCCGGGCTCGCCCTGGGCCTCAAGCGTGAAACTGCCGCGAGATTTTCTTTTCTTCTGTCGATACCCGTGGTGGCCCTGGCAGGCCTGCTCGAGGCGCTGGAGGCGTGGTCCAGTCAGACGCCGGTGGCCTGGGAAGCGATGTTCGCAGGAACGGTAATTTCCTTCGCCTGCGCCTACGCTACCATCCATTTCTTTCTCAAGCTGGTGGAACGCGTGGGGCTGTTTCCCTTCGTGGTTTATCGGCTCGTATTGGGCGTCGTGCTACTCGGTTTCGTCGTCTAAGCGATAGTTCGCACCGTGTGTCAGCGTCCGGCGGCCCGGCGGAACTCACGGTAGACGTCCATCTTGCCTTGCTGCCCGATGTACGACGGCACGACGCACTCGATGCTCGTCGGACGGATCCCGAACTGTGCAAAGCCGTCGTTCTCACAAGCCGCGTTCACCTGCAATGACAGATAGTTATCGCGACTGAAAGGTTTGCCGGGGACCCATTCGAGAACCCGCGCCTGGAGCTTCGAAAGCGTATCGCCGAGGGGCAGTATGCGCGCCCCGATGCCGGTTTCGCGCGCCGTATACTCCACCAGCTCCCGCAACGTGTACTGCTTTGGACCGCAGAGATCGTAGCGTTGGCCGTATGTGCTCTTGCGCTCGAGGCTGTCGGCAAAAACTTTGGCGACGTCTTCCACGTACGCCGGCGACATGCGCGCGTTCGGACAAGCCAGGGGAAACACGATGGGGCTCATGGCCAGAAGAGTGGCGAACCGATTGAAGAAATCATCGTCGCTGCCGAACAGCACCGACGGCCGGAAGCTCGTGACATTCAGACCCTGGTCGGCCCAGCGGTGCACGGCGTTCTCGCCCTCGGCCTTGTACTGGAGGTACTTGCTCGGTGCGTCGCCAGTGGCGCCGAGCGCGCTCATGTGCAGCAGGCGGCCAATGCGATTGTAGCGGCAAGCTTCCGCGATCTTGGCGGGCAACTCGCCATGCACGCTGGCGAAGTCCTGCCCCGGCCCGCGCCGTTCATTCAAGATCCCTATGAGGTTCACGACGGCGTCGCAACCCTTCATCTGCACGCTCAGGGCGGCGACCGAGTGCACATCGGTCTCCATCAGCTCGAGGTCCGGAATGACGATCAGATCCCGATTTCTTTCACGCCGGCGCGTGAGCACCCGTATCTGCAGCTTGCGGCGACTGAGCTCGCAACAGAGATGGCGTCCGACGAACCCGGTTCCTCCGAGCACGCATACTGTTCGAATGGTCATCGGGACACCTGTTGGGGCCTATTGAGGACATTCCTCAATAGCTAAGTGGGCAAGCTCAGGGCTTTAGTGTCACGGCCAGACCCCGCCGGGTCAAGAACGGGGGCCGATGGGTGTATCATCGACGCATTGGTTACCAGGAGGAGCCGGCATGGCCCGGTGGCTCGAGGAAATCCGTTGGAATTCAGACGGGCTGGTCCCGGCGATCGCTCAGGACGCTGATAGCGGTGACGTGCTGATGCTTGCCTGGATGAGCCGCGAATCGCTGGCACGCACGCTGGATGAGGGCGAAGCGGTGTACTGGTCGCGCTCCCGCGGGCGCCTGTGGAAGAAGGGTGAACAGTCCGGGCACGTGCAGCGGATCACCGAAATTCGGCTCGACTGCGACGCGGATGCGGTGTTGCTCAAGGTCGATCAGCGGGGCGGTATCGCTTGTCACACCGGGCGCAGACGTTGCTTTTACAAGAAGCTTCGGGATGGGCGTTGGGAAGACGTCGACCCGGTGCTCAAAGCTCCTGAAGATATCTACAAGGCGGACTGAAGGCTCCGGCGCCGGGATGTCGCCCGGGCCTCGGCCGCGCACCAGGGGTCAGACACCATGAGCGATACACTGGACAGGCTCGCCGAGGTTCTGGAGGCGCGAAAATCCGCGTCTCCGGACAGCTCCTACGTGGCCGGCCTCTATGCGGCCGGCCTGGATGCGGTGCTGGAGAAAGTCCACGAGGAGGCCGCCGAGGTCATCGTCGCCGCCAGGGAGGGCGACCCCGGCGCCCTTGTGCACGAGACCGCGGATCTCTGGTTTCATTGCCTGGTCATGCTGGCGGCTCGCGGCCTGCACCCCCGGGACGTGCTCGCGGAGCTGGACCGCCGCTTCGGCATCTCCGGTATCGAGGAGAAGGCCGGCCGCGGTGCCGGGGAATGAGCTTCCCTGGTGATTTGCCCCGGCCATCGTTTGCGATTGTTCACGGAGGGTCGTAGTGGCGGACCTCGAATTCCGCTAAAGTGTTCGTTTTCGCCACACGGCGAAGCCATGGGGAGAGAGGAGCTATGGGCCCGAGTTTATGGCAACTGCTGATTGTGCTGGTGATCGTGCTGCTTCTGTTCGGCACCAAGAAGCTGCGCAATCTGGGCGGTGATCTGGGATCGGCCATCAAGAGCTTTCGCGGCGCCGTGAAAGACAGCGGGAAAGACAGCGGGAAAGAGGAGACCACCGAGGAATCCGTCCAGGTCGAGCAGGAGCCCGCGGACAATGTGGTCGATGGAAAGGTTGCCAACAAGGAGCGGGACAGCGCCTAGCGGTTCGCGGCCATGAGCAGGTGCGGGGGCGCGCCCGCGTGTGCGTGCCCGCGGTTGAATTTCTCTGGTGGGCGGCGCGCAAGGCACGTAGGCTGCTCGCTTCAATCTCAGATTCCCGATGTTTGATATTGGCTTTTGGGAGCTGGCGCTGATTGGCGTCGTGGCGCTTCTGGTGGTCGGTCCCGACCGCCTGCCGGGGCTCGCCCGCACGGTCGGCCTCTGGGTGGGCCGCATCCGCCGTTACGTTACCACGGTCCGTGACGACATCGAGCGCGAGATTCAGGCCGACGAGTTAAAGAAGCTGCTGGAAAAGCCGGATGAATTGAGTGCGCTCCAGGACATCGTCGACGAAACCACCGGCACCATCAGTGATGCAAAAAAGGACTTTGCCGGCGTCGAAAAGGACGCCGAGGAGCTGATGTCCGGGGAAACCACCGACCGATCCGGCTCTTCCCAAACCCTTGGCAGTGTCGACGAGACCGGAGCCGACACGCTCACACCGGAGGCCGCGGCTACCGCCATCGCAGAGGCGGCGAGCGCGCCCGCCGACGTGCCGGCGCAAGCTCCGGACCAGACGTTGGACGAGGCCGTCCAGGATACGGAACCCGATGAGCGACGATCCCGATAAGACCGACGAAGTAGCCGACGACGAGATCCAGGCGCAGGGCGAGATGACCTTCGTCGAGCACCTGGTGGAGCTTCGCGATCGCTTGCTGCGCGTGGTGCTGGCCGTGCTCTGTTTTCTGGTCGTGTTGTTTCCCTTTGCAAACGACATCTACATTTTGCTCGCCGAGCCGCTGTTGCGCCGTCTTCCCGAGGGTACCAGCATGATCGCCACCGAGGTGGCGTCGCCGTTTCTGACACCCTTCAAGCTGACCATCGTATTGTCGATCTTTCTCGCCATGCCCGTGGTGCTGTATCAGGTGTGGTCGTTCGTCGCACCCGGCTTGTACAAGCACGAACGCCGTCTGGTTTTCCCGCTGCTGGTAACGAGTTCCTTGCTTTTCTACTTGGGCATGGCATTCGCCTACTTCGTTGTCTTTCCGTTGATGTTCGCTTTTTTCCAGGCGGTCGCGCCGGAAGGCGTGGCCATCATGCCCGACATCAGCTCTTATCTGAACTTCGTACTGAAGATCTTCTTCGCATTCGGCCTCGCCTTCGAGGTTCCCATCGCGACCATTCTGGTGGTGTGGACCGGTTTCACCACGCCGGACGAGTTGATCAGAAAACGTCCCTATATCATCGTCGGCGCTTTCGTGTTCGGCATGATGCTGACCCCGCCGGATATCATCTCCCAGACGCTGCTGGCACTTCCCATGTGGCTGCTGTTCGAGCTGGGTGTGCTTTTCTCGAGGATCTACGTGCGCAAACGCACGCCGGACGCCGGCGAGGACGAAACCACGGAGGCGTGAGTGTCGTAGCGTCGTAGGATGGGCTTCGCTGCGCTCAGCCCAAGCTACCTTTAACGACTGGCAATTCAGCCAGGCTTGTCCGGGGGCGTAAAAGCCAGCAGCCGTGCGCCGCCACCCTTGGTCAGGTGATACTGAATACCGAGCTCCGGGCGGCCCAGGATCACCTCGTACTTGGTGTGCGCCAGGTCGAAGCGCAGGTCGCCGTCGGCCAGCTCGATGCGAACGACATCGTTCCAATTCAGTGACTGCTCGTAGGGACGCACGGCCGTGGCTCGCGCGTGGCGCCAGGCATCCACCAGCATTGAAATGCTGTCGGCGTCCACATTCCCGCCGTCGGAATCCAGACGCCAGTCGCCAGCCACCCGGTAGACGCGAATGCCCGGCAGTAGGAAGCTCTGCGGGTTCGGGTCGCGGCCGAGCAACGCCAGATTCACGTAGTTGGCGGCGTTGGAGCTGACGTGCGAGAAGAAAGTGTCGTCCACCAACGCGACCTTTCCGTCATAGAGGAGATATCGTCGCCCGTGTATCGGTTCGGTATCTCCAAACAGGATTTCTTTTTCATCGAGCAGTATGCGTGCTCGTGGTGGCGCCAGGCCGAAGCGGGCAAGTTGCCCCGGGGTGGCATCGATGCGCGTGTGTACCGGCGCTGCCAGCATCTGCACCAGGGTTTGCACGCGAAAGTCGTTGGCCGCGATTTCCATGGGCTCGACCAGACGCCAGCTGCCGTCCACGCGGCGTAGCTCGAATGTTGTCCCCGCGGCCCGTTTCAGCCGTATGCGGGATACGGTGCGGGGATTCTCGTGACTGAGCGGCTCCAGAGCCAGAGGCGGCTCTTCGTCTGGTGCGAACGCGATGATCAGCGCAAGGCCGGCTATCACCAGCAGCAGCGCGAGATTGATGAGCGTGCGTTGCCCCACCGATGTTCAGAGGCGGCGACGCCGGTGCCAGATGAAAAATCCGGTCGCCAGAAGCAGGGCAGGCAGGCCGAACATCGCACCGATACGAATGAGAGCCGCGCTGGTGCGGGACAATTCGAAATCCTGATCCGGGGCGCTCCTCACGGGAATATCGATGAGGGTTTCATCGTTCGCCAGCCAGTTGAAGATGTTCAGGGCGAGAGTCAGATTCGAGCCTCTGCCGAGATAGGCATTGGAGAGAAAATCGCCGTCACCGATGACGATGATCCGCTGCTCCCTCGGCCATGGCCTGGTGAGTGGCCCTACCTCGTCCATCCCTGGGCTCGTGTCATCGGCGCGTTCGTCGTTGGCGGCGAGGGTTCGCTGCATGGCGATTCCGATGTCCAGGGGTCCGGATACGTCGGCGTCATCATCAAACTGCAACGCGCTTTTCAGATCGCCGGTTTCCGACCAGGCACGTAACCCGGTGCTCAGGATCCCCCGTGTCCGCCAGCCTTGCGGTTGAACCCAGGCAATGCCTGCTGCGCGGGGAAATACCGTCACCAGGTGGAGATTCTCGGTAACCGGATGGCTCGGATAGGCCGTAATGGGGACGAAAGCCGGGTGCGCAATTCCCAGCACCTGGGTGGTCGGGTCGACCACGACGCCCGCCTCGAACGCGACCCCGAGGACGTCCGCTACCGGCTCCATGCCGCGTGCGGGTCCGGGCTCGGCGAGCCACAGCAGGTTGCCGCCCTGTTCGAGGTAGCGCAGCACCGCAGCGACTTCCTCGGCCGGTAAATTCTCCCGTCCCGGTGACACCACCAGCACCGCGGCTTGCGCGGGGACCTCGCCGGCTTCGGCGAGGGTCAGCTCGTGCAGCTTGAATCCCTGGCGTTGCAGCTGCTCGCCCAGCTTGCCGAGATCGTAGCTGGCGGTTCCCACGAGATCGCGCTCGCCGTGGCCGCTGACATAGGTAACCCAACGCGTATCGGCTCGCGCCAGCCTTTCCAGGGCGGTGGTCAACGCCTCTTCGCTGGCTATCTTGGCGTGTTCCTCGCGTTGCCGGTAGCGGACGACCATTTCGCCATCGGTGGAAATGTTGCGCGCCCGAACTTCGTCAGGCACGTGATCCGGATTTACGAAACGCAGGCGGATGTCGGGTTTGTAGCGTTGATAGCGCTCCACCAGCTGCAGGATAGATCGCCGCAGCAGCGGGTCCTCACGCACGTAAGCGGTTATTTCTATGGGGCTATCGAGGCGCTGGACCAGCGTGCGGCTCGGCTCCGTCAATGTGTTTCGCCCGGCTGCGGTCCAGTCCGCGCTTATTCGGTAGTGCTCGCTCAGCCAGGCGAGCATGCCGGCGGTGGTGAGCAGCAGTAAGACGAACACCACCGTCTGGATGCGAGTCACGAGTGTTGTACGCGCAGTGTTTCCCATGCTCGCCGGTCAGTGCCCGAGACGCATGGCGTCCAGCCGCCGTATCGCCAGCACTAGAAAGGTGACCACCATGAGCAGGGAGTAGATGAGGTCCGCGCTGTCGACGACGCCCTGAAGCAGCGCATTGAAATGTGAGGTGATGGCAAGATAGGAGAACAACGATCTCACCCCCTCTGTGGCTCCGGTGCCCGCCCAGTCCAAGTTCCACAAGAGCAGCAGCAGGCCGAAGGTGCTGACGGCCGCAACCGCCGGATGTGCGGTCAGGGTCGACATGAACAGCCCCGCGGCCGCGAAGCTCGCTATCAGCAGCAGCAGGCCGAGGAAACCCGATGCCAGCAATCCGTAGTCCAGAGTTCCTCCCGCGAGAAGAGACAGCGGCGTGAGCAGAATGACCAGCGCAACGATGCCGAAGAAGCTCATGACACCGAGAAACTTGCCGAGCACGATGTCGGTCATCGAGATTGGTGCGCTCAACAGCAGACTGAGCGTCCCGCTTCTGCGCTCCTCGCTGACGAGCCGCATGGTTACCAGCGGGGCGGCCAGAAGCATGACCATGCCGGCGGACTTCAAGGCCGGCGCGACGACGATGGCGGTAAGGCCCGGAGCGCCCGGTAACCCCGCCAGGTGCGGCTTCAGTTGCAGAAACAGCTCGAGCTTCACCAGGAACGTATAGGCGACGAATGCCTGGGTAATGGCGAGGACGGACCACGAAAGTGGTGACAGGAACAGGCTGCGCAGCTCACGCCCGGCAATGTTGAGACTATTCACGTGCCTGCCCCCGGCTCCTGATCGTGTCGCCCGCGACCCTCGCCGAAAGTGAGCTCGATGAAGATTTCCTCCAGGGATCGCGATTCGGAAACCAGCTCATAGAGTCCCCAGTCGCCGGCAACCGATGCCGTCACAATGCGCTCGGAAAGTGATTCGTCGTCGGCGTGATGCAGGCGCAACGTGTCCGCATCCAGCGCTTCGACGCGCCCGACGCCCGCAATCCCCGTCAGTGCCGTGCGGCTCGGTGGGCGGCGAAACTTGACGCGTATGCTGCGCGGGCGCTGGTTCTTCGAAAGTTGCGCCAGATCCTCGTCGAGCACCAGGCGCCCTTCATGCAGAATCTGCACCCGATCGCACACTGCCTGCACCTCCGGCAGTATGTGTGTCGAGAGGATGACGCCGTGGTCGTTGCCGAGCTCGCGCATGAGCTTCCGTATCTCGCGGATTTGAATGGGATCCAGGCCCACCGTCGGTTCATCGAGCACGACTACGGCGGGGCTATGCACAATTGCCTGGGCAATACCGACGCGCTGTTGGTAGCCCTTGGAGAGATTTCCGATCAAACGCCTGCCGGTATCCTGGAGGCCGCAGCGCGCCTTGGCCTCTTCCATGGCTTTGGTTGCTGCGTGCTTGCGAAGACCGTGCAGATGCGCGCAATAGCGAAGATACTCGTCGACGGTGAATTCACGGTACAGTGGCGGTAGCTCGGGCAGGTATCCGAGCTGGCGCTTGGCTGCTATCGGGTCCTCGAGTAAATCGACGCCACCGATGCGGACCGTGCCCAGGCTTGGCGCCAGCACGCCGCAGATCATCTGCATGGTAGTCGTTTTACCCGCGCCGTTGGGGCCCAGAAAACCAAGCACCTCACCACGGCGAACCCGGAAGTCCAGCCCCTGAACGGCATGGACGTCACCGTAGCGTCGATGGAGGTTTGCGACCTCGATCAGGCTCTGTTCGCCCATGGCGCGCTATTATTTGCGGCGACGGCGCAGAATGCCAGAGGGAATTTTCACGCTACAGGCGCTCCCGGCTTGTTGAGATTACGATTTCCGACCCCAGATTAAAGATCATGGGTAGATGTTGGCAGGCATTTCGGCCCGCAAGGGTGGATTCGGCGTTGCCTGACACGGACTGACCCCCGGGCGCCAAAATGTTGTCCCTGGTCACGTTTCACATTAATTGAGTGTGACAGAATTGGCACCATCTAATGCGCCTTTGGGGCTCAGGTGCTAGACTCGCCGAGGCCGCGAAGGGCGCGCGGTCAACAATCCCTTGGAAAAGACCATGCTGACCGGACTACTCGAGCTACCCATCTGGGGATACGTCGCGATTACCTTGGTAGCAACGCACATTACCATCGTCGGCGTGACCCTTTATCTGCACCGTGCGATGGCCCATCGGGCCGTGGACCTGCACCCCGTCGTCTCGCATTTTTTCCGCCTGTGGTTGTGGCTCACCACCGGACAGGTGACCCGCGAGTGGATAGCCGTGCACCGAAAGCATCATGCCAAGGTGGAGACCGAAGAAGATCCCCATAGCCCCCAGATTCACGGAATTCGGAAACTTTTGCTCCAGGGAACAGAGCTCTATCGTATCGGTGTGCGGGATCGGGCGGCGCTGGAGCGCTACGGTCACGGCGCGCCGGACGACTGGCTGGAGCGCAATGTCTACACGCGTCATTCCGATAAGGGCTACGCCCTGACCCTGGTGCTCAATGTGATTCTCTTCGGGCCTATCGGCCTCACCATGTGGGCGGTGCAGATGATGTGGATCCCGGTGACCGCGGCCGGTGTCATCAACGGCCTTGGTCACTGGTGGGGTTATCGCAACTACGAGACCCCCGATGCCTCCACCAATATCGTGCCCATCGGCATCATCATCGGTGGTGAGGAGCTGCACAACAACCACCACGCATTCGTGAGCTCCGCGAAGTTTTCCAGCAAGTGGTGGGAGTTCGACATCGGTTGGCTCTACATCCGGTTGCTGGAAATGTTGGGTCTTGCCAGGGTCAAGAAAATTGCTCCCAGACCGGTCATCGTACCGGGCAAGGCGCGCGTCGATCTGGATTCCGTCAAAGGCGTCATCAGCAACCGCATGCAAGTCATGTCCCAGTACGCGAAGAACGTGCTCGGTAAGGTCTACGAAGAAGAGCTGGGCCGGGCGGACCACGCCAAGCGGCCGTTGCTGCGGCGCGTGAAAATTCTGCTGATTCGCGAGGAGTCGCGTTTGACCCTCGATGCCCGCACGCGACTCGATGCGGCATTGAGGCACAGCCAGGCGCTACAGACGGTCTATCTGTACAAGGGAAGATTGCAGGCTATCTGGCAGGAACGTACGGCGAGTCACGAGCGGCTCCGCCACTCATTGCAGGAATGGTGCCGTGAGGCCGAGGAGAGCGGAATCCGTGCATTGCAGGAGTTCGCGAAGACCCTGCCCATGTATTCGGTGAAGCCGGCCTGATCGAGGCCGGGCGCATTCGGCAGGCTCAAAAAGGCCAATCAAAAAAGACCGCCTTCCGGCGGTCTTTCTTTATTTGATTTTCGCTTCCTTGTAGATGACGTGCTTGCGCACCACCGGATCGAATTTCTTCATCTCCAGCTTGTCGGGAGTCGTTCGCTTATTCTTGTCGGTGGTGTAGTAGTGCCCGGTGCCGGCACTGGAAACCATCTTGATTTTGTCACGCATGCTGCAAACCCATCCTTTAAAGACGCTCGCCCCGTGCCCGCATTTCGGCAACAACGGTTTCGATGCCCTTCTTGTCGATGATTCGCATACCCTTGGCGGACACCCGAAGCTTTACGAAGCGCTTCTCGCTGGGTACCCAGAACCGGTGGGTGTGCAGATTCGGCAGGAAGCGCCGGCGCGTCCTGTTCCTGGCATGGGAAACGTTGTTACCCGACATGGGACGTTTGCCGGTGACTTGACAGACTTTGGACATCGGGGGCCAGGAACCATTGACTCGGGGAAACGAGCTTTATACCAGTGCCCGCGGACCGTTTCAAGGTGGCCGTGATGCCGGGCCCGGTAGCACGGCCCGGAAATGCCAAGGTGCCGGGCCGCGGCGCTCAGATCCAGCCCCTCTCGGCGAAGGACACGATTTCGCCGTCGCCGACCACGAAGTGATCCATCAGGCGCACGTCGATGAGCGCCATGGCGTCGCGGATGCGCTCGGTGATGGCGCGGTCCGCCTGGCTCGGCTCCGCCACCCCCGAGGGATGATTGTGGGCGATGATGATCGCTGCGGCATTGTGGTGCAGCGCGCGTTTGGCAATCTCCCGGGGGTACACGCTGGCGCCATTGACGGTGCCGCGAAACAGTTCCTCGAAGCAGATGAGCCGGTGGCGGTTGTCCAGGAACAGGCAGGCGAAGACCTCGTGCTCGTAGCGCCGCAGGCGCGCGGTCAAGAAGCGGCGGGTGTCGGTGGGGCAGCCCAGCAACCTGCCACGCCGCAACCGGCACTCGAGATAACGGCGCCCGATTTCCAGGGCCGCCTGCAGCAGGGCATAGCGGGCATCGCCCGCCCCGGGAACACGGCAGAACTCCCCGTGACCGGCATCGAGCGCCCCACGCAAGTCCCCGAAACGTGCCAGTAGCGCCCGCGACAGATCCAGGGCGGTGTGGCCGGCGATGCCGCTGCCGACGAACAGTGCCAGCAATTCCGCATCGGACAGCGCGCCCGCGCCCTGGGTCAGGAGCTTTTCCCGCGGGCGCTCCGCCGCCGGCCAGTCCTTGATTGCCATGTCGACCTCCGTGGCGGATGGGCAGGCTGCTGATACACTCTAAGGTTACAGTCGTAACGGACCAGGCAATATGTCTAACCTGACCAACAAATGTGTGCTGCTGGGTGTGTCCGGCGGCATAGCCGCCTACAAGAGCCCGGACCTGGTGCGGCGTCTGCGTGAGCGCGGCCACCAGGTGCGTGTGGTCATGACCCGTGCGGCCCAGGATTTCATCACTCCCTTGAGCTTGGCTGCGGTGTCGGGTCAGGCGGTGCACACGGCGCTTCTCGACCCGCGGGCAGAAGCCGCCATGGGTCACATCGAGCTGGCACGCTGGGCGGACGTGGTTCTCATCGCGCCGGCCAGCGCCGACATCATCGCCCGCCTGGCCCACGGTCTGGCCGATGATCTGCTGAGCACCCTGTGCCTGGCCACGGAAGCACCCATCGTGCTTGCCCCTGCCATGAACCGCCGTATGTGGGCCGCGGCTGCCACCCAGGCCAACGTCAATACGCTGAGGGCCCGCGGCGTGGGTCTATTCGGTCCCGGCTCGGGCGATCAGGCCTGCGGCGAGATGGGTGAAGGACGCATGCTGGAGCCGGCGGAGCTGGCGGCGGACCTGGACGCACTGGTTGCCACGGACAGCCTGGAACCGGCTCTCGCAGGGCTTGGCGTGCTCATTACCGCCGGTCCCACCCGCGAGGCCATCGACCCGGTGCGTTACATCAGCAACCACAGCTCGGGAAAGATGGGTTACGCGGTGGCCGCCGCCGCCCGGGCCGCCGGGGCGTCGGTGATCCTCGTGAGCGGCCCCGGCGATTTGCCCGCGCCGCCCGGCGTCGAGCGCGTTCAGGTGGAGACTGCCGACCAGATGCACGGCGCGGTGCTGTCCAGGATCGAGGGCTGCGACATCTTCATCGCCGCTGCGGCGGTGGCGGACTATCGGCCTGCCGAGATTTCCGAGCAGAAAATCAAGAAGAAAGACAGGGTTCTGAAGATCGCCCTGGTGCGTAACGTCGACATCCTCGCTGAAGTCGCCGGGCGCGATCATTCGCCTTTTACCGTCGGCTTCGCCGCCGAGACCGAGAAGCTCGAGATTCACGCTCGCGAGAAGCTCACGCGTAAAGGTCTGGACATGATTGCCGCCAATCCCGTGGGCGGGCCGAATCCGGGTTTCGGCGTCGACACCAATCGGCTGCGGGTATTCTGGAAAGGCGGCGAAGCGGATCTCGGCGAGGCGCCGAAGATTGAACTCGCCCAACGGCTGGTGGCACTGGTAGCCGAGCGTTTTCGTGAAAAGCATCCAGCTTAAGATTCTGGATGCGCGCATCGGTGGCGAATACCCGTTGCCCGAATACGCCACCGACGGTTCTGCCGGCATCGACATCCGGGCGTGTCTCGATGAGCCGCTGGAAGTGCGACCCGGCGACACCCATTTGCTGCCATCGGGCATCGCCATACACATCGGTGACCCGGCGCTGGCGGCGGTGCTGCTGCCCCGATCCGGTCTGGGACACAAGCACGGCATCGTGCTGGGTAACCTGGTGGGTCTCATCGACGCCGACTACCAAGGCCAGGTGTTCGTCTCCTGCTGGAATCGTAGCCGCCAGTCATTTACCATCCAGCCGGGCGAACGCATCGCCCAAATGGTATTCATACCGATAGTGCGCGCTCACTTCGAGGTGGTCGAATCCTTTCAGGAAAGTACGCGTGGGGCCGGTGGCTTCGGCCACTCCGGCCGTGCTTGAGGCCCTTTAGCATTGGCAAAACCTAAACCCAGACCCAAACCGAAAGCCGAACCGGCGCCCAAGCCCGCCACCGCGTCCAAAGCCGGGAAGACGGCACCCGTCGAAGGGTTGGCCGGCGCTTGGCGGCGCTGGCGCTGGGCGCTCGTTCTGGTGCTGCTGATAGGCGGGGGAACGACGGTTGGACTGGTCGCCTATCAGAACTACACCGCATCGGCCGAGCAGGAACGCCAGGAGGCCGTTATCGCGGCTGCCAGGTCGGTGGCTGCCAACGTTTCCCGGGAGGTGAGCCGCGAAACTCAGGCTCTGGCGAAGCTTTTCGATGAGGGTGAGCTGGCCGCGCTGTTGCTCAGCGGCGATGGTGCGGCCCGCGCTGCCAGGGAACGGGACATTGCCGCGAGTCACGATAAGGTGTTACTGGCGCGGCTGGTCAACGCGGGGACACGGAGCCCCGACCTCAGCGCGAAACCACCGCTCGGTTATGCGGCCATTCAGATGTTGGGCGAATCTGAAAAGTCAGGAAAGGCGCCGCCGCCGGAGGCGCTGCTGTTCGGAAGCGACGACCAGCACATATTGACACTCTGGCGCATCGACGCGGGAGGCACCCTGGCGGGTCATCTGGTGCTGGCGCTGGATGTGTCGCTGCTGCCCGAAATCTTGTCCAGGGTGAGCGTCTCCGACGGCTATGCGGAGCTCACCCAGAGCAGTGGCGGCGGAAAGCCGCTGGTGCTTGCCCGCGGCGGCAACCCGGGTGTGCGTCAGGGGCCCGCGGCGGTGCGCGCCAAGGTCGCGGGAACCCCGTGGCGCGTGACCTTCTGGCCCGGCGGGCGCCTGTCGCCGCCGGAGCCGCTGATCGGTCTTCCCGATTGGGTGATTCCAGGGATCGCCGGCTCTCTGGTGGTGATCATCGTGCTGGTAGTGGCATTGCGACAGCGCGCTCGGGCGCGGGCGGAAGCGGCCGCGGGGGAGGCGGATCGTCAGAAGAAGCTGGAAGCAGCAGCCAGGCAGGCCACCGCCAAGGCGGCTGCTCAGGCCGCTGCTGGAGGTGCCGGGGCGGAATCAGCCGCCGGCGTCGATGCGGCCTATGCGGCTCTCGACGCGCCATCCACCGAGAGCGGCATCGCGGTCGAAGAAGAGGCCGGCCCCATGAAGATGCCGGCGGAAATCTTCCGCGCCTACGATGTGCGCGGCATCGTCGAGGAAGGGCTCAGCGCCGACATCGTGCGCCAGATTGGACGCGCCATCGGTGCGCAAGCCTACGAGCGTGGCCAGCAGACCATCGTGGTTGGACGCGACGGCCGCAACTCCAGCCCGGAGCTGCAGGAAGCGTTGATCGAAGGCTTGCGGGCCACCGGGCGCGACGTTATCGATGTGGGCCGTGTGCCCACGCCGGTTCTCTATTTTGCCACCCACTATCTGAACACCGGCAGCGGCGTCATGGTCACCGGCAGCCATAATCCACCCGAGTACAACGGCCTCAAGATCCTGCTCGGTGGTGACACACTGTTCGGTGACGACATCCAGGAGCTCAGAAAGCGCGCCGAGGGTGGCGACTTCCCCAGCGGCAAAGGCGACCTTCAGAGCATGGAGGTCGTCGACGAGTATGTGCGCCGTGTTTGCGAAGATGTGCCGGTGGCGCTCGGCAACTCCTTCCGCGTGGTCGTTGACTGCGGCAACGGGGTCGCGGGAGAGGTTGCGCCGAAGCTGCTGCGCGCCCTGGGCCACGACGTGGTGGAGCTCTACTGCGAGGTCGACGGAAACTTTCCCAATCACCATCCGGATCCGTCCGATCCCGCCAACTTGACCCACTTGATAGGTACCGTGAAGCAGGAGAATGCAGATCTCGGTTTCGCCTTCGATGGCGATGGAGATCGGTTGGGTGTTGTCGACACGGATGGCAGGATCATCTGGCCGGATATGCAGATGATGCTTTTTGCCAAGGACGTGCTCGGCAGAAACCCGGGCGCCGAGATCGTGTTCGACGTCAAGTGCTCCAACCGGCTGGCGAAGGTCATCAAGCAGCTCGGTGGTAAACCGGTGATGTGGCGCACGGGTCACTCTTACATAAAGAGCAAGCTCAAGGAAAGTGGTGCACCATTGGCCGGCGAAATGAGCGGCCACATTTTCTTTCAGGATCGCTGGTACGGTTTCGACGATGCAATTTACAGTGCCGCGCGCATGCTCGAGATTCTCATGGCCTTCAAGAAGTCACCGACGCAGGTTTTCAGCAAGCTCCCGGCCGGTGTCAGTACGCCCGAGCTGCGCGTCGACATGAAAGAAGGCGAGCAGGTGGTATTGGTCAGAAAGCTTGTTGAAGCCGAAGGGTTCGCCAACGGTAAACGCACCACCATCGACGGCCTGCGGGTGGACTTTGCCGATGGCTGGGGCCTGGTGCGGGCATCCAACACCACCCCGAGCCTGGTGATGCGCTTCGAAGGCGACAATAAGGAAGCATTGGCGCGCATACAGGGGGAGTTCAAGAAAGCTGTCATCGCGCTCGATCCGAACCTGGAGCTACCGTTCTAGCGACTGAGTTCGGAGAATGTCCCTGAATCCAAGAACTGCCATGGAAACGGCACGCGTTCTCGCCGATGCGCTGCCCTATATCCAGCGTTTTCACGAAAAGACCATCGTGCTGAAGTATGGTGGTGCGGCGATGGTGGATGAGGCGCTGCAAAGCAGCTTCGCCAAGGACGTGGTGCTGATGAAGCTGGTGGGCATGAATCCGGTGGTGGTTCATGGCGGCGGGCCGCAAATCGGCGATGCCCTGGCGCGTATCGGCAAGAAAACCGAGTTTGTCGACGGTATGCGGGTCACGGATCGCGAGACCATGGACGTGGTGGAGATGGTTCTCGGGGGGTTGGTCAACAAGCAAATCGTCAACCTCATCGGCAGCCACGGTGGCCGTGCCGTCGGTCTCACCGGTAAAGATGGCAATCTCATCCGTGCCAGCAAGCTGACCGTGCGGCGCGACAGTCCGGAGATCGAGGTGCCGGAAATCATCGATCTGGGACATGTGGGCGAGGTCACGCACATCGATGCCAGCGTGGTCGACATGCTGATGCAGGGGGATTTCATTCCCGTCATCGCGCCCATAGGCATTGGAGAAGACGGTTACTCTTACAATATCAATGCCGACCTGGTGGCCGGAAAACTTGCCGAAACTCTCAACGCCGAAAAGCTCATCCTGTTAACCAATACACCCGGCGTACTCGACACTCACGGAGAGCTGCTGACCAGGCTCAGTGTCGGTGATGTCGAGAAGCTTATCGCCGACGAGGTCGTAAAGGGTGGGATGTTGCCCAAGGTGCGCTGCGCACTGGGTGCCGTGAGAAACGGCGTGACGACGGTGACGATTTCCGACGGCCGTGTGCAGCATGCTGTGTTGCTGGAGACTTTCACTCGCGAAGGTATCGGCACGATGATCAGTCGCGAAGGTGGTTAGGCTCGATGCCGGAGAAGCCCAGACGGCCTCGCCGCCAGCAGATTCTGGAAGCCTTGGCGCTGGAACTCGAGAACCGGCCGGGTGCACGTATCACGACGGCGCGCCTCGCCGAGGTCGTCGGTGTTTCCGAGGCGGCACTCTACCGTCACTTTCCGAGTAAGGCGAAGATGTTCGAAGCGCTCATCGAGTTTGCGGAGGAGTCCATGTTTGGGCTGGCCAATCGCATACTCGCCGAAGACGTCGACGCGACGCGGCGATGCGAGCGCATTCTTACCATGCTGCTGACGTTTTCGGATCGCAATCCGGGAATTACCCGCATTCTGCTCGGGGAGGCCTTGCTGGGTGAGCACGAGCGACTGAGAGCGCGCGTGTCACAGTTTTTCGATCGATTCGAAACGCAGTTAAAGCAGATTTTGCGTGAGGGTGAGCTGGTCAGCGAGCTCGGAATGCGGGCAAGCGTGGCTGCCATCGCCAATCTGCTGATGGCGGTGGTGGAAGGGCGCATGACGCAATTCAGCCGCAGTGGATTCCAACACTCGCCCATGGAATCATGGGAGCAGCAGTGGCAGGCGTTGCAGGTTGGGTTGTTTCCGGGTGCCGGCAGATGACGTTTACCAACGGAAGGCTCTGATGCCTGGCAGGAGCATCGCTACCGCGCTGGAACTCGACGTCGGCGGTGACACATTCGGATATACGCTGCATCGGGTCGTGGGCCGCAAGCACGTGCACCTGGTGGTGGATGAAGACGCCCGGCTGCAGGTGCGGGCGCCGTGGCGTTTCTCCTGCGAAAGCGCGGCCGAGGTCGTCATCGAAAACCTTCTCTGGGTACGAGGCGCGCTGGAACGGGCCACGCGCGCCTGCGTCAGGCGCGCGCCGCTGGTTTCCGGGACAGCGCTGCCGATGCTCGACGAGGAGCTGCGTCTCGAGTTGCGAGTCGCCGCGCAGATGGACCTGCTGACACCTAACGACCGGGGCCGGGTCACGCGAAGAGTGCGTGATGCTTTCGGCACCCGGGAAGGATGGATCGCGCGGCGCGGCAACGTGCTTCAAGTAGTATCCCTTTCGCTCACCCACGCGGCGCCGCGTCCCCTGGTGGAAGCCTGGTATCGGCGCGAGGCCAAGCGCCGCCTGCCGGCGCGCCTGGCACCCTATGCACGAACGCTGGGGGTGGAGCCGAAACGCATCAGTATCCGCGCGCAACGCACACGCTGGGGAAGTTGCTCATCCCAGGGCACTATCTGCTTGAATTGGCGCTTGATGCTTTTACCCGCAGATCTGTGCGACTACATTCTGGTCCACGAGCTCTGCCACCTGCGGCATCTGGATCACTCGAAAAAATTCTGGGCGTTGGTGGAAAGCATATTCCCGGACTACGCGGAACGCGAAGACCGACTCGAGTCGATGCAGGGAAGTCTGGCGCTGTAGATAGGGCGCCCGCTCGCTGGCGCGCCCGGTGCAACGTGCCGCCTAGTTCGCCTTCTTGATACCTTTGAGTTCCCGGTAGCGAGCTACGTCTTCGGTGTACTGGGCGGCCATCTCGGCTTTCTGCCGGCGGCGCCTTTCGATGAAGGTGTGGCTGTCCTGCATCTTTTGTTGGATCTTCGCGATCCTGTTTTCGAGCTCAGGCGTGATCGATTTCCCTCTGCGCTCCAGTTTCGCCGCCTGGGTATGCAGTTGCTCCAGGGAGCGCTCGAGCTGGCCGAGGATTTGCTTGGTGTGAATGATGCGGATATCGATGGCCGCCACCTGGCCCTCATGGACGAGAGCAAGTTCATTTTCGGTAGTGAAAGTGCTGAGCAGAACGCGGTCCTTCGCTTTTCGCTCGCGAATCTTGCGCTCTTTTTCCGCACGGATGGCCTCGGTGCGTGCCGCTTCCGCGCGCTCAATGCGCAGCTCTTCCTTCGACTTGGCGCGCTCGGTCGTGCTTACCGTGATTCCCTCCTTGGACAATTCACGATGGGCCTTTTGTGCATACTCCGGCGGCACGGTGTTGCCGCACTCGCGCACACCATCGTCGTTGGTCCAGCACTTGATGCCGGCCGAAACCGGAAGTGGCAGCAGCGCAACCGCCAGGACAGCGAGTGCACAGGCCGATAACGAGACTCCAGGAGCATTCATCAAACCACGCCTACCGATTTTGATCATTCAGTCCGCCGCTTAGCCGCTGCGGGGTCTGGCCCCCACGGGCCGGTTACCCGGGTCGATAGCCAGATTATAGGGGATCGCCATTTCCGGGCAGAGCGTTGGCCTCGGATTTTGCGACCCGACTCACATATTTGGCCTCAGGCCTACGCGCCGTAGCTTTCCCGGTAGGCGCGCAGTCGCGGGAGCTCAACCTTCATATCGGGATCGTTTTCCAGGTACTCAACGAGGTTTTCCAGGCAGATTATGCTGAAGACCCTCAGACCCAGCTGCTGCTCGATCTCCTGGATTGCCGAGAGACGTCCGGTCCCCTGTTCCTGGCGGTCCAGAGAGATGACGGCGGCCGCAGGGATGGCGCCGGCGGCGCGGATGATTGTGACGGATTCCCGGGTCGAGGTGCCGGCCGAAATCACGTCGTCAACAATGAGAACGCGCCCATCGAGGGCCGCGCCCACGGTGATGCCTCCCTCTCCGTGATCCTTGGCCTCCTTGCGGTTGAAGCAATAGGGAAGGTCGAGCTCATGCTCGTCGTTGAGCGCCATGGCGACCGCGGCGACCAGGGGGATGCCCTTGTAGGCCGGTCCGTAGAGCATGTCGAAATCCAGGTTCGATGTGGTTATTGCGGTTGCGTAAAAGCGGGCCAGCTGCGCCAGGCTGCCGCCGCTGTTGAACAGACCGCTGTTGAAAAAATACGGGCTCTTGCGGCCGGACTTGAGGACGAACTCCCCGAAGCGCAGCACGCCGTGTTGCAGCGCAAACCGGATGAACTCGTGCTGATAGGGTGCCATGAAATGAACCTTCATTCGCCGGGACAATCGACCCCGCTCGATGGTAGTGGCCAGCGCCGCCGATTGGTAGCGGCCGCCGGCGGTATCCCCCGATGCCTTCAGGCACTACCATTGCCGGCGCCCATGCGCATCATCACGCTCAATTGCAACGGTATCCGTGCGGCGGCTAGCAAAGGGCTGTTCGACTGGTTAGCGCGACAGAATGCCGACGTCGTCTGCCTGCAGGAGGTGCGTGCCCCGGCGGAAGTGGTATCGGACGCCCCCTTTCAGTTATCCGGATACCATTGCTACTACCTGTGCGCCGAACGCAAGGGCTACAGCGGTGTTGCGCTGTTGAGCCGACGCCGCCCGAACACCGTCGTGGAGGGGCTGGGTTGGCCAGATCTGGACCCGGAAGCACGCTACCTGGAGGCCCGCTTTCCGGGATTGAGCGTAATCTCCGTTTACATTCCCTCGGGCTCGTCGAAGGACGAGCGCCAACAGGTGAAAATGGACTTTCTGGATCGATTTCTGATCCATGTGAAAACGCTGCGACGCAAACGGCGGGAGTACGTGATCTGCGGCGACTGGAATATTGCGCACAAAGAGATCGACCTCAAGAACTGGCGCGCGAACCGGAAGAACTCGGGATTTCTGCCCGAGGAACGCGCCTGGATGGATCAGCTGTTCGGATCGGCCGGATTTGTTGACGCGTTCCGGGTTCTGAACAAGGATGCCGATCAATACACCTGGTGGTCGAACCGTGGCCAGGCCTGGGCGAAGAACGTCGGTTGGCGTCTGGACTACCAGGTGGTGAGCCCGAAGCTCGAATCCTGCGTCGAGAAAGCGGAGATTTACACCGCCGCGCGCTTTTCCGACCATGCGCCGCTGATCATGGACTACGATAGGGATTGGTGATCTCGGGCGCGGGAAGGCTGGAACGGGCCTCATTCCAACCCTAAAGAACCCCGCAAAACGGCCGAAATCTCAAGATTGTGACCTGTACCCGGTGCGCCGGGGCCGATCCCGGTATAAGAATTCAGAGACAGCTGACAAGAGAACCGGTAGGATTTTGGCGGTGTCCAATTCCGCCCTGCCAGGCTGACGGAGAGTGTAAGACATGGGTTTACTCGATGAGCTCAAACAGGAGGCACAGGAGCTAAAGGCCAGGGAAGAGGAAGGGCCAGACCCGGCGCAAGCGAACGTGAATGCCGATACGGACGCGGAGCAAGCGCGCCGCATGCTGGGGCCGAAGATGAAGGCCCTCTACAACTACTTCAAGGAATTCAACGAGCACCTGAACGTCGTGAGTCCCGACGTATCGGGCGACTATCTCCTGGAGGGACTGGGCACGCTCACCAATCTGCGCCAGGGTGATTACAAGCTTGCTACGGATGACCCGAAGTCGATACAGAAGTTTACCTTTCATTGGTCCTGCTCCGGCTCGGGACGCCAGGAGTTCAAGGTCACGAACCCGATTCTCGCCGAAAAGCACCGGGAAGCTCTCTGGAACTTGAATCTGCGCTTCAACAAGCGCGACCTCCAGAGTGGCGCCGGCGCCGTGTTCGTGGTTGAGGCTTTTGTGCCCGTGTCGTTCGAATTCGAAGCAGACCCTGTGAAGAACGTCATCTCATTGAAGCTCAAGAACCTCGGGGCGCTGGGGACCGTCAATCATTTCTATCCGCCGGACAAGATCAACGTGGAGCTGATGGACGAGCTTGCGAAATGCGTTCTGCGCCGACCGAATCGATTCGACGAGCTGAATGGTGAGAAGATGTCCGACACCCTGCGGCAACGTATTCGTGAAAACCTGGAGATAGAGCGCGAGCGGCGCGATACGGAGCTGCACAGCCCCGGGGGCGGGGCTCAAAAGTCGTCAGTGACCCAGCGGCTCAAGGGTTCGCTTTTCCGGCGCAAGTCGGGCGCCAAGTAAACTCTCAAGCTCCCCCCGGCAGCCATCCCGGCAATCGCCGAGGACCCTCGATGGCGACGCGCTTGTCGCGTTTGCGGGCGCCTGCCAGCAAACGCACCCGGGATTTCGCCACCCCGAACTCTTTCGCGAGCAGCGCAATCATTCGCTGATTTGCCGCGTTGTCCACCGGTGCCGCGGTAACCCGGATTCGCAACCGTCCGTTGACAGAGTCAGCCACGGAATTGTCGCCTGCCCGGGGCAGGAGCCGAACCTCCAGGACCAGCGCTTCTCCATCCCAACGAAAAAAAGGGGTCAGGTCTGACAATTATGACATCGCTCTTTGCAGCCTGGCGCTGCCGCGCGGCGGCGAATAGCGATGTCATATTGTCAGACCTGAGCCCTCTACACCAGCATGGAGCGCGCGAGATCGCGAATGGGCGCCACGGCCAATATGGACACCAGCTGCAAAAAAATGAAGACAGCGATGGGCGACAGATCGAATCCGGAGATGGGCGGGATCAAGCGCCGCGCGGGCGCGAGCAACGGTTCGTTGAGGCTGTGCAGCAACCCCATGATGGGGTTGGACATACCCGGGCTGACCCAGCTGATGATTACCTGGATCAGGATGGAAACGATGAACACGTTGACGAGCAGGCCAAGCAGCTCGGCGATGCTCAAGATAGCAAGGCCGCCGACCTGCGGCGCGATTCCCAGCAGGCTGGTTACGATCCACAGCTCGACGAATTTCAGGGCGAACATGAGCACCGCGGCCGCCAGATCCAACCCGCCGAAACCGGGGATGATTCTGCGCAGGGGGCCAAGCAGCGGCTGTGTGGCTTTGACGATGAACTGCGATACTGGATTGTAAAAGCTCGCCCGTGTCCACTGCAGCAGGAAGCGCAGCATGACGAGGAGGATGTACAGGAAGAAGACGGTTTCGATGAGGAAGGTCGCCGCATTGCCGACATAGGAGCCGCTCATCCGTTACTTCCCTCATCCGGCCCCGGGTCCCGTCCGAACTCATGGCCGAGTTCCACCGCGCGATCCCGGGATGCTTCCAGTGCTTCATGTACCAGATGCTCCATGCCGCCGGCCATGAGCGCGTCCAGGGCGCGCTCCGTGGTACCGCCGGGAGAAGTGACACGAGCTCGAAGCGTGGCCGGAGAATCGTTACTCTCCAGCGCCATTTTTGCAGCCCCGAAGGCGGTCTGGATGGTCAGAACACGTGCGTCGTTCTTGCTCAGACCCATGCTGATTCCGGCCCGCTCCATGTATTCCATGAGCAGGAAGTAATATGCGGGCCCGCTTCCCGAGAGCCCTGTGACGGCGTCCAGAAGACTCTCGTCTTCAACCCACAGGGTCAGTCCCACGGCCCGCAAGAGCGACTCGGCGAGGTTGCGTTGCTCGTCGCTGACATAGGAGTTCGCGTGCAGGGCCGTGGCGCCGCTGCCGACCAGTGCCGGTGTGTTCGGCATGCTGCGCACGATGGCCGCGTCGAACCCCAGCCAGCGCAGAATGTCGGGTTCGCGAACGCCGGCTGCGACGGATACGAACAGCGGCCGATGGGCCCTGGCGGGCACAGCGATGCCCTTTACCACCGGCGCCATGATCTGCGGCTTGACCGCGAACACAACGGTGCTCGCATGGCTGACGGCCTCCTCGTTGTCGGTGCTGGTCTGCACACGGAAGGCATCCGCCAGGGCCTCGAGCGTGGCCCTTTCGGGATCACTGACGTATATGGATGCGGGATCGCGACCGCCCGCGATCAGGCCACCGATGAGGCTGGTTGCCATGTTGCCACCGCCGATGAAGCTGATGATGCCGTCCGTCATCCTGGTTCGGTCCTGTTGTCTGCCGTTGGCCCATTATGGGCAATTCCGTCAATCACGGAAACTCTCGCTGCGCTCGCCCACCGTTCGCCAATGGTCGACTAAACTGCTGCCATGAGGCGACCCCAGGACAGATGCGCGCAAGCGGCATCATCGCGCAGTTCGCTGTCGGGATCTGTACCGGGTCTCGCCCGCGCCCGCGCCAGGCGCGTTGTCGGATTGGTGCTGATGCTGAACGTGATGGTGATCGCCGTCGGCGGACCCGCCGCCAGCACGCTGGCGGCGGATTCCACCGATGTGACAGCGTTGTTGCGGCATGCCGAGAGCGGCGACGCACGCGCGGCCTTCATACTCGGAATGCGCTACGCGAAGCCGGATGACAGCAACAGGGACGACGCGGAAGCCGTGCGCTGGCTTCGCCAGGCCGCCGAGCAGGGTCTTGCCGAAGGCCAATACAATCTCGGCATCATGGTTGCGGGTGGCCGCGGCGTCGCCAGGGACCCGGGGCAAGCCGCCGATTGGTACCGAAAAGCGGCCGAGCAAGGGCTCGCCAGCGCCCAATACAACCTGGGCGCGCAGTACGCTGTGGGCGACGGCGTGCCCCGCGATCAGCAGCAGGCGGCCGCCTGGTTCCAGCGGGCTGCCCTGCAGGACGTGCCCGAGGCCGCATACAATCTTGGTGTGCTCTATGACCTGGGGCGCGGCGTAGATGCCGATACCGCCACCGCCATGCACTGGTACGAACGCGCCGCCGAACGTGGTTATCACCCGGCCGCTTCGCGTCTCGCCGCATTGCGGGCCGCCAATCCCAGCCTCGTGGCGAAGCCCTCGGCGCCGTCTTCGGCGGCTGGTGCTGGAGGAGGGCAGTCGGCGAAGTCTGCCGAGTCTGTGCCTGGGAAATCGCCGCCCGCAACGGCTGCGGTTACTCCCGCGGCTTCATCGGCGCCATCGTCCGCCGAGCCAGCGGGCGGAGGCCGGGCATCGAGCGCCGCACAGCGCTCGGCAAGCCCGTGGTTGGCGCACCTGGACCCGGAGCACTACACGCTACAGGTGTTGAGCCATACCGACGAGGCGGCGGTGCAGCGCTACCTGAAAGGGAATTTCAACGATGGTGAGGCGGGATACTTCGCTTTCAAGCTCGACGGTAAGACCTGGTATACGGTGGTTACCGGTGACTATGCGAGCTACTCGCGGGCCACGGCGGCGGTGCAGGGTCTCGCTGGCCGGTTGCAGGGACCACGGCCATGGGTGCGCAAAATCGCCGTCATCCAGAAGGTCGCGATCCGCTGAAACCGCACTCCAGGTCAATCCCTGGCGCCGAAAATCGCCGTGCCGATGCGAACGATGGTGGCGCCCTCGGCGATGGCGGCCTCCATGTCGTTGCTCATGCCCATGGACAGCGTGTCGAGGGCGAAGCCCCTGGTGTTGAGCGTCTCCAGGTTCCGACGCAGGGCCGCGAACGGCTGGCGCTGCGCCTCGAGGTCGGCGCAAGGGCGCGGCAGGGTCATGAGACCGCGGAGCTTCAGCCGCGGCAACCCCGAGACGACCCGCGCCAGCGCTTCCACCTGATCCGGATCAACGCCGGACTTGCTGTCCTCGCCGCTCACGTTGACCTGAATGCACACCTCCAGAGGGGGGAGATCTTCGGGCCGATGGGCGTTCAGCCGGGTGGCGATCTTCGCCCGATCGATGCTGTGCACCCAGTCGAAACGGGCGGCGACCACGCGGGTCTTGTTCGACTGAACAGGGCCGATAAAATGCCAGATGAGGTCCAGACCTCCGAGCGCGTCCAGCTTCACCAGGGCATCCTGCACATGGTTCTCGCCGAACTCCCGCTGGCCGGCTTCGGCCGCGGCGCGCACCGCCTCGGGGGGCTTGGTCTTGCTCACGGCGAGCACCCGCACATCGCCCGGTGGCCGGTCATAGCGGCGCTCCAAGACCGTGACTCGGTTCCGAGTTTCTTCCAGTGATTGTGCAATACTGCTCATGATCCGGGTGACCTGCCGCCTTGCTGCGTAGAATTTCCAAGCTACCAGCGGCGCTCGGGGGCCCAACGGCAGCCGCCCCGGCCGGAACAGACCGGTGGGGATACTCCGGGCAGCCGAGAAGTGTGGGGCAGCAAGACTCCCGAAGCGCTTTGGGCGTGCCAGGTTCGCTAGACTATACTTTTTTAGTTCTGCGACAACCCGGGGCGACGCCCCGGGCGACTATTTGCAGAGACGAGGGATAATGAATGGATATTGGTGAGTTGCTCGCGTTCGGTGTCAAGAACGGAGCATCGGATTTGCATCTGTCGGCGGGCTTGCCGCCCATGATTCGAGTAGACGGCGACGTGCGCCGTATCAATGTTCCCGCCATCGACCACAAAACGGTTCATGATCTCGTTTATGACATCATGAATGATAAGCAGCGGAAGGATTACGAAGAATTTCTCGAGACGGACTTTTCCTTCGAGATCCCCGGGCTCGCGCGTTTCCGTGTCAACGCTTTCAACCATCACCGCGGCGCCGGTGCTGTCTTCCGTACCATCCCTTCGCAGATTCTGACGCTCGATGAGTTGAATTGCCCGAAAATTTTCAAGGAAATTTCCGATACCCCCCGTGGTATCGTTCTGGTTACCGGACCGACCGGATCGGGAAAGTCGACCACTCTGGCTGCAATGGTGGACCATAAGAACAGCAACGAGTATGGCCATATCCTTACTGTCGAAGACCCCATCGAATTCGTACATGAAAGCAAGAAGTGCCTGGTAAACCAGCGAGAAGTACACCGCGATACGCTGGGATTCAACGAGGCGCTGCGCTCGGCGCTGCGCGAGGACCCGGACACCATTCTGGTCGGCGAACTGCGTGATCTGGAGACTATCCGCCTGGCGCTCACCGCCGCAGAGACCGGCCATCTGGTTTTTGGAACCCTCCACACCAGCTCCGCTGCGAAAACCATCGACCGTGTCGTCGACGTATTTCCAGCTGCCGAGAAGGATATGGTGCGCGCGATGCTCTCCGAGTCGTTACGGTCGGTTATCTCGCAGACGCTGCTGAAAAAGAATGGCGGAGGCCGCGTCGCCGCCCACGAGATCATGATAGGGACGCCGGCGATTCGCAACCTCATTCGTGAGAACAAGATCGCGCAGATGTACTCCGCGATTCAGACTGGACAGCAGTACGGCATGGTCACGCTCGATCAGACACTGCAGAACATGGTGCAGCAGGGAGTGATTTCGCGTCAGCAGGCGCAGCTTAAGGCGACGAACAAGGATTCGATCACCTGATTCAGGGCGTGCGAAGAGTAAAGACACCCGTCGTGGGAGCAGGGAAATGGAACGAGAACAAGCTATCAAGTTCATGCTCGATCTTCTCAAGCTGTTGAAGCAGAAGAACGGCTCGGACCTATTCATTACAGTCGGTTTTCCACCGGCGATGAAAATCGACGGCAAGGTCACGCCCGTGTCGAAGCAACCCCTGACACCCGAAAATGCCAAGGCGTTGACCTACTGCATCATGAATGATCGTCAGCTCAAGGAATACGAAGCGACGAAAGAATGTAACTTCGCCATTGCACCACCGGGCGTTGGCCGATTCCGCTGCAACTCTTTCATACAACAGAGCCATCCCGGCCTGGTCATGCGCACCATTACCACGGAGATCCCGACCCTCGATAGCCTTGGATTACCGGAAGTTCTCAAAGACGTGTGTATGACCAAGAACGGACTGGTGATCATGGTGGGCGGCACCGGCACCGGAAAGAGCACCAGCCTCGCGGCGATGGTGGATTATCGAAATCAAAACAGTCACGGTCACATCGTGACCATTGAGGACCCCATCGAGTACGTCCACCCGCACAAGAACTGTATCATCATGCAGCGCGAGGTCGGCGTCGATACCGAGGGCTGGGGCATCGCACTCAAGAACTCACTGCGCCAGGCGCCGGATGTCATCCTGCTCGGTGAGATCCGCGATCGCGAAACCATGCAGTTCGCCATCCAGTTTGCGGAGACCGGACATCTGGCACTCGCGACGCTGCACGCCAACAACGCCAACCAGGCGTTGGACCGCATCATCAACTTCTTTTCCGAAGAGCGTAAACACCAGTTGCTCATGGACTTGTCTGCAAACTTGCGGGCGATTGTCTCTCAGCGGCTGCTCAAGAGCCGGTCCGGAGAAGGTCGCGTCGCAGCTATCGAGATTCTTCTCAACTCACCACTCATCAAGGATTTGATCCGCAAAGGCGAGCTGCATGAAATCAAACCGATCATGGCCAAGTCGCGCGAGATTGGTATGCAGACCTTCGATCAGGCGCTGTACGATCTATATGAAGCCGATCAGATCACCTACGATGACGCGCTGCGGTACGCTGATGCCCAGAACGAGTTGCGACTGAGAATCAAGCTCGAGGGCAAGGCGGCGAAAGGCAAGGATGCACTCGAAGGACTGGATCACCTTTCGCTCACGCAGGGATCAGAAGACAAAGGCACTCTCATGCGCTAGTAGCGCTGGTGCGCTGGCCTGGTATCTATTAGCGCCTCGAGTTCAGACAGACGCATTGCAGAATCCGTTTGGCATCGCGACCGTGATGGCGTGACCGGTCCGCGGATATCGATCCTGGAGCTTGCATGGATATCCAACCCTACCTGAAGCTGCTGGCGGAGAAGAACGCCTCCGACCTGTTTTTCACGGCCGACTCGCCCGTGAAGCTCAAGTTGGAAGGCAGAGTGACCTCCGTCGGCAAAACCACGCTCACCCCGGAACTGGTCGAAGCCGCCGCCAATGGCATCATGAACGATCGGCTCAGGCAGTTGTTCGCCGATACATGGGAATGTGATTTCGCTATCGCGCTTCCCGATGAAAGCGCGCGCTTTCGTATCAACGTGTTCCGCCAGCGCGGCAAGATCGCGATGGTAATCCGGCTCATCCCGATGACTATTCCCAGCATAGCAGAGCTGGGGCTTCCCGAAATTCTGAATGAGCTGGTAATGACCAAACGCGGTCTCCTTCTGATGGTTGGTGCAACCGGGTCGGGAAAGTCCACTACGCTGGCGGCTATGATAGACCATCGAAACGAAACCCAGCCGGGGCACATTCTTACCATCGAGGACCCGATCGAGTTTTATCACTCCAACAAGAAGTCCATCGTCAACCAGCGCGAAGTAGGCGTCGATACCATTTCTTACGCCAAGGCTCTTCGCTCGTCACTGCGCGAGGCGCCGGACGTCATTCAGATTGGCGAGATACGGGATCGTGAAACCATGGAAGCGGCGCTCGAGCTCAGCAATACCGGGCATCTCGCGATATCCACCATGCACGCCAACAACTCCAACCAGGCCATGGAGCGGATCGTCAACATGTTTCCTCAGGTGCTGCACAAGCAGCTGTTCATGGATCTGTCGTTGAACCTGTGCGCTATCATCTCGCAGCGTCTGGTGCCGGACCTCGACGGTAGACGCTGCGCGGCGGTGGAAATTCTGATCAACTCACCGCATATCTCGGAGCTGATACTCAAGGGCGAGATCGGCGAGATCAAGGAAGCCATGCAGGAGAGCGGCACGCGGGGAATTCAGACCTTCGACGACGCCCTGTTCGCGCTGTACAAGGAAGGAAGAATCAGTCTCGACGAGGCGTTGAACAATGCCGATTCGCGCACGAACCTGGAAGCGAAGATAAATTTCGGCTAGCTGGCGCCTGTCTAGATAACGCCGTCGGCAGTCAACCGCTCGATGTCGGTGCGGGACAGCCCGAGGTTCCCTAGAATCTCCTCGTTGTGCTCGCCGAGTGCCGGGCCGGGCCACAGGGTTTCACCCGGAGTGTCTTCCAGTCGCGGGACCAGCGCTGGGATTTTCAGCGGATGGCCGTCGACCTGGACGGTTTCGAACATGCCGCGCTGGTTGAATTGCGGATCCCGCATCATGTCCTCGACGCTGTAAATCGGACCCGATGGCACCGACGCTTCGGCGAGACGCTCGAGCACCTCGCCGGAATCGAGCGTCGCCGTCCATCGGGAGATGGCGCCGTCGACCTCTTCCTGGTGCTCGACCCGACCGGCGTTATCGCGAAGGCGCGCATCGTCCGCCAGGTCGTGGCGGCCGGCGGTGCGCATCAGGCGCTGAAATATCGAGTCGGCGTTACCGCCGATGATCACGTACTTGCCGTCCGCGCAAGGGTAGGTGTTGGTGGGCACGATGCCGGTGAGCGTCGAGCCCGACGGGCCGCGCACCACGCCGGCGCCGTCGTACTCCGGCACCACCGATTCCAGCATGTTGAACACCGACTCGTAGATGGCCACGTCCACCACCTGCCCGGAGCCTTCGGCTTTCGAGCGTTGCTGGAGGGCCAGAAGAATGCCGATGACGGCGTGTAGAGCTGCCAGGGTGTCGCCGATGCTGAGATTCGGGCGCACCGGCGCTTCGCCGGGAAAGCCGTTGAGGTGGCGAAATCCCCCGAAGCCTTCGCACACGGAAGCGAATCCCGGCCGCGAAGCGAGTGGGCCGCTTTGTCCGTATCCTGAAACCCGGGTATAGACCAGGCCGGGATTGCGCTTTTTCAGCTCCTCCGGCGACAGACCCCATTTCTCCATGGTGCCCGGCCGGAAATTCTCGATCAGCACGTCGGCCTGCTCCGCCAGACGGCCGGCGATGGCGCGTCCTTGTTCTTTACCCAGATCCAGGGTAATGCATTTCTTGTTGCGCGCCATGGATCGCCACCACAGGGAGGTGCCGTTCTTCAGCACCCGCCAGTTACGCAGGGCGTCACCGCGCACCGGCGGCTCGATCTTGATGACCTCGGCGCCGAAGTAGCCGAGTATGCAGCCGGCGAAGGGACCGGCGATGAGCTGACCCATCTCGAGCACGCGGATGCCGTCCAGGGGGCGCCCATGGCTTGCTGCGCTCATGAAAGCCAGTGGATGCTATAGGCGTCGAAAACCGGCCCGTCGACGCACACGCGTTTCATGGCCGGGCCTTGCGGCGTGTCGATGCGCACGGCGCAGCCGGCGCAGCCGCCCACGGCGCAGGCCATGTATTCCTCCAGGCACACCTGGCAGGGCAGGGAATACTCTCGCGCCAGTGTTGCGGTGGCCGACAGCATGGGCGTGGGGCCGCAGGCATAAACGGCCACCTGGCGGCGGCGTTTCTGATCCAGGCCGTCCAACCAGGCGCGCGCCAGATCGGTTACGGTGCCGTCGTAACAGCCCGGGTAGCCTTGCAGGCTCGCGAGCCTGCTGGCGATGCCCCAGTCCTCCATCAGCGGCATGCAGGCGATGACCCCGGGGGGCATTCCGGCCACCAGTGTCTGGGAGGGCCGGGTGACGAAGGGGAAGGGTACTTCGGAGCCCATGATCACGAAGGGCTGAAATGCCGCATCCCGGCCGCGCAGCTCGTCGGCGAGGAATACCATGGGTGGGATACCGACGCCGCCTCCGATCAGCAACGCCAGCGGGTGGCTGTCCGGCGCGGAAAAGGGAACGCCGATGGGTCCCAGGATGCTCAGCGCCTGGCCAGCCTGTTTCTCGGACAGCAGCGAGGTTCCCGGGCCCACCACCTTGTACAGGAACTCGGCCCAGCCGTGGCGCGCATCCACGCGCATCATCGACAGCGGCCGGCGCATGGGCAACAAGGCATCGCACTGCAGGTGGGCGAAGCTGCCCGCCCGTGCCGCCGCGGCGAGCTTTGGTGCCTGTACCCGCAGAACATACTGATGGCCAGGATAGGCGTCGTTGGCGAGCACCTCGGCGCTCTCGACAAAGATGCTGTTGCGGTCTTTTTTGCTCATGGGCGACGCAGGGGCGTTTCAGATGGGCCGCGACTCGAACACCACGCGGCCGCCCACCAGGGTGCAACGTGTGCGCCCCTTCAACGTGTGGCCCTTGAATGGGGTGTTGTGTCCGCGGCTCTGCATGCTCCCTTCGTCGAGCACCCATTGCTCCTCGGGGTCGAACAGGCAGACATCGGCCACGGCCCCTACCGACAGGCTGCCCCGATGGATTCCCAGGGCCGCCGCCGGGCCGCTGGTGAGGGCCGCCACCGCTTGGGGCAGGGTCAGCTCGTCGTCGTCCACCAGGCCCAGCACCAGGGCCAGCAGACTGTCCAGGGCGGAAATGCCGGGTTCGGTCTCGGAGAAAGGGTTGAGCTTGGCATCCAGCTCGTGGGGCTGGTGGTCGGAGCAGATACTGCCGAGCACCCCGGCGCGTACCCCGGCGCGCAGGCGGGCGCGATCATCGAGGCTTCGCAACGGCGGGCGTACGTGGCAGTGACCGTCGAAGGAACCGACGTCGGCCTCGGTCAGGAGCAGCTGATGGATGGCCACGTCGGCGCTTACCGGCAGCCCGTGACTGCGGGCGTCGCGAATCATGTCCACGGCCGGACCCGTGGACAGGTGACAGAAGTGCGTGGGCGTGCCCGTCTGCTCCACCAGCAACAGCTCGCGGGCCACGCCGATACTTTCGGCGATCTCCGGGATACCCGGCAAGCCGAGGCGTGTGCCGACGGCGCCGTCGTGAACCAACCGACCCTTCGCAAGCCACGGATCCTCGGCGTTCACGAAAACCGTGAGACCGAAGGTCGCGGCGTATTCCATGGCGCGGCGCATGACCTCGGTATCGCTCACCGGTTGCATGGCGTTGGATACGCCCACACATCCGGCCTTCTCGAGCGCACCCATCTCGGCGAGATTCTGGCCATCGAGATTGCGGGTCAGTGCGCCCAGCACCTCGACCCGGGCATGGCCACTGGCGGCTGCCCGCTGGTGAATGAGCTCGGCTACCGCTGGCGTGTCGATGATCGGATCGGTATCCGGCGGGCAGCACAAGGTGGTGATGCCGCCGTGGGCCGCGGCGCGGGATTCGCTGGCGATGGTCGCCTTGTGCTCGGCGCCGGGCTCGCGCAGGCGCGCCCGCAGGTCGACGATGCCCGGGATCAGCACCAGGCCGGACGCGTCCAGCACCCGCTCGGCGTCGAAGCCATCGGGAATCTTGCCGACGCTTTGCACGCGGCCGTCGGAGATGGTGACATCGGTGACCTGGTCGACGCCGTTGGCGGGGTCGACGACGCGGGCGCCGCTGATCCGCAGGCGCATCAGCCGACCTCCCTATCGGCAGCGGCGTGGCTGCCGATGGCCATGGACATCACCGCCATGCGAATGGCGATGCCGTAGGTCACCTGGCGCAGGATCACCGAGCGTGACCCGTCGGCGACGTCGGAGTCGATTTCCACGCCGCGATTGAGCGGGCCCGGGTGCATGACGATGGCATCCGGGTCGGCGACCGCGAGCTTTTCCTCGGTGACGCCGTAGTATTGGAAATATTCGTGGGAGCTCGGCAGCAGGGGGCCCTGCATGCGCTCGTTCTGCAGCCTCAGAAGAATCACGACGTCGACATCGGCGAGCCCCTCGCGAAGATGGTGGTGCACGGTGACGCCTAAGGATTCCAACCCGGGGGGTACCAGGGTGCGGGGTGCGACGATGCGCACCTCGGCCGCACCCAGCGTCGTAAGGGCGTGTATCTGCGAGCGTGCTACCCGCGAGTGGGCCACGTCGCCGACGATGGCGACTTTGAGCGACGCGAAGTCGCCCTTGTGGCGGCGAATGGTGAACATGTCGAGCATCGCCTGGGTAGGATGCGCGTGACGGCCGTCGCCGCCGTTGATGACGCTGATGTGGGGTGCGGCGTGCTGGGCGATGAAATGCGCGGCGCCACTTTGGGAGTGACGCACCACGAACATGTCACAGTGCATCGCTTCCAGGGTCCGCAGGGTATCCAGCAGGCTTTCACCCTTGGTGGTGGACGAAGTGCTGGCATCGATGTTGAGCACGTCGGCGGAGAGTCGCTTGGCGGCAAGCTCGAAGGTTGTGCGGGTACGGGTGCTTGGCTCGAAAAACAGGTTGACGATGGTTTTGCCGCGCAGCAACGGCACTTTCTTGACCGCGCGTTCTCCGACGCCTGCGAAGGATTCGGCGGTATCGAGTATGTTGACCAGCAGCGCGCGTGGTAGCCCGTCGATGGTGAGAAAGTGCTTGAGCCTGCCGTGGGCGTCGACCTGAAGCGTTTTGCCGGTGCTGGTCATGGCTCAGTTGTCGGCTCCGGTCTTTCTGGTGATTTCCAGAGACAGGGGATCGGGCCCGCGGAGCTTCACATGCTCGTGGTCTGCGAGACTCAGGTGTTGACCGATGGCGTCCGCCTGCACGGGTATTTCGCGACCGCTGCGCTCCACCAGTACCCCCAGGGTCACGCTTGCCGGACGCCCATAGTCGAAAATCTCGTTCAGGGCCGCACGGATCGTGCGCCCGGTGTGCAGCACGTCGTCGATGAGCACGACATGGCGATCGTCGACGGAGAACAGATCCGAAGGCGTCACCATCGGATGCATGCCGATGCGGGTGAAATCGTCGCGGTAGAAGTTGATGTTGAGCGTACCCAGCGGCGCTTCGACAGCGAGTAGCTGGTGCAGTTTCCTGGCCACCCAGACACCGCCGGTGTGCACCCCCACCATCAGCGGCGCGTCGTGATGCTGGCGTGCCAGATGCTCCTTGAGCCCGGTCGCGAGCTTGGCGACGAGCGTGTCCACGTCGCCAGGCTTGCCACTGGCGCTCATGCCGGTGACCTTTGTTCGTTCAGCCAGCTCTCCAGGATGATCTGTGCCGCCACCGGGTGATCGTCCCTGCCGGCACGGCCCTCGGACGCCAGCCGATCCCGGGCTTCACGGGTGGTGAGCCGCTCGTCGACCAGATGCACGGGCAATCGATAGCGACCGAGGAGCTGGTTGCCAAAACGCCGAGCCCGCCGGCTCACCTTCTGCTCCGTGCCGTCCATGTTGAGGGGCAGACCGACCACCAGGGCGTCAGGCTGCCAGGTCATGACGATGCGCGAGATAGCGTCCCAGTCAGGGCTGCTTCCGCTGACGCGGATGGTTTCCAGGGGATTGGCCGTGCCGGTCAGGGTCTGCCCGACCGCGACACCGATATTTTTTTCGCCGTAGTCGAAAGCAAGCAGAGTCTCCGCCTGCTCCGTCACGCGTGGCCGACCTCGCCGGAGAGGCGATCCAGGTCGACTCCGAGCAGGCGCGCAGCGCTTTCGTAGCGCTCCTCATAGGGCAGATCGAAGATGATGCTGCTGTCGACGGGACCACTCAACCAGGCATTCTGCAGCAACTCGTGCTCGAGCTGTCCGGCGCCCCATCCGGCATAGCCGAGTGCTACCACGGCGCGCTCCGGGCCGTCACCGTGGGCCACCGCAGTCAATATGTCGCGCGACGTCGCGACGCCGATCTGGTCGCCCACCATCAGCACCGCGTCCCACTCACCGGCCGGCTCGTGGATGACGAATCCACGGTCGCGCTGCACCGGGCCGCCCTGCAGCACCACCATGTCGTTGACCTGGGCGTTTTCGACCTCGATGGACATGTGGTCCAGGACCTCGCCGAGATTCAAAGTCAGCGGCCGATTGATGACGATGCCCATGGCCCCTTCATTGTTGTGAGCGCACAAATAGGTCACGGTGCGATGGAAATTCGGGTCCTGAAGGGCCGGCATCGCGATCAGGAATTGATTCGTGAGGTCCATCGACTGCAATTATCGGCACTAGGGATTCGCTGCACAAGCACCAGATTCACGGTGGGCGCGATCATTTCGCCCGGCCGCCAACCGCCCGGCTCAACGACTGCGAAAGCGGTTTCCGGACAGGAACTGCCAGGTTCTTTCCACGTGCAGGATGTCCGTTTCCCTGGCGATGTTCTTGGGAAAACTGGCGAAGGGCGCGGCCAGCTTGACGATGCGGATGGCGGCGTCGTCCAGAACCTTTTTCCCCGAGGAGCGCCGTAGAATGATTTCGTCGACGCTGCCGTCCGCGCGCAGGGCCACGTCGAGAAGCAGATTCCCGGACAGATTCCCGCGGCGCGCTTCGTCGGGATAATTGAGATTGCCCACGCGCTCGACCTTCTGGCGCCAGGCTTCCATGTAAGCCGCGTACTTGTGCTCCCTGGTTCTGGCGGTGATCCATTTGCGCTTGGGCCGCTTGGCATAGGCTTGCAATCGCCGGTCGATTTCCGCGCTCAGGCTGGCCATGGCGAGACTGCGATTGATGAGTGCCGCGGCCGTCAAGGTCTGGGTCGTCTGCGGCGGGGGTTCCGGTTGCGCCTGGGGCTCTGGCTGTGGCTGCGGTTTTTTCTCGGCTTTGGCGACCGTGCGCGCGTCGGGCTCGGGTGCCGGCTCGACGCTCGGCTTGCTGATGAATGTTTCCGGCGTCTCGACGTTGTCCTGGGTGAGCACCGGGGTCGGTGGTGCGCGGGGTGTGAGATCCTCGGCGGCGGCGGTCTTCTCGGTCACTGGCTCGAGCTGGGTGCTGAGCACCTCCTCGCGGAAGGGGATCAGCGGCGATGCCATGGCGATATCGGGGATTGGACCCACGAAAGGCGCCCGCAAGGGTGTGGCCGGGCGCGCCGCTTCCTCGCTCTCGCCACCGCCGTCCTGGTTGGCCTGGGCCAGATAGTCCGCTTCTTCGGGCGGATCCTCGCTTTTATGCTGTACCAGCACGATGTCGAGGGTGCTGATGAGCTCCCGGGTCCGCTCGTGGGGGACGAAAGTGACCCCCAAGACCACGACGGCGTGGGCGGCGATGGCGATAAAGAGCGTGAATCCCAGCCGATCGGCGGATTCTACGGTCGGCGGGGCCGTGATGGCGTGCACTCAGACGGAACTCAAGCTGAAAACCCCTCGAATTATAGCCGCATGCGGGCTGGTTGTGCCTGCGGGGATGACCGATCATTTCCCCAGCAGCGTTTCGATGGTATCCATCAGCTGTGCGCCGATGTCGAGTCCGTAGATGGCATCCAGCTCTCGGATGCAGGTGGGGCTGGTGACGTTGATCTCCGTGACGTAGTCGCCGATCACGTCGAGGCCGACGAACAACAGGCCTTTGTCCCTGAGTGCCGGCCCGATCTGCGCCGCGAGCCAACGTTCGCGCTCGCCCAGCTCGACGCCGACTCCGGTGGCGCCTGCGGCGAGATTTCCCCGCGCGTCGCCTTGGGCCGGCACCCGCGCCAGCGCGTAGGCAAGAGGCTCACCGTTTATCAGCAGCACGCGTTTGTCACCATCGCGGATTTCCGGCAGAAAACGCTGCGCCATGATGAAGCGACTCTGGTGACGGGTCATGGTCTCGAAGATGACGGTGGTGTTGGCCTCACCTTCGTTGACACGGAAAATGGACGCGCCTCCCATGCCATCCAGCGGCTTGACGATGATCTGCTTCTCCATATGCAGAAACTCGTAGAGGCGCGACAGCTCACGGGTTACCAGGGTTGGCGGACAGCACTGGGGAAACCAGGCCGTGACCATCTTCTCGTTGGCGTCACGCAGGCTTTGCGGCTTGTTGACCACCAGCACGCCGGCCTGCTCGGCGCGCTCCAGCAGGTAGGTGGCGTAGATGTACTCCATATCGAATGGCGGATCTTTGCGCATCAGCACCACCTGGAGCTGCGACAGCGGCCTGGTCTCGGGTTCGCCCAGGTCGAACCAGTCTTGTGGGTCGTCCCGTACTGCCAGCGCCCGCATGCGCCCATGACAGATACCATCGCGAAAAAAAAGATCGTTCAGCTCCATGTATTGGAGCGCCCAGCCGCGCGCCTGGGCGGCAAGCAGCATCGCCAGCGTGCTGTCCTTCTTGACGGTAATTTCGGAAATCGGGTCCATGACGACCCCGAGCTTGACGGTCATGGCGTTCTCCGCAGGCTGAATAGGTGCGACCGGCCGTACGTGTGCGACGAGAGCAGTTGGCCAGATAATACACGGCGGCGGGGAGTGCCGGAATTCGCGGTCTCGGCGGTTGGCGGGCGCTGGCATTCCCGCTGATCGTCAGTGAGAATGGAAACGATGGCTGACCTTCGCATTGCAACACGCAAGAGTCCCCTTGCCCTGTGGCAGGCGGAGCATGTGGGCGAGCAGTTGCGCAAGATCCACTCCGGCCTGGATATCGAGCTGGTGCACATGTCCACCCAGGGCGACAGGTTGCTGGATGCGCCGCTGGCCAAGGTGGGCGGCAAGGGCCTGTTCATCAAGGAACTGGAGCACGCCCTGCTCGCCGGGGGCGCCGATATCGCCGTTCACTCGCTGAAGGATGTGCCGGTGGAAATTCCCGCCGGTCTCGCGCTACCGGTATTCCTGGCCCGGGGCGATGCCCGCGATGGTCTGGTCTGCAACCACCACGACAGCCTGACGGCGCTTCCCCGGGGTGCACGGATCGGAACCTCCAGCCTGCGCCGGCAGTGTCAGCTTCTGGCCGCCAGGCCCGATCTCCGCGTGAGCACCGTGCGCGGCGGCGTACAGACGCGGCTCACCAAGCTGGATGACGGGGACTTCGACGCTCTGATCCTGGCGGTGGCTGGATTGCGGCGTTTGGGGTTGGCGGAACGGATAGCCCAGGTGCTGGAGCCCGAGGTGATGCTTCCGGCGGTTGGTCAGGGGGTGCTCGGCATAGAGTGCCGGGACGGCGACACGCGCGTGGAAACGCTCATCGCGGCGCTCAACGATGCCGACACCAAGCTGCGGGTAAACGCCGAGCGCGCCATGAACGAGAGGCTGGGCGGCGGCTGTCAGGTGCCCATCGCCGGCTTTGCCGAGCTCCACGGCGAGGAGCTCGTGCTGCGCGCGCTGGTGGCAAGCGTCGATGGCCGCACGGTGTTGCGCGCCCAGGGGCGCGCGCTCCGCGAGCAGGGTCGGCAGCTCGGGTGCACCGTGGCCGAGGATCTCCTGTCCCAGGGAGCCGATCGAATTCTTGCCGAGGTCTATGCCGATGGTGAGGCGGATGGCTGAATCCGCTGCTTGCGGCTCTGACCACTCACTGGCCGGGTTGCGCGTGCTGGTCACCCGTGCGCGGCATCAGAGTGCCGGACTGGTGACCCTCATCGAGCAACACGGCGGCACGGCGATCCGTTTTCCCGTGATCGAAATTCTGCCGACGCGGGACCCGCCGGCCGCGCGTGCGGCCATGGCAAAGCTCGATGACTTCGCACTGGTGATATTCGTGAGCCCGAACGCCGTCGAGCACGGACTCGCCATGCTGGATACGGCGCGCGTGGCGCAAACCCGCGCTGCTTTCGCGGCAGTGGGTGAGAGCACCGCCGCTGCTCTGGCACAGGCAGGCTTGGCGTCCGTGTTGCGGCCCGCCGCCGGCGCCAGCAGCGAAGCGCTGCTGGCGCTCCCGGAGCTCGGTGAGACAGCGGTGGCGGGTTGCGAGATCCTCATCGTCAGGGGCGAGGGCGGCCGGCAACTGCTGGCGGATACACTCTCGAAGCGGGGCGCGCGGGTGACGTATGCTGAGGTGTACCGGCGCGCCGCCCCCAAGGTGAAGGGTGGCGGGCTTGGGTCTGGTGGCGGGAATGGCGGTATCGACACGATCGTCATAACGAGCCTCGCTGGAATTGAGAATCTGTTCGCCATGCTGGGAGCGGATGCCGCCGGCTGGTTGAAGGAGGCCGGTTACGTGGTAGTCAGTGAGCGGTTGGCCGCCCATGCACGCGCACTGGGGATCAAGGAGCAACCGGTGATCGCCGCAGGCGCCGATGACCGGGCTCTGCTCGAGGCTCTGCATCGGTGGCGCGCGGCTCACCCGGGCGATGGAAAGTAAAATGACCAGTCGCGAGCTCACCATTGTCAACAAGCTCGGACTGCACGCGCGGGCAGCGGCTAAGCTCGTGACTCTTGCCTCGGGCTTCGAGAGTGATATCACCATCAAACGTGGTGGTCAGAAAGTGAATGCCAAGAGCATCATGGGTGTCATGATGCTGGCAGCGGCCAAGGGTGTGACCATCGAGGTCTGCGTCGACGGCAACGATGCCGACGAGGCGCTCACGGAGATTACGCGCTTGGTGCAGAACCGCTTCGGCGAGGTGGAGTAACGGAAACGGGCGGATGACCTTTTCGCTTCACGGTATCGGCGCTTCCAAGGGCATTGCCATCGGTAAGGCCCACGTCGTCACGCGTGGATCGCTGGAGGTGCCCGAGTACACGCTGGAAAAGTCCGCGGTCGAAAAGGAAGTCAGGCGCTTCAGAAAGGCGATCGCCGGCGCCCGTAGTGATCTGGGCGCTATCAAGAACCAGATTCCACCCGATACTGCCATCGACATTGCGGCCTTTATCGACACGCATCTGTTGATGCTCGACGACCCCGCCATCACCAAGGCTCCTATCAAGCTCATCCGGGAAGAGAAACGCAACGCCGAATGGGCTCTCAAGGTGCAACGCGATGCACTGGTCAGCGTGTTCGACGCCATGGATGACACTTACCTTCGCACACGCAAGGACGACATCGACCATGTGGTCAACTCCGTGCAGATGCGCCTGTTGCACAGTGACAAGCTCATGTTGCGCGCCGACGCTTCGTTTGCCGGAAAGATCGTATTCGCCGATGACCTGACGCCCGCGGACACCGTGCTCATGCAACATCAGGGTGTAGCCGCGTTGGTTACCGAGTTTGGCGGGCCGAACTCGCATACCGCGATCCTCGCCCGGAGCCTGCGAATTCCGGCGGTGGTCGGTCTGCACAATGCCGGGTCATTCTTGCGCGAGAACGACCCGCTCATCATCGATGGTCGTCAGGGTGTGGTGCTCGTCGATCCCGACGAGCAGATGATGCGCCACTATAAGAAGTTGCAACGTGAGATCGAGCGCATACACGTGGCGCGGCGCAAGCTGCGGTACGCACCGACCGTAACCTCCGATGGTGAAGCAATCGTTCTGCAGGCAAACGTCGAGTTACCCGCGGATCTGGATGCCGCCGTTCAAGTAGGTGCCCAGGGTATTGGTCTCTACCGGACCGAGTACCTGTTCATGAATCGCGAGCAGCCGCCGGACGAGGAGGAGCAGTATCAAGCCTATGCCGAAGTCGTACGCGCCGGGGAGGGAGCGCCGGTAACCATCCGTACGCTGGATCTCGGCGCCGACAAGCAGGTGGATGGATCCAGGCCCGGAGCGCCGTTGACCTCCAACCCGGCGCTGGGGTTGCGCGCCGTGCGCTTGTGCCTGAAAGAGCCGGGGTTGTTCCGCCCGCAGCTGCGCGCAATTCTTCGCGCCTCCGCTCACAGCCCCGTGCGCATGATGATTCCGATGCTGTCGACCATCAGCGAATTGGAGCAGGTGCTGGAGCTTGTCGCGTCTTGCCGCCGGGAGCTCGATGAGGAGGGGCAGCTCTATGACGAGGTCATGCCCATCGGCGCCATGATCGAGGTGCCGGCAGCAGCGATATGCGCCGACATATTCGCCCGCGAGCTGGATTTTCTGTCCATCGGCACCAACGATCTGATTCAATACACCATTGCCATCGATCGCGTGGATGATGAGGTCAATTATCTTTACGATCCGCTTCACCCGGCGGTTCTGCGCCTTATTCAGATGACGATACGAGCTGGACGGAAAATGGGAATTCCCGTCGCAATGTGTGGAGAGATGGCGGGTGACGCCCGTTACACGCGCTTGCTGCTGGGTATGGGGCTGAAGGAATTCAGCGTGCATCCCAATGCGTTACTGGAAGTGAAGCAGGTGATTACCGAAAGCCGTGTCGAGGAGAGTCGAAAGTTTACGCAGCGTGTCATGCGGGTCATCAAGTCGACCACACGCACTGCGTTGCTCGAAGAGATGAATCGACTCTGACGGCGCCCCCTGGCGGCCGCTGTCCACCGGCCTGCCATCCCGCACCGATACTGATAAACTCCCGCTGCGCTTTGCGCGCCTGGACCGGTTGAATGTTGGGCTTTGCTTTGCTCAGAGTCTGTGAATTAATCGCCCAACCTGGCGAGACGGTTTCTGGGCGTGCCCTGCAAGGCGCGGCCGCTTTCGCACATCTGACCGCCATGGATGGCGGGAATGCAAAAGGATTGCAGGAGCAATCCTTGCCAGGTGCAATGGGGGTGCACAAAATCGCGCGCGTCGCCGGGCGAGGTGAGCGATTTTGGGGGTCGCCGCAACGCCGCAGGGCGCGTTCAGGGGCCGTCGCAGTAGGCGGGTGATTGATTCACAGACTCTCAGCCCAACCTACGTCTCTGGGAATCAGTGGAATCAAACTATTTCTGGGTGTTATAGACGATGACTCAGCATGCCGATGAAGACCGACACCAGGAAAATCTCCGTCGACTGAACGACGCGCTGGAACGCGAGGCGATCAGCGAGGTGTACGCGCTGGTTCGGGAGCTGCATCCAGCCGACGTGGCTCTGCTCCTCGAATCGTTGCCCGAAGGGGAGCGGGACATCGTCTGGTCGCAGTTGGAACCGGTCTCCGTTGCCGAGGTGCTGGCCGAAGCGGACGATGCGATACGCGCCTCGCACATGCGCCACATGGCCCCGCAGGCACTGGCCGCGGTTGCTCAAGAGGTCGATCCGGACGATGCCGCCGACATTCTCCAGGATCTTCCCGAGCCGATCGCCGATGAAGTGCTGCAGGCCATGGACGAGCAGCATCGCGAGCGTCTGGAGGCCGTGCTTGCCTATCCGGAAGATACTGCCGGGGGTCTGATGAACGTGGACGTGCTCACCGTGCGGGCTGACGTGAGCCTTGAAACGGTGCTGCGCTATCTACGCCGGCGAGGGGAGATCCCGGAGAGGACCAATCGGCTGTTCGTCGTGGACCGGGAGAATGCCTACGTGGGCATGCTGCGGCTCGCCGATCTTCTGATCTGTGATCCGGATGACAGCGTGGAGTCACGGATTATCGATGAGCGGGATCCCATACTCGCGACCATGGCGTCCCACGAAGTGGCGCGGTTGTTCGAGCAACGAAACCTCATTTCTGCGCCGGTGGTGGATGAGGCCGGAAGGCTCATCGGACGCATTACCGTCGATGACGTGGTCGACGTCATCCGCGACGAAGGCGAGCAGACCCTGATGCGTATGGCGGGTCTCGACGAGGAACATGACCTATTCGCTCCCGTTCTCATCACCTCTCGCCGCCGGATGCTGTGGCTGGGCGTCAACCTGGCGACGGCGCTGCTCGCCGCCTGGGTGATAGGGCTGTTCGAGGCCACCATCGAAAAGGTGGTGGCGCTCGCCATCCTCATGCCGGTGGTCGCCAGCATGGGCGGGATTGCGGGTAGCCAGACGCTGACCATCGTCATTCGCGGCATGGCGCTGGGCCAGGTGGGCCGGAGTAACGCCCGTTGGCTCTTGAACCGCGAAGTGATGGTGGGCTTCATCAACAGCTTGTTGTGGGCCCTGGTGGTGGCGCTGGTCGCCACCTACTGGTTCGGATGGCCGGCCCTGGGGCTCATCGTGGGACTCGCCCTGATCGTAAACCTGGTCATTGCCGCGATCGTCGGAACCTTGCTGCCCCTGGTCATGCGCAAACTGATGATAGATCCAGCGCTGGCTGGTGGCGTCGTCCTGACCACCGTCACCGACGTGGTGGGCTTCGTGACCTTTCTCGGTCTGGGTGCATTGTTTCTGGTGAACTAGGGGCGTGTGCGGTCTCGCTGCGATCTACCAGCGGAAGATCACCCAGCCGGGGATAAAGAACGGTGGGTTGTAGTTGTTATAGCGCGTGTCAGTGAAGCCGTCGCCGGTGGTGTCCACCAGCCAGTAGGTGGGGCCCACGACCGGTTCCACCTTGATGGAATGTAGCCGGCCGTTGATGCGGTATTCGGTGATGGTCTGTTTATCGTCCCTGCGGATGGTGATTTCCGGCTCCAGGGTTTCGCCGCTTTTTACCCGCGGCGGGATATCCGGGGGCTCCGGCAGCGCCTGCAGGGTCGGCGACTCGCCGCTGGCAGCCGCTACGGGTTCGGCGGTGGCGGACCCCCACGCAATCCACGCAACGATGGTTGCCAGGATGATGGTTGATGATTTTCGCAAATTTCGACAGTCTCTAAAGGTGCAAAAGTATCTCGCGTTCCGCCGCCGAGGGTTCGAAGCAACGATGCTCATAATGCGCAAAGATAGCTTCGACTACTTCCTCCGGCTTGTCCACCAATTGGAATAGATTCAGGTCGTCTGGATCGATGGTGCCTTCTGCCACCAGGGTTTGACGGAACCATTGAATAAGGCCATCCCAGAATTTGCTGTTGACGAGAACGATGGGGATACGCCGTGTCTTGCCCGTTTGTACCAGTGTGAGAATCTCGGCCATCTCGTCCAGGGTCCCGAAGCCGCCCGGGAGCACCACGTAGGCCGAGGCAAATTTCACGAACATTACCTTGCGCGCGAAGAAATGCCGAAAGCTCAAGCCCAGATCCTGGTATTCGTTCGACGCCTGCTCATGAGGGAGGGTGATGTTGAGACCCACGCTGAGGGATTTACCCGCGTAGGCCCCCTTGTTGATGGCTTCCATGATTCCCGGCCCGCCGCCGCTGATTACCGAAAAGCCAGAATTCGACAGGCGCTCGGCGATGTCCGTGGCGAGCAAATAGTTGGGGTGGTCGGATTCGGTGCGTGCCGAGCCGAATATGCTGACAGACGGCGGGATAGAGGCAAGCTTCTCGAAGCCTTCGACGAACTCCGCCATGATTTGAAAGATTTTCCAGGATTCCCGTGTCGCTTCTCCATCAACGATTGCGGACACACGGGGGCGTTTTAATTGCGAATTGAGGTTATTCATGGTTGATTTTCGTTACTGTGGTCTGAGCGGGGAACGCTGACGGCGCCGCGGTTGCGCATTTACTGTTGTGTCCGGGGGCACGTACACTTCTCGCACTGTGCTCACGGAAACCTTTTTTCGGAACAAGACGGTCTAGCCCCATGTCCAAGCCGCAAAAGCACCTGGTGTTGGTTGACGGGTCCTCATACCTGTATCGGGCCTTTCACGCGATGAGCCGAGCCGGGCTCAGCAATTCCAAGGGCATGCCGACGGGCGCCGCCTACGGCATGACAAATATGTTGCGCAAACTTCTGGCGGATTACGATCCATCGCACCTGGCAGTGGTCTTCGATGCGAAAGGAAAAACATTTCGCGACGATCTGTATTCCGAATACAAGGCCAACCGCCCACCCATGCCGGATGAGATGCGGCAACAACTCGACGCAATCCGATCCCTCGTGAAAGCACTCGGCATGCCGCTTCTGGAGGTGCCGGGCGTCGAAGCCGATGACGTCATCGGAACCCTCGCCAAGCAAGGCAAGGATAGTGGATTCGACGTCACGATATCTACCGGCGATAAGGATATGGCACAGCTCGTCAACAATGCCGTGACCATGGTCAATACAATGGATAACAGCCGCCTCGATCCGGAGGGAGTGGAGGGCAAATTCGGCGTTACACCCGAACAAATGGTCGACTATCTGACCCTTGTCGGCGATGCGGTGGATAACGTACCCGGTGTTCCAAAGGTCGGGCCGAAGACCGCCGTCAAGTGGTTGAAGGAATACGGATCTCTTGACGACGTTATCGCACACGCCGACGATATCGGCGGCAAGGTCGGTGAGAGCCTGCGCGGGTGGCTGGACCGTCTACCGCTCTCGCGTCAGCTGGTGACGATCAAATGCGATGTCGATCTGGACGTCGGTCCCGATGATCTGGAGCGCACGGCTCCGGACAACTCCCGGCTGCGTGATCTGTACGCCGAGCTCGAGTTCAAGACCTGGTTGGCGGAGATTCTCGCCGGCGAAGAGGCAGCGGTGGAAGACAAGCTGGAGGTCAATTACGAGATTGTCCTGGAGAAAAACCAGCTCGCCGCGTGGATTAAGCGTCTGGGCGAGGCTGAGAGTTTCGCCTTCGATACCGAGACCACGAGTCTCGACTACATGAAGGCCGACCTGGTTGGCGTGTCTTTTGCCATCGAAGCAGGTGAAGCGGCCTACGTTCCCTGCGGTCATGATTACGATGGCGCACCGAAGCAGCTTTCCCGCGAGTATCTTCTGGCCGCGTTGAGACCGCTGCTGGAAGACCCGAAGCACCGGAAGATCGGGCAGAATCTCAAGTACGACATGAGCGTTCTTGCCCGCAGCGGTATCAAGCTCGAGGGAGTGGCTTTCGATACCATGCTCGAATCCTATGTGCTCGACAGCACGGCGACCCGCCACGACATGGATTCGCTCGCGCTCAAGTACCTCGGCCATCGCACCATCCATTTCGAAGACGTGGCGGGGAAGGGAGCCAAGCAGCTCACCTTCAATCAGATCCCCCTGGACAAAGCCGGGCCCTACGCGGCGGAAGACGCGGATGTGACGCTTCGGTTGCACCAGACCTTGTGGCCGCGGCTGCAAGACGAGGCGCGTCTCGCAGAATTGTTCGAGGAAATCGAGATGCCCCTGGTACCGGTGCTTTCACGAATCGAACGCAATGGTGTGCTGGTGGATCGGGGAATGCTCGAGGCCCAGAGTGTGGAGCTGGCGGCGAGCATGCAGAACATCGCCGCCGAGGCCTACGAGGCGGCCGGGGAAGAATTCAATCTCGCCTCGCCGAAGCAGATCCAGGCGATCCTGTTCGAAAAGCTCGCGCTGCCGGTATTGGAGAAAACGCCCAAGGGGCAGCCATCGACGGCGGAATCCGTGCTCCAGGAGCTTGCCCATGATTACCCGTTGCCGAAGCTCATTCTCGAATACCGCGGCATGAGCAAACTCAAATCCACTTACACCGACGCCCTGCCGGCCCGCATCGACCCCGAGACCGGCCGGGTGCACACCAGCTATCGCCAGGCCGTGGCCTCCACGGGCCGGTTGTCTTCCACCGACCCGAATCTGCAGAATATTCCGGTGCGCACCCCCGAAGGTCGCCGGATTCGACAGGCCTTTATCGCGCCCGCGGGCAGTTGCATTCTGGCAGCCGACTATTCGCAGATTGAATTGCGCATAATGGCGCACTTGTCCGGTGACGAGAGACTGTTGGAGGCATTCGAGTCCGGGGAGGACATTCACCGTGCCACCGCGGCCGAAGTCTTCGGTGTCGCCCCGAAGAAAGTGAGCGATGATGAAAGGCGCAGCGCGAAAGCCATCAACTTCGGCCTGATTTATGGAATGTCCGCTTTCGGTCTAGCACGTCAACTGGGCGTTCCCCGCCGCGAAGCGCAAGAGTACGTGGATCTCTATTTCAGCCGATATCCTGGTGTGAAGCAGTTCATGGACGACACCAAGGAGCGCGCCCGGGATTACGGCTATGTGGAAACCGTTTTCGGCCGGCGACTGTATCTGCCGGAGATCAAGTCGCGCAATTCGGCGCGGCGCCAATATGCCGAACGCACGGCCATCAATGCGCCCATGCAGGGCACTGCAGCGGACATCATTAAACGCGCCATGATCACCCTGGACCGATGGCTGGCAGAAAGCGGCAAGACGGTGCGTATGATCATGCAGGTGCACGACGAGCTGGTTTTCGAGGTGGCCGAGGATGCCGTCACCGATGTGCAGGCCGTGGTTGTAGCGCAGATGGAGGCGGCGGCCGAGCTCAGCGTGCCCTTGAAAGTGGACGTGGGCGTAGGCAAGAATTGGGACGAGGCACATTGATAGGACTGCCCGGCGATGCTTCTGATTCCAGCGATTGACCTGAAGAGTGGTCGATGCGTACGTCTGCGCCAGGGACGCATGGACGACGAAACGGTATTTTCCGACGATCCGCTGGCCGTCGCCCAGCGTTGGGTCGATGCAGGCACTCGCCGCCTGCATATCGTCGACCTCGACGGGGCCGTGAGCGGCCGGCCGGAGAACGCGGAAATCATTCACAGCATCACGGAAAGATTCCCCGATCTGCCGGTACAGGTCGGCGGCGGCATCCGCGATGACGACACCATCCAGTCTTACCTGGATGCCGGCGTGACATACATCATCATCGGTACCAAGGCCGTGAATGCGCCCCATTTCGTCGCGGACGTTTGCGCGGAATTTCCAGGCCGCATTTTCATCGGTCTCGATGCGCGCAAAGGAAAGGTTGCCACCGACGGCTGGTCGAAGTTGTCCCATCATGACGTCGTCGATCTGGCCCAGCAGTTCGAACGCCACGGCGCGGAGTGCATCGTGTATACGGATATCGAGCGTGATGGCATGCTCACAGGAGTCAATATCGAGGCGACGGTGCGGCTCGCTCGTTCGATCAAAATCCCCGTCATTGCTTCCGGGGGCATCCATACGATCGACGACGTGCGCGCGCTCAGCGAGGTTGCCGACGAAGGGATTATTGGCGCGATCACCGGCCGCGCCATCTACGAGGGTAGTCTCGATTTTCACGAGGGCCAGAGCCTGGCTGACCGCATTGCGGCAGGCGAGTCCTAGACCGTGGGCCTCGCGAAACGCATTATTCCTTGCCTGGACGTGGATGCAGGACGCGTCGTCAAGGGTGTGAACTTCGTCGCTATTCGCGATGCGGGCGACCCGGTGGAAATCGCCCGCCGATATGACGACGAGGGCGCCGACGAACTCACCTTTCTCGATATCACCGCGTCATCGGACGAGCGCGACACCATCGTGTCGGTAGTGGAAACGGTGGCGAGCGAGGTCTTCATCCCGCTCACGGTGGGAGGAGGGGTGCGCGCATGCGCCGACATACGGCGCCTGCTCAACGCCGGAGCCGACAAGGTCTCGATAAACACTGCCGCAGTCGCGCATCCCGACTTGGTCGGCGAAGCGTCGGCGCGTTTCGGCGCCCAGTGTATCGTCGTCGCCGTCGACGCGAAGCGTGTGGCGGAGGAGGTCGGGGTCAGTGACGGACAGGAATCGGTGCCGCGTTGGGAGGTGTTCACCCATGGGGGCCGCATCGCCACTGGGCTGGACGCGGTGACATGGGCGCGACGCATGGCCGAGCTCGGTGCCGGTGAGATACTGCTTACCAGCATGGATCGCGACGGTACCCGCAACGGATTCGATCTGGAGCTCACGCGCGCGGTAGTGGATGCGGTACCTGTGCCGGTGATCGCCTCCGGGGGCGTGGGCAATCTCGAGCATTTGAGTGATGGCATTCTGACGGGCGGAGCCGATGCGGTGTTGGCTGCGAGCATCTTTCATTTCGGCGAATACAGCATCGGTGAGGCGAAACGGAGCATGGCCGCCCGCGGCATCGAAGTCCGACTCTAGACGCCGTTGCGGACTCACGCCGGCCCTTGCTTGGGTTCGTGAAGCGCATCACATATTGCCGGACTGACCCCGGATCCGGCCTGCCTTTGCCCATATAATTGCACTGTCAAACAGTCTCGGGCATGTCCTACACTTAACCGGATGGGCAATTCCAGAACTAACCGGGTCAACGGCACCGTCAGCTCTTAGGGATATCGCGTGGAACTCAGCCTAGAAATCTCCGGCGATCAGATCGCGGGCGCCCGGGATTATCAAGAAGACGCCTTCCTGACGACCTATCTCGATGACGAAAGCGGCGAATCAAAGTCTTCGGCGCTGATCGTCGTCGCAGACGGTATGGGCGGTCACGCGGCCGGCAACATTGCCAGCAACCTGGTGGTTTCCACCTTCAACAAGACTTTCACGGGGAAGTTCGGCAAGCAGGACCCGCCCGGAGTGCTGCGCATAGCGCTCAAGAACGCCAATGACGGGCTCAAGGAATCCATCGAGGAAACGCCGGGCCTGGACGGCATGGGCTGCACCATGGTCACCGCGGCCATCACCAAGGGCAAGATTTACTGGATCAGCGTCGGTGACAGTCATCTGTACGTGATCCGCGATCGCGAGCTATCCAAGAGAAACGAAGATCACAGCTACGGCGGCTATCTGGACCGCATGCGATCCCAGGGCATCGACGTCGAGGCCGAGGCGGGGCTGTCGCGCAACATGCTGATGAGCGCCATGACGGGGGAGGAGATCGCAGAGGTGGATTGCCCGAACTCGGGCTACCAGCTGTTGCCAGGGGATCGCCTGATCATCGCCAGCGACGGCCTGGATACCCTGGACAGCGAGAGCATTCTAAAGACGTCCACTTGGTCCCACACGCCGAAGGAGTGCGTGGCCGGGTTGCTGAAAGCGGTGGACGAAGCCAAGCGTCCGCGTCAGGACAATACCACCATCGTGGTCGTTGACGTGGTCGAGCGCCAACCGGCGGAAGGCCGGGCGCCGGCGCCACCGGCCGCGGCGGTGGCGCCGGCGCGGGCAGAGCTTGCGCGGGAGCGCGATCTCCCGGCCAAGCCAGGCGGGGGGGGCTACAAGGGACTGATTTTTTTCCTCATTTTGTTGCTGGTCGCCGGAGCCGGTGGTGGCTACGTGTATATGACGGGTATGTGGCGGGACTGGTTGCCAACGGACCAGGCGCGAACTCCGCCGCCGGTAACACCTGTTCCCCTCCCCGAGCCCAAGCCTGAGCCCGAGCCGGTCAAGGTACAGCCCGAGCCTGAGCCGGAGCCCGTGAAGGTAAAGCCCGAGCCCCAGCCCAAACCCCTGCCGGAGCAGATTCCGCCGACCGCCGTGGGGGAATTTCGGGACCGTTTGAAATCCGGCGGCAAGGGACCGGCGATGGTGGAGATTCCCGCGGGTAGTTTCGAGATGGGCAGCCCGAACCACTCCGTCGAGGTCAGCGAGCGGCCCCAGCGAATGGTGGATATTCCGGCCTTCGCAATCAGCAAGCACGAGGTTACCTACGCCGAATACGAGCGCTTCGCCCGGGCAACGGGGCGCAAGAAGCCGAAGAACCCGGGCCTGGACAAGAAGACTCACCCGGTGACCTTCGTCAGCTGGGACGACGCCCTGGCATACACCCGCTGGTTATCGACCCAGACAGGCAAGAAGTACCGTCTGCCCACCGAGGCGCAATGGGAGTACGCGGCGCTCGCCGATACCGCCACCACCTACTGGTGGGGCCGTGAGCTCGGTAGCGGGCGCGCCCATTGTTTCAACTGCGACACCGGGCTCAATCCGCGCGCCCCCACCAACGTGGGACGCTTTCCAGCCAGCCTTTACGGCTTGCACGATACTTCCGGCAACGTGGCCGAATGGGTACGTGACTGTTGGCATCCCAACTACCAGGATGCACCCACCGATGGCTCGGTCTGGGAGGGCGGGGATTGCACCTACCGCGTGGTGCGCGGGGGCTCTTTCCTGAACACTGGAAAATCCATACGTGCCAAGAAGCGCACCAAGTGGAAGTCTCAGCGCGGTTACGACTCGGTGGGTTTCCGGATAGTGCGCGCGCGCTAGCTCCGACGATGGTTGCCCCCGGCGTCTGAATACTCGAATGGATGTAGTCCGACTTTTGTACCAAGTCGGTCGCTGGGGCGTCGCGGCGGCGTTGCTGGTCGGTTGCGCCAAGCCCTCCATGGTGGACGATCATCTGGAGGCGGGTGGAAGGCCGGCGGTGGAGTTCTCCGTCGACGACCGGTCGGTCACCTTGTTGGCCCGTTTCGATGCTGGTCTGGCCGCGGACGATCCGTTCATGGTGGAGTGGCTGTTCCCCGATGGCAAAATCTATTTGCGCAAACCGGTGCGCCGAAGCTACGACAGCCCCGATCTTATCGAGACGGCCATGCCGATCCAGGGCAAGGCGCCCGCCAGGTATCCGGGAACCTGGCAGGTACGCCTGTGGCGTGATGGGGACAAGCTGGCCGAGCAGTTCTTCGAGATTCGCGCACCCGTGCAGACGCTGGCATCTGCCGGGGCTGGATTTGCGCGCCTCGCCTATTGCGGCCCGTGGCGCTGGAACGATCCGGTCATCAGCAGGCGCCATTCGGGCTCCCCGGCCACCGGCGTACCAGGGGCCTGGATCGGGGGCGAACTGATCGAGGCTGCC
>Ga0209980_10000037_pt1 | contig 60293 bp, 58 predicted proteins | sample CR02metaG_FD_183611 | JGI IMG/M metagenome (GOLD analysis project Ga0209980, IMG submission 183611) | Deep subsurface microbial communities from Mariana Trench to uncover new lineages of life (NeLLi) - CR02 metaG (SPAdes) (version 2) | ecosystem: Environmental > Aquatic > Marine > Ocean trench...
TCCCTTCCTGCTCGGAGATCCGCGTCTCTCCTTCCTGAAGCCGGGAATGAACAACACCGGCTATATCGATATCGAGGTCGACCTCGCCACAGCAACCGGTGCGGACCTGGAGTGGCTCTACTTCGACTGGGATGGCGACCTGGTCCACGACGACAACCCCACGGGTCGGGCCACATTCGGCGTGTACAGGGGCAGTGAGAACATGATCTACCTGCGGGAGCTCTACTGAGCCCGAGCCCATCGCGCGCTCGGACAGGCGCTCGGTCTACAATGCCATCTGGACCCATGGACACGGAGGGGAGATGGCGCGCTTCGAGGACAAGGTCGGCTTCGTAACGGGTGGCGGGACGGGCATCGGCCTGGCCTGCGCGCGTGAGATCAGCCGCGGCGGGGGCCAGGTGGTGCTCGCGGGCCGCCGCGAGGACGTGCTGCGGGAGGCGGCCAAGGAGCTCGGGCCCCGCGCGGACTGGGTGCGCTGCGACGTAACCAGCGACGAGTCGGTGGAGGAGGCCGTGTCGCTCGTCCAGCAGCGCCACGGCGGGCTCCAGCTGGCGGTCAACTCCGCCGGCAAGGGCGGGGCCGGCTCGGTGCTCAACTCCACCTCCGCCGAGTTCGCCGACGTGCTGGAGACCAACCTCGTGGGCGTGTTCCGCTGCATGCGCGCCGAGGCGCGCGCCATGAAGGCGGCGGGGCAGGGCAGCATCGTCAACATCAGCTCGATCGCGGGAGCGCTCACGCACCGCTGGATGGACTCCTACTGCGCCTCCAAGGCGGGCCTCAACATGCTCACGCGCTGCGCGGCGGACGACCTGGGCGAGCACGGCATCCGCGTGAACGCGGTCATGCCCGGCCTGGTGGACACCGAGCTGGCGCAGATCCTGACGACGACGGACGCGGCCCGCGAGGAGTACCTGCGCCTGATGCCGATCTCGCGCGTGGGCCAGCCGGGGGACGTGGCCTCGATCGTAGCCTTTCTGCTGAGCGATGAGGCCTCGTGGATGACGGGCCAGTGCATCGGCGTCGACGGGGGCCACACCATCCGCAAGGGCCCGGACCTGGTCCCCATCTTCAGCCAGATGCTGCCCGAAGAGCGTTGAGCGGCCCGAGCTGGGGCGTTCCACCCTGGCGCGTCGAGCTTCCCCCGGGGCGCGCGGCGCTACCCGAGCGCTGCGACGTGGCGGTAGTGGGCGCCGGCCTCACGGGCCTGGCCGCCGCCTACACACTGGCGCGCCAGGGCGTCGCTGTGGTCGTGTTCGAGGCCCGGCGCCTGGGCGCCGGCGCCAGCGGACGCAGCGGCGGGATCGTGCTCGAGGGCACCAGCGCGGGACCACTGCCGGAGGCCGATGACTGCATCGCTACGCTCGAGCGCACGCTGAGCGAGGCGGCGATCGCATGCGAGCTGGAGCTTCCCGGCTGCTGGGAGCTCACGCATGCGGAGAACGGGGCGCCACTCTGGCGTGATGGCGAGCGGGCGCTCTCGCTCTCGGAGACCGTCCCCGGGGGAACACTCGATCCCGGTAAGCTGCTCGGGGGCCTGGCCGCGGCCGCCGTGCGCGAGCACGCAGAGCTTCACGAGCAGGCGCCGGTGCGGGGCATCTCGGGAGGCGCGCCCCTCGTGCTCCAGATCAGAGACCGGGAGCTGCGAGCGGATCGGGTGGTACTGGCTCTGAACGCCTACACGGCGTCGCTGATCTCAGCCGGAGAGGACTTCCATCCCGCGCTCACCCTGGCGCTCTCCACGCAGCCCCTGGCGCCGGGCACCCTCGAGGCCATCGGGCTCGGCGCGCGCAACCCCTTCTACACGGTCGACGGGCCCTATCTCTGGGGGCGCCCCTGGGGCCACGACCGCCTCATCTTCGGCGGCGGGCTCGCGTTCGCTGGCGCCAAGCGGGTCGAGCGCCTGGACATCCGCGCGCAGGAGATCGCGCGCAGCCTGGCTCAGCTGGAGCAGCGCGTGCGCGGTCTGCACCCCGCACTGGCCGACATGCGTATCGCCGAACGTTGGGGCGGGCCGGTGGCGTTTCGCGCCAGCCGCACACCCATCCTGTGCCGGCACCCGTCCCTCGATGGGCTCATCCTGATTGCGGCCTATGCGGGTCACGGCGTGGCGCTGAGCGTCCACCTCGGCCGGCTCGCCGCCCGCACGATCCTCGACGGCGGGACCCTTCCGCGCTGGGGGGAGGTGGTCTCGTCTTCAGAAGCCCGCGAGGTAGGGTAGGCGGGCGGCGGTCTCGCGGATGGCATCTGGCTCCACGAGCAACGTACGCGTGGCATCCCAGCTGCCGTCCAGCAGCTGTCGCCGTGCACCCTCCGGCAGCATGATGCGAGCCGTCCCCGCGCGGGATGAGACGGTCATGGCCACGAGATCCAGCGTCACCTCCTGCGTCGGGTCAAGCTCGATCGCGTCCATCAGCGCGGCCACGTCGTCCCCGGCGGCGGTCGCCGCCACCAGCCCCATGGCAACGCAGTTGCCGAGGAAGATCTCCGCGAAGGACTCGCCCACGAGCGCGCGCATGCCCCAGCGCATCAACGCCTGGGGCGCGTGCTCGCGTGAGCTGCCGCAGCCGAAGTTGCGGTTCACCACCAGGATCGACGCTCCCCGGAAGCGCTCCTCGTTGAAGGGATGATCCTTGGGGATGTCGTCGGCGTCGCGGCGAGCGTCGGTGAACACGTGCTCCTCCAGACCCGAGAAGGTGATAGAGCGCATGTAGCGGGCCGGGATGATCTGGTCGGTGTCGATGTCATCGCCCCGCACCACGATCGCGCGGCCGCTCCGCCGCTCGATGCGCTCGATAGCGCTCATCGCAGCAGCTCCCGCACGTCGGTCACGCGTCCTTCGATGGCCGCGGCCGCAACCATAGCAGGGCTCATTAGGAGCGTGCGACCGGTGGGGCTGCCCTGCCGCCCGCGGAAGTTGCGATTCGAGCTCGAGGCGCAGATCTCGCGTCCGACCAGCTTGTCGGGGTTCATGGCCAGGCACATCGAGCAGCCTGCCTCTCGCCACTGGAAGCCCGCCTCGAGAAAAATCTCGTGCAGGCCCTCGGCCTCTGCCTGGCGCTTAACCTCCTCGGAGCCGGGCACGACGAGCGCTCTCACGTTCGCCGCCACCCGCCGCCCCCGAGCCACCCGAGCCGCCTCCCGCAGATCCGAGAGCCGGCCGTTGGTGCAGGAGCCGATGAAGGCCACATCGATCGGTGTACCCCGGATGGGATGGCCGGGCTTGAACTCCATGAAGCGAATGGCCTCTTCGGCGCTGGAGCGGTCGCCGCCCCGCAGCTCGCCCAGGGTGGGGATCTTCTCGTCGATGCCGATGGCCTGACCCGGGTTGATCCCCCAGGTGACGGACGGCGGGATGCTCGCCCCCTCGATCTCGACCTGATCCGCGTACTCGGCGTCGGGGTCGCTCGCAATGGAGCTCCACCAGCGCACGGCCCGCTCGAACGCCTCCCCCTGGGGCGCGAAGCGCCGTCCGCGCAGATATTCGAACGTCTTCTGATCCGGGTTTACGTAGCCCACCCTGGCACCGCCTTCGATGGACATGTTGCAGAGCGTGAGCCGCTCCTCCATCGAGAACGACTCGATCACGGAGCCCGCGTACTCGTAGGCGTAGCCCACACCGCCCTTCACCCCGAGGGTTCGGATGATGTGGAGAATCACGTCCTTGGCATACACGCCAAAGCCCAGCGTTCCACTCACACGGATGCGACGAACGCGCGGACGATCCAGCGCCAGACACTGGCTGGCCAGCACGTCGCGCACCTGAGAGGTGCCGATACCGAAGGCGACGGCGCCGAACGCTCCATGCGTCGAGGTATGGCTGTCGCCGCAGGCGATGGTCATACCCGGACAGGTGAGTCCCAGCTCGGGCCCGATCACGTGCACGATTCCCTGGGCGCCCGAGCCGACGGGGAAGAACTCGATCTCGTGCTTGCGCACATTGCGTTCCAGCGTACTCAGCATCTGCTCGGCCAGGCCATCCATCAGAGGCCGCTTGCTGCCATCGGTGGGCACGATGTGATCGACCGTGGCGAAGGTGCGCTGCGGAAAGAGCACGGGCAGACCCGCATCGGTCAGCATCTGAAAGCCCTGGGGGCTCGTGACCTCGTGAATCAGGTGCAGCCCGATGAAGAGCTGCGTCTGCCCGCTCGGGAGCTCGCGAACCGTATGCAGGTCCCAGACCTTGTCGAGGAGGGTCTTCCCCATGCGTCCCCTCATGGCCCGTCCCCCCAAGCCCAGACCAACAAAGGATCTTAGCACTCTACTGGCCGGGTAGCGGCCGGCGAAGCCGGCCTGCCGGCAGGGTGCGCGCCTTGGGTAGCTCGGGCAGCTAGGCCTCAGCGAGAAGCATGAAGGGGCCGCTCACGCGCTCTTCCTCTGAGGGTGGGCTCGCGCTCGCGAGGTCGTAGTTCTTCACGCAGAGCACGCCCTCGAAGCCCGCCTCCTCGAGAAGCTGAGCCGCGAGACACGGCGTCACGAAGCGGCGGTGCGTCACCAGCTCCGTCTCGGGCCCGTGATCCAGCTGGAAGCGCTGGGTGCGGCGCTCGAGCAGCGGCGTCAGCATCTGGCGCCGGTCGCGGACCAGCAGGCGGTGCTCGCCGCAGGTTCGATCGAGTGTGCGCCAATCCTCGGTGCTGTCCGGTCGAGCCAGAAAGAGCGGACAGAAGAGATCGAGCACCAGCACGCCAGGACTCGCCACGGACTGGCGCAGGTGACGTAAGAAGAGACGCTGCTCCTCCACATCGATCAGGAAATTGAAGGTGTGCAGAGTCACCAGCGCCACCTGGAAGCGCTCCGGAAGCGGAGAGTGCCGAATATCGAAGTCGAGGATGCGGGCGCGATCTTCCCAGGGCTTCAGGTAGTTGCGCGCCACCTCGAGCATGGGTCGCGAGGTATCGATCCCCAGCACCTCGTAGCCAGCCGCGGCGAGGTGGGCACCGACGCGCCCCGTCCCACACCCTACCTCAAGGATCGGATCCCGGAACTTGGCCGCCAGGTCGAGATAGATGGGGATATCCTGACAGAAGTCTCCTACGTAGTGCCTGTAGAAATCCGCAAAGCGCCGCTCAGCAGAGTACCGGTTCCTCATCACCGCAGAAATTAGTTAGGGAGTGGAGGGTGTCGCAAGTCGAGGGCAGGGAACCACGACACGAGAATGTACACGCGAATCCAGCTCGCGAAGCTTGTGACGACGTTCGCGGCCTCGCCGGGCAGCAGCAGAGGTCGCAGCGATCGACCGCAAATCGACTATTGTTCACGGCGCGTGGAGTCACCCCAGGATCAAAGCAACGCCGCCGACCTACGTGACCGCATTGTGCAGGAGCTGGTCCAGCTTTTCTCCGCATGGGGCGCCGCGGATGCGGCCAGCCTGAGGGCGGAGTTCGCGCCCCTGCTGGAAGCCGCGACGTCCATGGAGCGCGAGGTTTTCTGGAGCCGGCTCGAGAGTACGGGCGCGACCTGGGGCTACCACCCGCCCGATCCGCTCGCACGCCGCGTATCGCGGACGGTGCACGCGCTCGTGCTCGCGCCCGGCTCCGAGCTTCAGAACGCGAACGCGCTCGAGGTTGCAAGCAAGCGGCCGGTGCTCCTGCTCGGCAATCACCTGTCGTTCATTGACGCTAACGTTCTCGACTACCTCATGTATCAGGCGGGCTACTCCGCCATCGCCGAGCACATGACGGTACTGGTGGGACCCAAGGTCTACACGGATCCGGTCCGTCGCCTGGCCAGCCTCTGCTTCGGCACGATCAAGCTGGCCCAGAGCACCAGCCGAGCCAGTGGCCACGCGCTGTTGCCCAAGCGGCAGGTGGCACGCCTCGCCATGGAGACCTTCCACATCGCCCGGGAGCGGCTCAGCCAGGGAGACCACCTGCTGATCTTCGTGGAGGGAACACGCAGCCGTACGAGTGCGATGCAACGCGCGCTGCCGGCCGTGGCACGCTATCTGGAAGGCGAAGGCGCTCTGCTGCTGCCATGGGGGATCTTCGGCACGGAACACCTGCTCCCGATCGGAGCGGAGAGGGCTTGCCCCGCGCGCGTAACCGCTCGGATCGGTACGCCGGTCGAGGCCCGCGACCTGCTCGAACGCTGCGATGGCAGCCGCGCGCTGGCCATGGACACCATCGGCTTTCTGATCGCTGAGCTGCTTCCGCCGAGCCACCGGGACGTGTACGACTCCAGCAACAAGGAGCTCGCGCGTGCACGTGAGATCGCGAGCGCCCTCACATGCCGCGCCTGATGCTGGGGCTGCTGCTGCTACTGGCGGCGGCGCGCGCTCATGCAGATCCGCTCGAAGCCAAGGCGTCTCACTTCCGCCAGCTGCTGCTGGAGCGCCACTTCTCGCCCGAGGGACTCGTGCTCTACCGCATGAACCTGGAGACCGCCGCGCGGGATCTCGAGACGGGCCGCTACCCCAACCTGGCCGACACCCCCACCTTCACGGGCCAGCTCGCGGCGGGTGCCTGCACCCGCGCGGGCTACGAGCGCGGCGCGGCGCGGGAAGAGGCGCTCGAGGATGCCGGACGAGCCCTCTCCGGGCTCGGGTTCCTGATGGACATCACCGGCGTGCAGGGACTGATGGCGCGGGGCGTGCGCCGTCGGACCGACCCCGATGTCGAGACGCTGCGCGGCAAGCGCTTCGACGGCAAGGGACGCTTCGTAGACTACGTCTGGCGCGGGGATGTATCGATGGACCAATACGCGAACGGCCTGCTGCCGGCGGTGGCCGCCTGTCGGTCGTACTTCCCCGAGCGCGCGCGCCGGCTGGTGGTGGACGCCGCCGCGCACCTGCTGGAGCATGACATGCGGCTGGTCGATCCCGACGGCCAGCGCACCCGCTACGGCGATCTCTCCCCTCGCTCGGGCTTTGGCTTCAACTCGATCGCGCAGCTCACGGGCTACGCGATTTTCGCGTTGGCGGCCGAGCTCGACCCCGATTCGCGCTGGGCAAAGAAACGCGATCAGCTGCGGGATCGCTACCGCGTGCTGGCGCGCTCACGTCGTACCAACCTTCGCATCCTGGGCATTACCAACTACTCGAACGACCTCATGGCCTGGAACCTGTACCGCGTGCTGGTGCCGCTCGCGCAGCGCACCCAAGATGCCGGGCTGCCGGATCTCCGGCATGGCATGCTGCGCACCTGGCTGCGCGTGCGCGCTGACCGGAACCCCTATTTCATGCTGGTGCTGTGCAAGGTCGAGCCGCCCTCATGCGAGCCTGGCTCGCTGCAGGATGCGCGCGCGCAGCTCGAACGCTTCCGGCGCGATAAGCGCAAGCTTCCGCTCGATCCCGCGCTCGCGACCCTCCCCAGAAGCTGGCTACCGGGCCGCAAGTTCCGCCGCCAGGCGCGCGAGCTGGTTCCGATCGAGCTCCGGCCCGCGAGCTCCTTCGAGTGGAAGTCCAACCCCTACCGGGTGGATGCCTACGTGCGGCCCGAGATCGAGTACACCGGGCTCGACTACCTGGTGGCCTACTGGCTTTACCGGGACCTCGCCAGGCGCTGAATTTACACATCAAGCCGGGTTGCCTGGCGGCCGATCCCAGGAGCAGTGGCCCCTAAACATCCTCACCCCTCCCAACCCGTCCGGACGCGCGCCGAGTCCGGAAACGACGCCAATGAGCACGATCTGCAGCTCTTCCTTGCGAACTTCCGTGCCGTCATTATCGTGCTGTCTGGGGGAGCTACCGGGATGGAGCATGTGTTGGACCAGCGCAGGGTCTCCCTGGGCCGGGGCCCGGGTGTGGATCTGGCGCTCGACGACGAGAGTCTGGCCTGCGCGCACGCGCAGCTGGAATTTTGCAAGGGGGGCTTTCGCCTACGCAGACTGAGCGAGGCGGCCGCTACCCGCCTCAACGGCGCTCCCGTGGAGAGCGCAGAGCTGAAGCCCAACGATCGTTTCCAGCTGGGCAGGTTGTCCTTCTCATACGTCGTCGAACGTCGCCCCGGCACCTGAGTCCCAGGCCCTGGCCAGTCTGCGTGCGCTTCGGGAGCTCCACGGAGGATCGAGCCAAGCATGACCATGCCCGCTGGCAGCGTGATCGGCAGCATCGTGGTCGAGGAGAAGCTCTCAAGCGGAGCTGATGGCGATCATTACCTGGGCCGCCAGCCCGCCCTCGAGCGCACGGTCGCCCTGCGCAGGCTGCCACGCGACCTGATCGCCAGTCCCGGCGTGATCGAACGTTTCCAGCGCGAGGCTCGACTGGGCGCGCAGGTGCTTCACCCCAATCTGGTCCAGGTCTTCGACCTCTTCTCCCATCGCGGGGACCACTACCTGGTGAGAGAGCACGTGGAGGGCGCGCAGCTGAGCACCGTGCTCGAGAGCAGCGGCCGGCTGCCCGCGCGCATCGTGGTCCGCATCGTGCTGGAGGTGGCGCGCGCGCTGGGGGAGCTGCACCGGCGCGGTATCGTTCACTGCGACGTCTGCCCCGAGAACGTGCTGATCAGTCGCTGGGGCGAGATCAAGCTCACCGGGCTGGGCCGCGCGCAGCAGGCGGGCGAGGCCGAGCCGCCGAGCCCGCCGCCTCTCACTCCCTATAGCGCGCCCGAGCTGCGCGAGGGCGGCGGTGCAGATCCGCAGGTCGACGTGTTCTCGCTGGGCGCCTTGCTGCACGTACTACTGCTCGGGCGTGCACCTGGCCATCCAGGTGGACCCGTGCTCGCAGCCCACCCGCAGCTGGCGTGGCTGATCCGACGCTGCCTGCGGCAGCAGCCCACCCGGCGGCCCGACCTGCCCTCGGTCCGGCGCTGGCTGGAGCGGGCGCTACCGCGGGCGGCGGAGGACTCCCGCATGGAGATCGCCGCCTGGTTCTGGGACGTGCGCATGCTGCGCCCGTCGGTCCCCGAGCTGCCGGAGGAGCTGCCAGTGGCCGAGAGCCCCCCCGTAGCGCGCGGCCTCCCTCGCTGGGCGCTACCGGCGGCGGCGGCCGGTGGCATCCTGCTGGCCGTGCTGCTGGCTCTGCTGGGCGGCTCCGACGACGAGCAGCAGGTGGCGGCTCTGGCCAGGCCGCTGCCCGAGGTCGCGGCGCTGAAGCCCGCTGAGGAGCTCCCCGCCGTGCTGGCGGGCGAGCCGGGCCGGGTGGCCTTCGTGGCCCACCCATGGGCCGAGATCCAGATCGATGAGCAAGCGCCGTTTCTGACGCCCCGCGCCGCGCCGATCGAGCTTGCGCCCGGCCCGCACCAGCTGGTCTTCCGGCATCCGCGCTACGGCGAGGTGCGCGAGAGCATCGTCATCCGTCCGGGCGAGCAGCGCCTGGTGCGTCATGTCTTCGCCGGAGCGCAGCCGTGAGCAGCCGGGCGACCTGGCTGGCGAGCGGGCTGCTGCTGGCGAGCGGGCTGGCGGCGGCGGGCGAGCTGCGGCATGAGGTCCAGCCGGACCAGACGCTGGGCGAGATCTCACAGCTCTACTACGGGGATGCGCGTTATGCTGAGGTGATCCGCTGCTACAACGGCCTCGACTCCTCCCCCATCCGCGCGCAAAGTCAGCTGAGCATTCCGCAGCTGGAGCAGCATACGGTCACGGCCGGGGACAGCTGGTCGGCCCTCGCGCTGCGCTACTGGGGGGATGCCTCCCTCGACCGGGAGCTCGCGCTGTACGCCACGGGCCGCTCTGACGCAGCGCTAAAGGTGGGCCAGAAGCTTCGGATTGGCCCCCTGATCTCCTATCGGCTGGCCTCCGGAGACACGCTGGCCTCGGTCTCGCGCCGCTTCTACGGCCACCCGGACCGGGCCACAGCGCTGGCACGCCTCAATCGCGTTAAGCATCCGCGTCGGCTCCAGGTGGGCGCGCGGGTGAAGGTGCCGATTGCGGAGCTGGGCTCGGCTGCTGCTGCGCCGCCCTCACCTGAGCCGGCCGTGCGCGTAGAGGTGGCCGCTGCTCCAGTGCCGGACCGCTTCGAAGCGGCCCTGCAGCGCGCGCTCAACACCCAGCTGGACGGCCGCTACGATGACGCACTGGAGCAGCTCGAAGCGCTGCGGCCGACGATCCTGGCGGAGGGAAGCCGCAGCGAGCGGGTGCTTCTGCTGGAGCAGCTGACCTTCGTCTACGCCGCCTTCGACCGGGACGAAGACGTCTGCAACGGCTACCGCGCCCTGCTGCAATTGGAGCCGCAGCTCGAGTGGGATGGCGATCGGATCTCGCCGAAGATCCTACGACTGGTCGCTCGCTGCCAGGGCGGATAACGCAAGCTGCTCCGCCGCGGTCGCGGGATCGACCCGCTGTGACTGGGTCAGGGCCAGCACACGCTCCAGATTTTCGGGGATGACGCTCAGATGCGCACGCGAGGCCGCGTCATCACCCCCCTCCAGCGCTGTCGCCAGGTGGATGATGCCGCCCGCGTTGGCCAGGAAGTCGGGTACGTAGAGCACCCCCCGCTGCGCGAGCTGAGCACCCACCTCGAGCTGCGCCAGTGGGTTGTTGGCGGCGCCGCAGATCACGCGGCAACGGATCTCGCGCGCCAGACGGGAGCCGATCACGCCCGGCGGACCGCAGGGGCTGAAGACATCGCACTCCAGCCGCGTGATCTGCTCCGGCTCGACCACCTGGACCTCGTCCGGCAGCTCGCGTAGAGCCTTGGGGTCCGGATCGGCGACCACCAGATTGGCACCGCACTCGAGCAGCCTCAGCAGCAGCACCGAGCCCACGTGACCCACGCCCTGGATCGCGACTTTCGCTCCCTCCAGCGAGAGCCCCAGGTGCGCCAGGGCCGCCTCCATCGCCAGCTGTACGCCGTGCGCGGTGAAGGGCCCGGGGTCACCGCAGCCGCCCACGCGTAGCGGCAGGCCGGACACATGCCGGGTGCGCTCCGCCATCACGGCCATCTCCTCCTGGCCCGTGCCCATGTCCGCGGCCACGATGTAGCGGCCCTCGAGTGTGTCCACGAAGGCGCCCACGGCAAGGAGCTGTTCGCGCGTGCGCTCACGGGGGTCCCCGACCACGACCGTCTTGCCACCACCCAGGGCCAAACCCGCCAGCGCCGCCTTGCGCGTCATGGCGCGCGCCAGATCGAGCGCGTCGCGTCGGGCCGCCGCGCTATCCGGGTAGCAGCGCCAGCGGCAGCCTCCGAGCGCAGGTCCGCGCAAGGTCGAGTCGATCGCCACGATCATCTCGACCCCCGCGTCGCGCCCGATGTGGAGCGATTCCGGTTCCATGCCCTTCTCTTCGGTCGTGGGCCGTCCGCGGAAGCTTGAGCGGTGTCAGCGCCGCAAAGGCTTTAGCACCAGCTCCGCGCCCCTCGCGCCCGGCTCGAGCGCAGCCGCGCTCTCAGCCACCAGGTTGTCGGGCTCTCGCGTGAGCGGATCGCCATCTCGATCGATCCGGGCCGAGAGCGCGATCGGGCCCTCGAACGGACGCCCCTTGAGCATCACATCCGCCGGACCCACCTGGAACCTCAGCGGAAAGGGTCCGACCGGGAGCCGCTTCACCGCCAGCGGCGGGCCCCCGCCCTGAGCTCGGGCGATGATGAAAAGTACCCCCGTGGCGGGAGCTTGGACGCCAGGCGCCAGGCGCACGGTACCGTGGATGGAGCTTCCGCTGGCAGGGATGGCGAGCTGGCGCTCCCGCGGAGCAGGCGGTTCCAGACCCGGGATGCGGACGGGATGGCTGGGGGGCGGCGGCTCCTGCTCGGGCGGAATGTAGGGCTCTACCCGGCGATCGCAGCCCAGCCACAGGACCCCGAAGACGAGCCAGCCAAGCCTTCCAAGCTGCTTCACGAGGTCCCTCCCGCCGGTCATACTTAAACGCGGATGCGGCTCAACGACTCGAACCTGGCAGACTATCTGCGCCGAGTCGGTCTGCTCCAGCATACCGAGCGTGCACGCGTCGAGCCCGCCGGGGACGGGAATATCAACTTCGTGCGTCGCGTGCGTGGGGCGGAAGGCCAGTCCTGGGTGGTGAAGCAGGCCCGGCCGCAGCTCGAGCGCTTCCCCGAGTACCGCGTCAGCACCGAGCGCATCGTGTTCGAGCACCGCTACGGCGAGGTGGTGGCGGAGCTGGCACCGGATGTGGCCGGCCTGCTGCCCCGAACCCTGCACTTTGACGCGGAGGCGCGAATCCTGGTGATGGAGGACCTGGGCGACGCCCCGCGCCTGGGGGACGAGCTACTCGCCGGCCGGGTCGAGCCCGTCGTGCTGCAGCAGCTCGGGCGCTTTCTCGGCCGCGTGCATGGGGCCACCGCACCTCATGCCGGGGCGCTCGCGCCGCGCTTCGCAAACGACGAGATGCGACAGCTGCACGGCGAACACATCTTTAGCCTGCCGTTTGCGCCCAACGATTTTCCGATCCCGCCCGAGCTGCGTGCGCTGGGGCTCAAGCTGCTGGAGGAGACCGGGGGCCTGGAGCGCATCCACGCGCTGCGGGAGCGCTACTACCAGGCGGCTGAGGCACTGATACACGCCGATGTTCAGGGCAGCAATCTGCTGGTCGAGGGAAATCTACCTCGCCTGGTCGACGCCGAGATCGCCCACGTGGGGGACCCGGCCTTCGACCTGGGGACCGCCCTCGCACACATCCACTTTCACATCGCCCGGGAGCCAGACCAGCCCGTCTACCGCCAGGCGCGGGAGGCCCTGCTGAGAGGCTATGAGGAGGGCGGGGGTGAGGGGGATTGCCAGTACCGAGCCGCAGGCTACGCGGGCGTCGAAATGCTCCGCCGCACCCTGGGCGCGGCGCGCCTGCCCTTCCTGGAGCAGCCCGCAGCCGCTGTGGCCACTCTGCAACACGCCACGAAGCTCTTGCAGAGCTAGCCGGGGCGGCTTGCCGAGCTGTCACAGGATCGTGTCAGACAGGGGAAACTCCCTGAAGAATCGTGGGTTCGCCAGCTGAAAATACTTCTGGCGTTCCCCTCCCTCTGCGTTACACTGCCGGGCTCCCGAACCCCTCTCCACGGGAGAGAAAAGCGCTATGCCGATCAATATCAAGCTCAACGTCACGCTATCGCTAGACGAATCCGCGCTGGAGGACGCGCTTTCTGAGTTCGACGAGCTGACCGTCAACGAACTCGTCAAGCAGGTTCTGGACAAGGCCATAGCACTGGATGGCGTGGATTGTGTTGTGCTCGAGGGGCCGAACACGCTCGAGGAGTACGACAAGTTCTCCTCCGCGGCGGGGAGCTGAGACCGGCCTCGAGCTGCCAGCCTGGACTTCTCACCGGGATGAGAAAAGATCGAGCTGAACCGGCCCGGGGGCTGGGCTCGGATGCGGCGTTCGCTGCGTCTGCCTGGGCGGCGCCCTGCGGCCTCGCGGTCCGGGACGATACACCCCGATATGGCGCGCGTGCTCCAGAATGCGGCGGTAGAAGAGCTGGAAGCGCACGCCGTGGTCGAAGTAACGCAGATGGGCCAGCTCGTGGCAGAGAGTGTCCACCATACCGGAATACTTGAGCAGGCGGCCCGTTTGTGCGTGCTGCAGGCGGATGCGAATGCTGCCGTCCGAGTAGCACACCCCGTAGCGCTGCTTCACCTGGGCACGCTCTGGGTCAATCGAGTGCAGCTCAAGCCTGAAGTAGGAGACAAGCAGGCGCGCGTCGCGTTTGAGCCGCTCCAGAACCACCCGTCGCTCTGCCCGCTCTGCTTTGATCAAGCTGGCTAGCTCCCGGGGGGTGTGATCAGTATAACTTGCCCGTCATGTCCGGAAACGACGTCCCCGTGCGGCTTCCCATTTTTCCGCTGCCCAATGTCGTGCTGTTCCCGGACGCGCTGCTACCGCTGCATATCTTCGAGCCGCGCTACCGGGCCATGACCGAGGACGCGCTCGAGGGAAACCGCCTGATCGGCATGGTCCTGCTCGCACCAGGCCCGCGCAAGCAACGAGGGCGCCCGCCCGTCTACCCGGTGGGTTGCAGCGGCTCGATCACCCAGGCCGACCGCCTGTCCGACGGTCGTTTCAATCTGGTTCTCCAGGGTCTGCGCCGCTTTCGCATCCAACACGAAGAGGCGAGCGGCACGCCCTACCGCGTGGTGACGGCCGAGCTATTGGAAGACCCGAGCTTCGAGGAGCTGGACTCCACGGCGGGGGCGATGCTCGAAAGTCTACGCCCCGAGCTCGAGGAGGAGATCCTGGCACTGGTACGGAAGTCCGCGCCCGACCGCGTCGACCTCTTGCGCAAACGTATGGCCTCGCTCGATCCCGTGGCGCTGGTGCACACGCTGGCTTCCGGGCTGGACTGCTCCATGGTCGAAAAGCAGGGCCTGCTCGAAACCCCCGATCCGCTCGAACGTTGTCGCCTGCTGCTGCGTCTCTTGCAGTTTCGTGAGGCGGAGCGGCGGCTTTCCAATCCACCCAAGATCGTCAACTGAAATTAGACGAAATTCTACGTATTCATGCGAATTTAGCCGATTTTTTCAGATCCAATAACAAAATATCGTGTCGCTTCGCTGTGCAGTCCGCTGTGCAATTCGCTGTTCAGGGGGCATGCAACCGTACCCCATTGGGCCCAAGAACGCGGAGATTTCCAAGTCTTCCGTCGTCGGAGTGGAATCGCCCCGAGACCCGAAGCGCCTGCATTTTAAACCCCAAGGGGCGAAAACGTCATCGCCTTGAATCGCGTTTGCTCCGAAATCGCTTGCGTGGGATAACCGCTGCCTTCCGTCAAATCCATGAGTACCGGCTCAGCGCAGGGGTATACGGTCCGATATGACAAAATTTAGGGGGTGGGAGGCCGTCCGCGAGGCTGTACGGCAGCGGATCGGAGTGGCCGCGTACGAGGCGTGGTTCCGCAGCCTGGAGGGAGCTCTGGAGGGCGATACCCTGGTGCTGCGCTGCCCAGACCGCTTCAGCCGGGACTGGGTTCGTGAACGCTACGGCCCTGTGATCCAGGAGATCACGCCGCAGCTGCGCAGGATCGAGTACCGGATCGATCCCGAGGCCGGACGCGCCGCACCCGTCTCACGGCCGGCCGAGCAGGGCACGCGCAGGCAGCCCACGCCGGAGGCACGTCCCGCTGCCAGCTTCGACAGCTTCGTGGTGGGGCCAGGCAATGCGCTCGCGGTCGAGGCCGCGCGAGCCGTTGCGCGCGGACAGGCTGGGCGCTGCAGTCCGCTGGTGCTGGCCGGGTACAGCGGCGCCGGAAAGACCCATCTGTGTCAAGCGATTCGCCATGAGCTGCGCGAGCGCGTGCTCTATCGCTCCAGCGAGGAGTTCACCACCGAGGTCACGGGAGCGCTGCGCTCCGGCCAGATGGGCCCGCTGCGGCAGCGCTATCGCCGCTCGCTGAACGTGCTGATCCTGGAGGACGTTCAGTTTCTGAGTGGAAAGCGCGCCACCCAGGTCGAGCTATTTCACACGCTCGATCATCTGCTCGCGCACGGAAAGACCGTCGTGCTCAGCGCCGAGTGTCCGCCTCAGAAGATCGCGGGTCTCGACGCCAAGCTGGCCTCGCGCATGAGCTCGGGTCTAGTGGCCTGCATCGCGCCCCCGGGGCTCGAGACGCGCCGCACCATCCTGCGCGAGAAGGCGGCCGCGGGCGGGCTGCGCCTGCCGGAGGAGTGCCTGGAGACCCTGGCCGCGCGGCCAGTCCAGAGCGTGCGCGACCTGCTGGCCGGCCTCAACCAGGTGGTGGCGCGAGCCGCGCTGCTGCGGCAGCCGGTCACGCCCGAGCTGATGGCGGAGGCGTTGGCCGCGGTCGACGTGAAGGAGCAGCCGCGGAGCCTCGAGGAGATCGTGGCGCTGGCATCGCGCTCCTACTCGGTCAGCCTGGAGGAGCTGCGCGGACGCTCGCGCCGGCGCCGCGTGGTGCGGCCGCGCCAGATCGCCATGTACCTGTGCCGGCTCTATACCGACGCGTCGCTCAAGGAGATCGGGCAGCTCTTCCGGCGGGACCCCACCACCGTGCTGCACGCGATCGAGAGCGTGGAGAAACGCGTGGTCGAGCAGCCCCAGCTGCGCTACCAGCTGGAGACGCTCGGCTGCCGCATCAGCCCTTCGGCTCCAGACCGTAGTGGCGGCGGTAGTACGCGCGGTACGCGCCCGACTTGATCGGCTCCCACCAGTCGCGCCGCTTCTGGTACCAGTCCAAGGTGCGCTGGACGCCCTCCTCGAGCTCGATGCTGGGCGCCCAGCCGAGCGCCCGCAGCTTGCTGCTGTCCACCGCGTAGCGCTGGTCGTGGCCGGGCCGCAGCCCCTCGACGGGGCGAATCAGGGACTCGGGCTTGCCCAGCAGGCGTAGCAACATGCGCGTGAGCTCTCCGTTCGTGATCTCGGGGTCCTGGTTGGCACCCACGTTGTAGATCTCTCCCGCCTCTCCCTCCCGCAGCAGCAGCAGCAGCGCGCGGCAGTGGTCATCCACCCAGAGCCAGTCACGGATCTGGGTGCCGCCGTCGTAGAGCGGGAGCGGCTCGTCCTGCAGGGCGTTGGTGATGAACAGCGGCAGCAGCTTCTCGGGATACTGGTAGGGTCCGTAGTTGTTGGTGCAGCGCGACACCAGCACGTCCATGCCCAGCATGCGATGGAAGCCGAGCGCCACCAGATCGCCGCCGGCCTTGGACGCGGAGTAGGGGCTCGATGGCTCCAGGAGCGCATCTTCGCGCGCCCGGCGCGGAGCCGACAGGCTGCCGTAGACCTCGTCGGTGCCCACCTGCAAGAGGCGCGCGTCCCGCTGCGCGCGCCTGAGCGCATCGGCCAGGACGTAGGGCCCCTGCACGTTGGTCTCGACGAACTCGCCCGCCTGCGCCGGCGTGGAGCGGTCGACGTGGGTCTCGGCCGCAAAGTTCACGATCCAGTCGACCTCGCGCACCAGCTCCTCCACCAGCGTCTCGTCCCGCACGTCGCCGTGCACGAAGCGGTAGCGGGAGGAGCCCTCGAGGTCCTCGAGATTCTTCGGATTTCCCGCGTAGGTGAGGAGATCGAGGTTCGTCAGCTCGGCCTCGGGCTCCTCCGCCAGCAGCAGCCGAATGAAGTTGGAGCCGATGAAGCCGCAGCCGCCCGTGACGAGCACGGACCGTACGCTGCTAGTAGCCACTTCCCAACGCGAATCCGATCGGGGGGGTGGCGCTCGGCGCGAGCTCGGGTCGGGTGGCCGCGTCGGACCTGGGCTCGCGCCGGCCGTAGGTGGTGGTGCGCTCGTAGGATGGGCGCCCGATCTCGCGTACGAGCTGCTCGATCTCGTGGACCTCGATGTGGTCCCCGTGCTCGGAGCCGGCGGCCTGGCTGATCGACTCCTCCATCAGGGTACCGCCGAAGTCGTTGGCGCCCGAGAGCAGACCCATCTGCGCCATTTTCCAGCCCATCTTCACCCAGGAGACCTGCACGTTCTGGATCCACGGGCGCAGGAACAGCCGCGCCACGGCCACCAGCCTGAGATCCTCCGGCATGGATGCGCCGGGACGCGAGCCCTGCTCCAGGTACAGACGCGTCTGGTGGTGGATGAAGCCGAGCGGCACGAACTCGGTGAAGCCTCCCGTCTGCTTCTGCAGATCTCGCAGCAGCTCCAGGTGGCGCGCAATGTGCTCCACGCTCTCGATGTGCCCATACATGAGGGTGGAGCTCGAGCGCAGCCCCACCTCGTGCGCGGCGCGCACGATCTCCAGCCAGCGCCCGCTCATGAGCTTGCGCGGCGAAAGCTTGCGCCGGATCTCGTCGTCCAGGATCTCGGCCGCGGTGCCGGGAATGGTGCCGAGGCCCGCCTCGCGCAGCATCTTGAGATAGGCGTGCAGACTCATGCCGCCCGACTTCTCGACCCCGAAGTGAATCTCCTCGGGCGAGAAGGCGTGGATGTGCATGTCGGGCAGCTCGGTCTTGATCGCCTCGACGATCTCGCGATACCAGAAGCCGTCCTTGTTGGGGTGGATCCCACCCTGAATGCAGACCTCCGACGCGCCCAGATCCCAGGCCTCACGCGCACGCGCCACGATGTCATCGAGGCCGCGGTCGTAGGCATCCTCGTCGTGCTTATGACGCGCGAAGCCGCAGAAGCTGCAGCCCACGTAGCAGATGTTGGTGAAGTTGATGTTGCGATTGACGACGTAGGAGACCTCGTCGCCCACGTCCTCGGCACGCGCCAGATCCGCGATGCTGCACAGCACCTGTAGGTCGCGGCCCTGCGCGCCGAGCAGCACCACCGCGTCCGCGCGCGTCAGCTCGCGGCCCTCGAGCGCCCGCTCGAGCACGTCACGCACGGGGGTACCGGTCCCGCGCAGGATCGGATCGGCCAGATTCATGTGGGGGGTTTGCACGGCTCTCTCTCCTCAGCTCAGCCGGCTCGACGCCGGGTAGCCCTCTTCATCGCAGACCGAGCGCAGACGCTCGAGCATCTCGGGCTCAAAGAACTCGGGCCTCTCTCGAATAAACTCGGGATACACGCACAGGCGCTCGCGCAGACGGTAGCCTGCCTGCTCCGTGCGGCGTCGCAGCTCTACGAGCTCGGGCCAGGGGGCTTCGGGGTTGATGTAGTCGATGGTGACGGGCGAAACGCCCCCCCAGTCGTTCAGGCCGGAGCGCGCCAGCAGGGGGAGCGAGCTGGGTGAAAGGTTGGGCGGCGCCTGCAGGTTCATGGCCGGGCCCAGGATCAGGCGCGCCAGCGCCACGGTCCCCGCCATAAGCTCCTCGGAAGGCGCTGGCACCTGCGCCATGGACGTGCCAGGCTTGGGGTGGAAGTTCTGCACGATCACTTCCTGGATGTGCTCGCCCGCGTAGGCAAGCTCGCGGATGGTGTAGAGCGTATCCACCCGCTCCTCGGGAGTCTCGCCGATCCCGATCAAGAGCCCGCTCGTGAACGGAATGCGCAGCTCCCCCGCCTGGCGCGTCATGGCGACGCGCAGAGCGGGCTCCTTGTCGGGTGCGTAGTAATGCGCCTGTCCGCGCTCGCGCAGCCGGCGGCTCGTGCTCTCGAGCATGAGGCCCATGCTCGCGTTGCAGGGCCGCAGCGCGCTCATCTCCGCGGCCGACAGCACGCCGGCGTTGGTGTGTGGGAACACGCCCTCGGCGTAGGACACCCGGCACGCGTCCACCAGGTACTCCGCCGTCGAGCCGTAGCCGCGGGCCCCCAGCCAGTCTCGATAGCCCCGGTAGGCGACCTCGGGCTTGTCTCCCAAACAGAAGAGCGCCTCGCTGCAGCCAGCGCGGCGCGCCTTACGTGAGATCGCGCGTACCTCCTCCAGCGTGTACGTCTTCGCCTCGGGCGAGCGGGGGTCCTTGGCGAAGGTGCAGTAGGCGCAGCGGTCCCGGCAAAGGTTCGTAAGCGGGATGAAGACGTTGAGTGAGACCGTGATCGTACGGCCGTGCCCCCGCGCGCCCAGCTCACGCCCGGCCTCCAGCAGGGGATCGAGCAGCCCGCGGGGCTCCAGCTCCAGCTGCTCGGCCACCGCCACCGCGGCGGCTCGCTCGAGCGGCTCCACATCCACCGCCTTGCGGATGCGCTCCAGTAGCTCCGCGCGCGTCATGGCCAAGGGGAATCTCCCTGCCCGCAGGTAAAAACCAATGCTAGCACGGGGCCTTGATTCCTACCCGGCGCTGGCAGCTTACGGGTTATGCTGCGCCTCATGGGTGAGCGCGTCGGGGCTGTGCCGGTCACGCTCTGCTTCGTGCGTGCGGGCAAGCACATCCTGCTGCTGCGCACCGCGGTCCGCAAGGACCGCTTTCGCGGGCTCTGGAACGGGCTCGGGGGGCACGTGCGGAGCGGCGAGGACGTGCGCGCCGCCGCTCGACGCGAGCTGCTGGAGGAGAGCGGGCTCGAGCCCCGCCAGCTGCGCCTCCGCGCCGTAATTCACGAGACGGGTCTGCTGGGCCGTGCCCATCTGCTCTTCGTCTTCACGGCGCGTGTCGACGAGCACGAGGCCGAGCGCACGCCTCCCTCCATGCCCGAGGGCGAGCTGGCCTGGTTCCAACCCGATGCGATCCCCTGGGCCGAGACGGTGCCCGACCTGCGCGTGCTGCTCCCACGCGTGCTCGAAGCAGGCGAGCTGCTCTTCGGCAGCCAGGAGTTCGACGGCTCCGACCGACCGCTTCGACTCTGCCTCAGCTAGCGCGTTAGCGGCGAGCAAGCTCGCCTGCGCGCACTACGCTCGGCTCCGCCTCGCTGCGCGCCCCTTCGGGGCTTGCCTGACCGCTAGCCGTCCGGCGCGTGGATCAGCAGCTGCGGCTTGGCGAAGGCCAGGCGCTCGCGCATGATCTCGATCGCCTCGGGATTGGAGTCGACCAGGATGAACTGTCGTCCCAGGCGCGCGGCGGCCTCCCCCAGCGTGCCGCTGCCCGCGAAGAAGTCGAGCACGAGATCCCCCGGGCGCGTGTGCACCTTGACCAGCCGGTTGAGCACTCCCAGCGGCTTCTGCGTGGGGTAGCCGGTCTTCTCGCGTCCGTTGGTGGGCACGATCGTATGCCACCAGACGTCGGTCGGCGTCTTGCCGCGCGCCGCCTTCTCCGGCCCCACGAGCCCGGGTGCGCGGTAGGGGATGCGGTCCATCTCGTCGTAGTTGAAGGTGTAGCTCTTGGCATCCTTGGCATACCAGAGGATGTTGTCGTGCTTGGTAGGCCAGCGTGTCTTCGAGCGTGCGCCGTAGTCGTAGGCCCAGATGATCTCGTTCATGAAACTCTCACGCCCGAAGATCTCATCCAGCAGCACTTTGCAGTAATGCACCTCGCGGAAATCTATGTGGAGAAAGAACGCGCCGCCGGGCTTGAGCACGCGCCGAGCCTCGACGAAGCGCGGCTCCAGATACCAGAGGAACTGCTCGAAGCGATCCTGAAAGCTGCCCGACTCGAGCACCTGGGTGCGGTAACGACGTCCCTGGAACCCGGTCCGATCGCCCTGCTCATCACGCGTGGCACGGATACGCGTACGTCGTTGAACCTTGCCCGTGTTGAAGGGTGGGTCGACATAGATGAGATCAACGCAATCGGACTGAAGCGTCCTCAGCACGTCGAGGTTATCCCCGAGCACGATCTGTCTCATGGGTATGCGACTTTGCTGTCTTCGCTCCAACGAAGGCGCGCCGCTACCCTTACGCTCTGTGGCAACGCGCGCGGTTCTCTTCGATCTCTTCGACACGCTCGTCGACCTCGTGCTGGAGGGGCTGCCGCCGATCCAGATGGGCCAGCGGCGTCTGCCCTCGACCTACCAGACGCTACACGAGGTTATTGTGCAGCGCAGCGCGCTGGACTTCGAGCGCTTCGCACGGGAGCTCGGGAGCGTCGACCGCGAAGGGCGCCAACGCGCGCTGGCCGAGGGCCGGGAGTACCCCACGCTCGAGCGCTTTCAGACCCTGCTCGAGCGGCTGGCCTTGAAGGACGATGGCCTGGCCGAGCAGCTCACCCAGACCCATATGGGCCTGCTGCGATCAACAGCGCGCTTCCATCCCCACCATGCCGAGGTCCTGCGCGAGCTGCGGCGGACGGTCAGGATCGGCGTCTGCTCCAACTTCAGCCACGCGCCCACGGCGCGGGCGCTGCTGGAGGAGGCGGGGCTCTTGTCGTACATCGACGAGGTCGTGATCTCGGAGGAGGTGGGCATCCGCAAGCCGCGCCGGGAGATCTTCGAGGCGGCGCTGGAGCGGCTCGACGTTCCACGCGAGCAGACCCTGCACGTGGGCGATGATCTCAAAACCGACGTGCAGGGGGCTGCGGGCGCGGGCATCACGCCCGTCTGGCTCACGCGTCGGGTGCGGAAGCCCGATGAAGCGCTGCGCGCGTACACGGGTCCCTCCCCGGCACACGTGATATCGGACCTGAACCAGCTCCTGGGTCTTATTTCGAGCGCGTGATGCGCACCCCCGCGTACCGCAGGTGGCCCGCCACAGGGGCGAATTTACGCACGGTGACCGTGCACGACGTAATGGGATAGCTCGAGAGCAGGCTCGCGGCGACGCGCTCGGCCAGCGCCTCCACCAGACGATGCTCGCGCGTGCCTGCGACCTCCTCGACGCTGCGGTAGATCTCGGCATAGTCGAGCGTGTCGGCCAGCCGATCACTGCGCCCGGCCCGGCCGAGCTCGAAGCCCAGCTCCAGGTCGATCAGGACCGGGCGCCGCATTGAGCGCTCGGCCTTCGAGACGCCGAGCGCGGCCGGCACCTCGATGCCATCGAGCAGGATCACGTCCTTCACGCCTCGAGCATGCTAGCCCGGAAATCTCACCAGGGCTGGCTGATTTGACAGGGCGCGAGCTACGCCGCTATGTTGCGCGCCCCGATGAGTATCCTCGTACCCACCCACCTGCCTGGGAGCGTGCTCCGCTCCCGTAGCCGGTCCCACCGGCGCGGGTAGGTTCGTCCGAACCTCGCCCGCCGGGCGGGACCTTCCCGAAGCAAGAGCCCCGTTTCCCTTTCTCACAACGTGCCGCGTGCGCAATGCGCCCGGCGAAGTGACACACACATGCAAGAACCCCTGCAGCAGATGCTGCTACCGCACCGGTGGCTAGGCGAGGGCGAGCCTCTGGTCCTGATCGCGGGTCTGGGGGGCAAGGGTGCCAGCTGGCAGCCCTTCCTCGACGCGGCCGCGCAACGCTTCCGCGTGCTCAGCTTCGACAATCCCGGCGCCGGCCAGAGTCCGCCGCTCGTGGGCCCGGTGAGCATCCGCGAGCTGGCACAGCGCGTGTGCCAGCTCTTCGACGGGCTGGGGATCGAGAAGGCCCACGTCGTGGGCCGCAGCATGGGCGGCATGATCGCCCAGGAGCTGGCGCTGCTCGCCCCGGAGCGCATCGAACGTCTGGTGCTCGTCTCGACGACGGCTCGACCCGACACCCATCTGCAGACGATCTTCGGGCTCTGGGCCCGCATGGCGGAGCTCGAGCTTCCGGCCGACCTGCGCCGCCAGAGCTCCCTACTCTGGTGTCTGGGCAGCCACAGCCTTACCACGAACCCCCAGGTTCAGGCCTACCTGCGGGCCACGCGGTCGGCCGGGCGGCCGCGAGACTACGCACTGCAGGCGCAGGCCTGTGCGCGGCACGACGCGCTGGAGCGGTTGTCCAAGCTCCGTACGCGGGCGCTCATCGTGAGCGGGACCGACGACCGCCTCACGCCGCCCCGGCACGCCGAGGAGCTGGCCAAGGCCATCCCCGGAGCCGAGCTGGCCTACATACCCGAGGCCGGACACCTTCCCTATCTTGAGAGTCCGGAGCTATTCACACGGGTTGTGCTCGGCTACCTGAAAAACGAGGCCGGATCATGAGCGAAGCCTACGATGCGGTGGTCCAGCGCGAGCACGAGGTGTTTGCACCCGGCGTGCGACGCTGGCCGCTCGCACTCGAGCGTGGGCAGGGGTCGCTCGTTTGGGACGTGGACGGAAACGAGTACCTCGACCTGACCGCGGGCTGGGGTGTCAACTGCATCGGTCACTGCCATCCGGCGCTGGCCGAGGCGATCGCCGAGCAGGCGCGCACGCTCATTCAGACCACGAACATCGTCTATACGCGCCCGCAGCTCGAGCTGGCGGAGCGCCTGGACCGCATCACGCCCGGCAGCATGCATCGCTCGTTCTTCCTCTCGAGCGGCGCAGAAGCAAACGAGGGCGCGCTCAAGCTCGCTCATCGCGCCACCGGCCGCGCGCGCTTTCTGGCCACGCTCGGAGGCTTCCACGGGCGCACGCTGGGTGTGATGGGAGTGCTGGGCCAGGAGAAGTACCGCGCGCGCTGGAGCAGTCTCATCCGCGAGGCGCGCTTCGTTCCCTACGGCGACCTGGCCGCGGCCGAGTCCGCGCTCGACGGCGAGGTGGCAGCGATGATCGTGGAGCCGGTGCAGGGCGAGGGCGGCGTGCTGATTCCTCCGGATGGGTATCTCGAGGGGCTCGCGCGCGCCTGCCGCGCGGCCGGTGCGCTGCTGATCCTGGACGAGGTGCAGACGGGGATCGGCCGTACGGGGCGCTGGCTCGCCTGCGACCACAGCGGCGTGGAGCCGGACATCCTGACGCTGGGCAAGGGCCTGGGAGGCGGCATGCCGATCGCGGCCTTCATGGCCACCGACGCCGTCATGGCGAGCATCGAGCCGGGCGATCACGGAGGGACCTACGCCGGCAACCCCCTGTGCGCGCGTGCTGCGGTAACGGTGCTACGCGTGATCGAGGAAGAGGCACTGATCGCGCGGGCCGCGCGCCTGGGTCAACACGTACGCGAGCGGCTCGAGGCCTTGAACGCGCGCTGCGATCGGGTCGAGAGCGTACGCGGGCGCGGACTGCTGCTGGGACTGGTGCTGCGCGATCCCGCCGTTGCGGCGGCGGTGCACACACGCACACGCGAGGGCGGAGTCCTGGTCAACCTGACAGCGGAGCGGGTGATCCGCATCTTCCCCGCGCTCAACATTCCAGAGGACGAGCTCGACCGAGCGCTGGACGTGCTCGAGTCAATGATCGAGAAAGATTGAGGAGGATGAGCCCGTGAAACGTGCAGTCGTGGGGGTTGTGGGGCTTCTGGTCAGCGTGCAGCTGGCGCTCTCCGGCTGCTCCCCGTGGTCTGGAGCATCGACGGCATCCGGAGAGCTCACGCTCCAGAGCGGCGAGTCGGTCATCTCGTTCGTTGGCATCAAGAACAACGCGGTCGCGGTACCGGGCAACTTCGCCAGCCTGCGCGGGGGACTCAGCATCGACGGCCGCCGCGCCTGGGTGGAGGTCGCGCTCGATCTCCTGTCCACCGGCAACAAGGAGCGGGACCAGAACATCAGCGCCCACTACTTCAACGTGCGCGAGTTCCCGCTCGCGCGTTTCTCCATCGACAGCGTCAGCGGGCCCGAGTCGCTGCCCCCCGTGGGTGGCAGCGTGGAGCTGGTGGCCAACGGCGTGCTCGAAATCCACGGCTCGCGCATCGAGCTAGCGGTGCCCGTGCGCCTGACGCGCGAGGGAGAGCGGCGCGTGCGTGTGCGCAATACCCGGGCCCTGGTGCTCACCTCCGAGCAGCTCGGCCTGACTCAACAGCATGCCATCCTCAAGGCCGTGTGCGGCCACGAAGCCCTCTCCGCGGCCGTCCCCATCGACCTCGACCTCGTCTTCGCCGCCGGTAGCTAGGCCTGGACGAGCAGAATGTCGTAGACCTCGGGTCCCATGAGGGTGGTGTCGACGGACGCCGCGTGATCTCGGCACAGGAAGTTGATGCTGGAGATCTCCCACAGGCGTTCCCGTCCGTAGTTGACGAGGACGACCTCCTTCTTCTGCTTCTCCTTTCGGCTCACGGTGCGGAAAGCGCTTTCGCCGAACAGCAGGGCGAACTCGTAAACCTCGAGCCCTCTCACGTACCCTTTCGCGCGCGCCACGAGCTGAGTCTGCCCCTTCCTGCCAAGCTTGATCACCTTGTCCAAGCTAAGCCTGCCCTGAAGACAAGGATCCTGGGGTACTTCCCCTGGACGGCGGCGTAGTAGTGCTCGTCGGAGCGACAGAGCCCCACGCTGCCCGCATACCCCCGCTGCGATCGATCTGCTCCAGGCCGTCGACCCACTTGTACTCGAACGCGCGGCCGTCCGTCTGCAGAAGGAACAGCGATCGCGCGGGATCGTCGTGATTGTTGGTAAGACTGACCAAGAAAAGGGGCATCTGTCGTCACTTTCTCGTGAGCCGGCGTGCGTTCCCCGCACGGGGGGGCGAGGGTTACCGGGACCTGATCGGTCGAGAACGGAATCAGTAAAGCACGCGTCCGCCGGGCCGGTGAGGCGCGAGCTACTCCCCCCGAAGCTTGATCCCGTGCCAGGGGCAGTAGGCCCAGTGTGCCTCGAGGGATTCGCCGCCGTCGGGGCAGGTCTGGGGTCCCGCGACGGCCGTAAGCGGCGCATGCCAGACGTACTCGAAGGCGTCCTCATCCTCGCCCGGCGCATAGCGGATCGTCAGCAGACCCCTCGAGGCGCCCTGCAAGAGCGGCCGCCCATCGTCATCGATGTTGGGCAGGAAGAAGATGCGCAGGCCCACTCCCAGCATCGAAAGTGAGGTCTTCAGCAGGTAGCTGAGCTCGCCCACACGACGCGCCACACGCGGATCCACATCGCGCAGGATCTCCACCGGCTTGCCGTTGCGCCGGATCTGGAGGTGCGGGCCGATCTCGGCGTGCGTGGCGGGTTCAAGCTTGCCATCGTCGAGCACCCGGGCATCCAGCACCGCGATGATCAGGTAGTAGCGGAAGAGCTTGCGCACGTCGTCGATCTCCTGCGCGGGCTTCTTGAGCTCCTGCGCCGCGGCCAGCCAGTACTCGAGCGGCAGCCACCAGACGTTCACCACCCGCTTGTTTACCTGCTGAGAGCGGGTCAGCTCCTGCGCCAGCGCGCTCGTACCGGAGGCATGCGCCGAGTCGGCCGCAACAAAGAGCGAGAGCGAGATCAGGAGCCCGAGCGTGCGCGCCGTCATGCAGTGAGTCTAGCTCGTGCCCATGAAGCGACGTCGGTAGGCCGCGATCGGATCCGGCTCCGTCTTCAAGCGCTCGAGCCAGCTGGCGACGCTGCGCTCCAGCTCAGCCGCAGCCTCGCCGCGCCAGGCACGTACCATGAGCTCCGGGCCCTCTCCGCGCTTCGGCGCGGCATAGGCGAAGCATAGATGACGGCGCGAGTCGGGCGGCAGCACGAAACCCAGATCGAGCGCCAGACCCTTGCGGGGGGGAGAGCCCGGCGGCCGCGCGCGCACGACGAATGAGGCATCGGCCAGGGCGCGTGTTCCTTCGGCGGTCTCGTACGAGCAAGCGCCGGAGGCGCTGCGATAATCGCTGCCTTCCACGCCCCAGAGCTCGCTGTACTGAATACGCAGCAGGCGGGGGCCACGGTTCTCGAGACGCACCAGCCCCAGCAGGATGGGTCGCGGTGCCGAGGGAGCGAAGACCACGTGTACGATGCGCAGCGGAAGAGCCCCCAGCAGACGCCGCACCTGAGCTACGCCAAAATGCGTCGAGTCGGGCTCGGCCGTACGAAACACGGCCCCCTGACAGAGCACGAGCGCGTCGATGCGGCCACCCGCGAAGTAAACGCCCGCAGCGTCGGCGAGTCCGGCGCAGGCCAGGTTCGCGACGGGGTGTCCCCCGACCGGCGGATCGGAGTCCGTCGGGCCCCAGAGGGGATCCTCCAGTTCCCCGATTTCAGACGTAGGTGCTGCCTTTGATGCCCTTGACGTCCTGGCGGAGCTTGACGTTGACGAGCGCCGGCTTGCCGCTGTTGAAGGCGCGCTCGAGTGCAGGCCGGATCTCCTCCGGTCGCTCGCAGTACTCACCGTGACCGCCTAGCGCCTCCACCACTTTGTCGTAGCGTGTGTAGCTGAGTTGGGTCGCCACCAGCCGATCCTCACCATAGAGCAGGGCCTGCGGGCGCATCATCTGTCCCCAGGCCGCATCGTTGCCCACGATCCCGACGATCGGCAGTTTGAAGCGCACCGCGGTGTCGTACTCGAAGCCGTTCAGTCCGAAGGCGCCATCGCCGTAGATGATCAGGATCCTCTTGTCGGGGCAGGCGAGCTGGGCCGCGAGTGCGAAGGGCATGCCCACCCCGAGCGTTCCCAGCGGCCCCGGATCCATCCAGCAGTTCTCCTGCCTGACGGGGATCACCTTCGAGGCCTGCGCCACGATGTCCCCACCGTCGCCGATCAGGATCGTGTCCTCGTCGATGAAGTCGCGAATCTCGCGGCACATGCGCAGCGGATCCACCGGGCTCTCATCGGAGTCGAGCTGGGTCTGGAAGCCGGCCTCGATCTCGGTCTCGCGCTCGCGCAGCTCGTCGCGCAGCGCCGTGAAGTCGAGCTGGATCGACTCCTCCTTCATCACCTGCAGCATCATCTCAAAGGTGAGACCGATGTTGCCAACCACGGAGGCCTCGGCCGAGCGGTTCTGGCCGATAAGCTGGCTCTCCACATCGAGCTGCACGATCTTGGCGTCGGGCGGCACAGCCTGGCCGAAGCGCAGGCGGAAGTCGAGCGCCACGCCGGCGATCATGAAGACGTCACAGCCCTTAAGTGCCTCCTTACGTATGCGGTTGAAGAACTGCGGATCGTCGAAGCGCACCAGACCCCGACCCATGCCGTTGGTGAAGGTCGGAATGCGCGTCTCCTGAATGAAGCGGCGCAGCGCCTCTCCGCCGCCGGACCACTTCACGCCGGTGCCGGCCATCAGGACGGGCCGTCGAGCGTGGCGCAGAACCTTCAGCGCTGCCAGCACGTCGTTGCGGTCGGGCGCCAGGCGCGGCGGCACGCAGCGTGTCTTGGGAAACCAGGTCTCGTCGAACTCGGCCTCTCCCATGAGCACGTCCATCGGCACCTCGAGAAAGGCGGGGCCGGGAATCCCCGAGACTGCGTGTCGCACCGCGATCTCCACGTACTCAGGCAGACGCTTGGTGTCGTAGCAGGCATCCGCCCACTTGGTGATGGGCCGCATGACCGAGACGTGGTCCATCTCCTGCAGCGAGCCGCGCCGCAGATTGTTGAGCGGTCCCTGGCCGCCGATTACCAGGATGGGACTGTTCGCCCGCCACGCGTTGGCGACACCGGTCACGCCGTCGGTCACCCCGGGTCCGGCCGTGAGGATCGCGCAACCCAGACTGCCCGGGCGCAGGCGGCTCCAGGCGTCCGCCGCGTGCACCGCCGCCTGTTCGTGTCGGACGTCGATGATGCGGATGCCCTCATCGAGCGCGCCCTCGTAGATGGGCATGATGTGTCCGCCACTCAGGGTGAAGATGCACTCGACTCCGGCGTGCTTGAGCGCCCGGCCCACGAGCTTTCCTCCGTGAACTGGCATGGCTTTCCTCCATGAGCTGAGCGTGAAGCCCAGAGGTCTATGGTATCCGAAACCCGGCCCCGCTGGGCGTGGTCGGCGGCCGTTCTCAGTGCTCCCCCAGCGCCTTTCGAAGCTCGGGGAAGCGCAGACCTGCGCGCTCTGCGTCCTCCAGGGCACGGCCCGCCTCATCGCGACGGTTGGCGTTGAGCCACGCGATGATCCGGTTCTGGTGCGCGAGCGCGAGCTCCTGTGTATCGCACGCTCCGGTGGCGCAGTTCTCAAGGCCTGCATACAGCTCCAGCGCGCGCTCGAAGCAGACTCCAGCCCCCCGATGCTGACCGGCCGCCGCCCGCTCGCCACCCTGACGCACCTGGGTGCGGGCCAGCAGCAGCGTGACATCGGTGTGCTCCGGGTGCACGGCATGCAGCCGCTCGAGATCGTCCAGGGCCGCCTCGAGCCGGCCCTCTCGTGCGAGCTCGTACGCCAGCTCGAGCCGCCGCTCCAGCGCGAGCGACCCGAGCGGGGCCGCCTCCACCACATCCGGGGCCAGGGCCCGCGCCGTCTCCCGTAGCACCCCCGCGCGTACGGGATCCAGCTCGAGCGAGGCCTGCTCCACCAGCACCACGGCCAGGCTGCGCAGCAGCGCGGGCTCATCGGGTAGCAGCTCCAGCGCGGCGCCCAGATCCCGCTCCGCCGCGCGCAGTCCCGTGAATCCGCCCCGGTCGCGCTCGGCCGCCGCGCGCTCGGCATGGGCGACTGCGAGCGCGCGCTTGAGGCGAAGGTTCCAGGGTGTGTGCGCGTAAGCCTTGCGGTAGGACGCAACGGCCGTGTCGTAGTCCGCTTCCGCAAGCGCGCGCTCAGCCTCGGCCACCAGAGGCGCGACCGCTCTTGCCTGCTCGCTGCGTCCCGGCGGCAGACGAGCTGCGCCACACGCGCTCAGACACGCCAGCGCCACGAGGAGCCCCGCACACAGCCGGAGTCTCTCAAGTCCGCGCTCTGGGCCCGAGGTCGGCACGGGCGAAGGGTAATCAAGTGACCCGCCAGCGACCAATTTCCGGCGAGGAAAGAATCACGTACAGAAAGAACTGCGACCCGCCGATGTTCAGAGGGATGGGCGCTGGCAAGGCCAACGCGAATACCGAGTCCGAGAACGACGTCGAGCTTTACACCTCGCCGTGGGTGAGCGGGACCCGAGCGGCAGCCTACTTCGGACCCATCAGCTCGGAGCTCTTTCTCGAGGACGCCTCGGTCGAGGATCGGTCCGCCGCCTGGACGAAGGCCGAGCGCGAGCTCCTGGAATCACTGCGCGACAAGGCACGCAGCCTCGGCGCCAACGCCGTGGTCGGGCTCGAGGTCACCTTGGACCCCTTTGCGCGTTGCCCGGACACAGACGTCACCGGCCTGCGCCTGCACGCCGTCGGTACCGCCGCCAAGCTCGAAGCCCTGTTCTAGGGGCCCGGGGCGCGGGCGGACGCGTCGCTGCGCGCACCGCTACGCAGCCCACACTACGTTCGGCTTCGCCTCACTGACTCGCTGCGCGTACCGCTACGCAGCCCCTCCGGGGCTTGCATATCAGACGACTAAGTTAGGGATCGGGGCTCCGCTGAGCGCGGCGACCACGTTCTCGGCGGCGATCTGCGCCATGCGGTTGCGGGTGTCGACGGTGGCGCTCCCGATGTGCGGCGCGAGCACGACGTTGGCCAGATCAGCCAGCCCGGGCGCGAGCTTGGGCTCGTCCTCGAACACATCGAGCCCCGCCGCCGCAATCCAGCCCTCGCGCAGCGCACGCACCAGTGCACGCTCGTCCACAATCGGACCGCGCGCGGTGTTGATCAGCACGGCGTGCGGCCGCATGCGGCGCAGCTCGGGCTCCCCGATCAGGTGGTGCGTCTCGGGGTTGAGCGGGACATGCAGCGAGACGAAGTCGGAGCGTTCGAGCAGCTCCCCCAGCGGCACACCACCGCTCCGCCGTGTGAACAGAACCTGCATGCGGAAGCCACTCGCGCGCTCGGCCAGCTCCCGCCCGATGCGCCCCGCCCCCACGATCCCGAGCGTGCGCCCGCTCACGTCCATGCCCAATCCGAGCAGCGGCGACCAGCCGCTGAAGCCCGCGCCGCGCACCAGGCGATCGCCCCAGACCAGACGCCGGGCCGCCGCCAGCAGCAGCGCGAACGCCAGATCGGCGGTGGCGTCCGTCAGCACATCCGGCGTGTTGGTGACGGGGATGCCCAGGCGGCGCGTGGCGTCCAAGTCGATGTTGTCCGTCCCCACCGCCATATTGGCCACGATCTTGAGGCGCTCGCCCCGCTCGAGGAGACGCGCGTTGACTCGATCGGTGAGCATGCAGAGCAGAGCATCGACTCCGCGCAGGTCCAGCCCGCCCATGCGAATCTCGAGGCCGGCAGCCTCCAGCTCGCGCAGACCCAGCTGAGGGATGGGGCGGCTCACGCGCACGCAGGCTGTGCTCATGCGCCCTCCTCATGGAGCGAGCGGGCTCCGAGCGGCTCGGCCTTCACCGCGGCGATCTTAGCCTATGATGCCAGGCCAATGGGGGTCTTCGGCCCCGCTCTGGGGGCGCGTTTGACCGCAAAGGACCGGTTCGCATAGTGTGGTGGCGGAACTTCCACCGTGTGGAGGCGAGATGGCCGAGCTGAAAGTGACCTTCAAGCTGAGTGACCGGGACGTCAAGCACCTGCGCAGCATCATGCGCAAGACCAGCTATCAGGCCAAAGCTCAGGACCAGGACTCGATCATAAAGGCCACGCGCGCGATCTCCGCCGAGGTCCGCAACTTCAAGCCGCCGCAGTACGTGCTCGAGCGGGTGCTGCGGCTGGAGACGCTGGTACAGATGGTCGAGGACAAAGCCTACGCGCTGCCCACTCCGCTGCGCCAGAAGGTGCTGAGCGCGCTCTGCTACTTTACCCACCCCGAAGACCTGATTCAGGACACGATTCCGGGGCTGGGCTTCCTGGATGACGCGATCATGATCGAGCTCATCACGCGCGAGCTGAAGCACGAGCTGGCCGCCTACCAGGAGTTCCGCCGCTTCCGTGAGCGAGCCGAGCAGCGGCCCTGGACGCAGGTGGGGCAGGTTTCGCTCGATCGCAAGCTGAGCGAGCGGCGGCGGCAGCTCCGAGCCAAAGTCGAGCAGAAGAACGCGCGCGACGCCGAGCGGGCCAGCGAGGGCTCGAGGCTGCTCCGGATCTGGTAGTCCGGGCGGGCCGCGCTTGAGCTTGGACCCAGCGTTGCATATGGTTGGCCTCGGCCATGAAGAAGTCCAAGCCGCTGCCGCACCGCAATCGCCGCAAGAGCGCCCGCCTGCGGGCCAAGCTCAAGGCCAAGCACCGCCGGGTCCGCCTGCGCAAGAGCCGCGGCGAGTGCCGCTACCCCTAGCCTGGCTAGCCAGGGATCCGCCGTGAAACCCGGCCGGTACGCTCGCAGCGGCGTCGACACCAGCGAGGCCGACCGCGCGCTGGCGAGGCTGCTGCTCGAGATCTCGCCCACCCAGGCCTTCGGCGCGCCCAGCGAGCTCGGGGTGGGCCACTTCGCGGCCGTGATCCGCGTGGGGCCGATTCAGCTCGCGCTGACGACGGATGGCGTGGGCACCAAGTTGCTGGTGGCGCAGCTCGCCAACCGCTTCGACACGGTCGGGATCGACTGCGTGGGCATGAACGTGAACGACCTCTTGTGCGTGGGCGCCACGCCGCTGGCGATGCTCGACTACATCGCTGTCGAGAGCGCCGATCCAGACGTCTTCTGCCAGCTGGGACGGGGCCTGGCCGAGGGCGCCAAGCTCGCGGGCGTGAGCATCGTGGGGGGCGAGACCGCCCAAATCCCCGAGATGCTGCGCGGAGCCGCTGCCGGGCGCGCGCTGGACATCGTGGGCATGGCGCTCGGGGTGGTGCCGGAGGGCGAGCTGGTGGACGGCTCGGCGGTCCAGCCCGGTGACGCGGTGATCGGGATCGCCTCTAACGGCCTGCACTCGAACGGCTACACCCTGGCGCGGCAGGTACTGCTGGGGCGGTTTCGCATCGACGAGTTCATACCCGAGCTGAATAAGACGCTGGCGGAGGAGCTCTTGCGCCCGGTCCAGATCTACGTCCCGCAGCTGCGCGCGCTGCGCGAGGCCGGAATCCGGCCGCGTGCGATCGCGCACATCACCGGCGACGGCCTGCTCAACCTGCGCCGGGTGGAGGCCGCGGTCGGGTTCGAGATCACGGAGCTGCCCGAGCCGCAGCCCATCTTCGGCCTGATCGAGCGGGTCGGCAGCGTCCAGAGGGCCGAGATGCGGACCGTCTTCAACATGGGGATCGGTCTCACGCTGGTGGTGGCGGAGGTGGAGGTGGAGAAAACGCTGCTGACGCTCCAGGGCACGGGTCTCGAGGCCTGGCGCATCGGGCACACCGTGGCGGACCCGGAGCGAACCGTGCGGCTCCATCCTGAGAACCTGGCGGGCCACTCAAAGCACTTCATTCCGGGATGATCGACTTTGCGCTCGAGGCCAAGGACCGCGAGACCGCAGCCCGGGCCGGCCGCCTCAGCACACCGCACGGGGAGGTGCCCACCCCGGTCTTCATGCCCGTCGGCACCCACGCGGCGGTGCGGGCGCTGACGCCCGAGCAGCTACGTCAGACCGGCGCGCGGATCGTACTGGCCAATACCTATCACCTGGCGCTCCGCCCTGGGCCGGAGGTGGTGCGCAAGGCGGGCGGCCTGCACGGCTTCATGGCCTGGTCCGGTCCGATCCTGACCGACTCCGGGGGCTATCAGGTCTTCAGCCTGCCCCGCAAGGAGATCAGCGCGGAGGGCGTGTGCTTTGCCAGCGAGCTGGACGGCAAGAAAATCCTGCTCACCCCGGAGCTGGCGATCGAGCTGCAGCATGCGCTCGGCGCTGACATCATCATGCCGCTCGATGAGTGCACGCCCCATCCCGCCACGCGCAAGCTCGCCGCGCGCGGGGTCAGCCACAGCCTGGCCTGGCTCGAGCGCTGCATCGCCGCGCACGGCGACGGCGCGCAGGCGCTGTTCGGGATCGTCCAGGGCTCCGTCTACCCCGACCTGCGACGAGCGTGCGCCGAGGCCATGGTCAAGCTCGACCTGCCAGGCTACGCGATCGGCGGCGTGTCGGTGGGCGAGGGGCTGGAGCTGCTCAAGCGCATCGTGGCCGCCACCGCGCCCCAGCTGCCCAGCGAGCGGCCGCGTTACTTGATGGGGGTAGGCCTGCCCGAGGACCTGCTGGAGTCGATCGCGCTGGGAATGGACATGTTCGACTGCGTCATCCCCACGCGCTTCGCACGCTCGGCCACGCTATTTACGCGCCGCGGCCGCATCCGCATGACGCATCGGCGCTACCGCCGCGACTTCTATCCCATCGAGCCGGGCTGCGCCTGCTACGCCTGCGGGGATTTCACGCGCGCCTACCTGCACCATCTCTATCGCTCAAACGAGATCCTGGGCACGATCCTGGGGGCGATTCACAACGTGAGCTTCTACCAGACGCTCATGACGCAGGCCCGGGAGGCCATCCTGGCGGGCCGCTTCCTACACTTCAAGACCGCTTTCCTTTCCGAGTACGGCGCCCCTGACGCCGCTGCTCCGGACTAGCGGGCGGGTTCATCGCCAGCCAGTAGAACTCCTTGGAGGTGCGGCGTTTGGCCTCGGGGCGCACCTCGATGACGCGCGGGAAGCAGGCGCGCAGGCGCGAGCGGAAGTGATCACTCTCGGGTCCAGGAAAGCCCTTGATCACGAGGGATCCCCCCGGTCGCAGCAAGGTCTCGGCCACACGCAGTGCGCCCTCATGGAGCTCCTCGATGGCGGCCCGATCCACCTCACGCACACCGCTCAGCTGGGGCGCCGCGTCGCAGAAGAGCGCGTCGGCGGGTCGGCCCAGGGCCTCGGCGACGCGCTCGGGGGCCTCGGGCGCGGTGAAATCGAGCTCTAGCAGGACCACGGGGTCCCCGAGCGGCTCCAGCTCTTGCCGGTCAACCCCCAGCACCCGTCCCTTGGGGCCGACCTGCTCGGCCAGCACCTGCAGCCAGCCTCCCGGCCAGCAGCCCAGCTCGACCACGGCGCTCCCCGGCGGAAGCTCGGGCAGACGCCGCAGCAGATCTCGCAGCTTGTATACCGCGCGGGAGCGATAGCCCTCGGCTCGGGCTTTACGATGAAAGGTGTCGCGAGGTTGGTAGCGCGACGTAGAGCTGCCTAGGAGCGGTTGGAGGGTCGCACGCGCACGAGGCCATTGCGGTGCCCGGGAATCCCGCCCCGGATAAAGAGCAGATTGCGCTCGGCATCCACCCTCTCGACCCGCAGGCCCAGCGTCGTCACGCGCTCGTGGCCGTACTGGCCGGCCATCTTCTTTCCCCGCGGGATGCGTCCGGGGTAGGTGCCCGCCGAGAGCGCGCCGCCGTGGCGGAAGGACTCGTGCGCGCCATGGCTCCGGCCATGCTCCTTGAAGCCCCAGCGCCTGACCACACCCGTGAAGCCGCGGCCCTTGGTGAATCCGCTCACGTCGACCTTCTCCACCGACTCGAAGGTCTCGCCACAGAGAATCTCCTGCCCCACCTCGAGCGGCTCCGCCTCCTGGCGCGAGAGGCGCACCTCGAACAGCACGCGCTTGGGTGTGACGCCGGCCTTCCCGAAGTGACCCAGCATGGGCTTCGAGGTGTGCTTCGCCTTCTTGTCCTCGAAGCCGAGCTGGACCGCGCTGTAGCCGTCTCTCTGGGGAGTCTTCTTGTCGACCACCACACACGGGCCCGTCTCGACCACCGTCACGGAAACGCGGTCTCCGTTGTCGAGGAAGATCTGGGTCATACCCAGCTTTCGGCCCAGCAGCTCAAGTGCCATCTGTAGCTCCGGTGGCCGCTCAAGCGAGAGCGGCGAGGGGCGCGGCATTATAGCCAGCGACCTGCCAGGCTCGCCAGCCCGTTGAGAGCGCCCGCGCGCGTTCGTATATTCCACAAGCTCGAAGACCCGCCCCCCCAGACGCGGAGGGTGGGCCTTGGTGCGTCCAAAATAGGGGAGTGGCGACACTGTCTCTCGTGGAGCTCACGCAGCAGGTATTGCAGCGGGAGCAGGCGCTGCGCCTGCTGCGCGTGCAGGGCAGTGCGGGTGCCTTCCTACTCTCCCACCTGCGCGCGGCCCATCCGGGGCCCATACTCGTTATTACCCCCAGCTCGAGCCGCGCCGAGCGCTTCGCGGCCGACCTGCGCACCTTCGCCGGCGGCGCCAATCTGCGCATCTTTCCGCGCTACGACACGCCTCCCTTCGATCGCTTCTCGCCCCATCCCGGGATCGAGGCGCGCCGCATGAGCCTGCTCTACGGGCTGCTCGCGGCCGACGCCACCCAGCCGCTGACGATGATCGCCCCCTGGTCCGCCCTGCTGCGGCGGGTACCGGCGCGCTCCGAGCTGCGCAGCCGCGTAACCCACCTGGTACGCGGGATGACGGTGGACCGGGACGCGCTGCTCGACGTTCTGATCGCAGCGGGATACCACCACTCCAGCCTGGTCGAGGAGCTGGGCGAGGTGGCCTCGCGCGGCGGCATCCTCGACCTGTACCCGCCGCATTTGGACCAACCGGTGCGGCTGGAGTTCGACTTCGACGAGATCGGCTCCCTGCGCCACTTCGATCCCGCCAGCCAGCGCTCCAACGAGGAGCTGCAGGCGGTGGTCGCGATCCCCCCGCGCGCCTATCGCCTGCCGCACGAGCCAGGCGAGCTGCTGCAGACCGTGCGCGAGATGGGACGGGCCCAGGGTGTACCCGAGTCCGACATCTACGCGCTCACTGAATCCCTGGCGCGGCGTCACCTGCCGCCGGGCATCGAGAACCTCGAGGCGCTGCTGCACGAGCAGCTCGAGACCGTCTTCGACTACCTGCCTCCCTCGACGCTGGTGGTGGTGGATGATCCGGAGGCAGGACGGACGCGTGGACGCCAGTACATGGACGAGGTGCTCCAGGGCCACGCGCGGGCCCGAGCGGACGACCGGATCGTATGCGATCCACTCGCGCTCTACCTGACCGACGACACGGCCTGGGGCGCCGTGTGCGAGCGCGCGCCCGTGCTGATCGATCCACTGGGCGTGGTCGACGCTGCGGCGGGGGAGACGCAGGTCTCCATCAGCGCGCTGGATCACCGCGATCTGCGCCGCGAGCTCAAAGAGCAGCGCGGCTCGGGTCGCGCGCTCGAGCCGCTATGCGTGCGACTCGAGCGCTGGCAGGAGCAGTCGCAGCGCGTGCGCGTGGTGTGCCCGTCGCTTTCCACCGCCGAGCGCATGCAGGACATCCTGCGCGACTACGGACACGAGCTTCCCATCCGGCGCTGGGAAGACGACCCCGAGCGCGGGCAGCTGGAGGTGACGGTCGGCTCGCTCTCCGAGGGCTTCGAGCTGCCGCTCGAGGATCTGGTGCTCCTGACCGAGCAGGACATCTTCGGCGCGCGGCTCCAGCGTCGGGTGATCCGCAGCCTGCGCCGGGGCCAGGCCATCGACCGGCTGGCGCAGATCCAGGAGGGCGACTACCTGGTCCACGCCGAGCATGGCATCGGCACCTACGGGGGCCTGGTGCAGCTCAGCGTGGCGGGGATTCGCCAGGAGCTCCTGCTGCTGCACTACGGCAAGGGCGACAAGCTCTACCTGCCGATCTCGCGCCTGGGCCAGGTCCAACGCTACCTGGGTGCGGACGGTCCGCCGTCAGCGCTCGATCGCATGGGCGGACAAGGCTGGGTGCGCATCAAGCGCAAGGTCAAGCGCGCGGTGCGCGACATGGCGGAGGCCCTGTTGGCCGTCGTCGCCGCGCGCCAGCTACTGAGTGGCCGCGCCTATCCGCCGCCCGACGCGAGCTACGAGGAGTTCGAGGCCGCCTTCCCCTACGAGGACACGCCCGATCAGCGGCGCGCCACCGAAGATGTACTCGCCGACCTGCAACGCGAGCAGCCGATGGACCGGCTGATCTCCGGAGACGTCGGCTTCGGCAAGACGGAGATCGCCTGCCGCGCCGCCTATCTGGTCACCGCCGCGGGACGCCAGGTGGCTTTCCTCGTGCCCACGACCGTGCTCTGCCAGCAGCACCTGCAGACGCTGCGCGAGCGCTTCGCCGACACCGCCGTGAACGTGGTCGCGCTCTCGCGTCTCTCCTCGCCGAAGGACGCGCGGGAGGTGCGCGAGGGTCTGGCCGCAGGCCGCATCGACATCGTCATCGGCACCCACCGCCTGCTTTCCAAGGATATACACTTCCGCAACCTGGGCTTGCTGATCATCGACGAAGAGCACCGCTTCGGCGTCGCGCACAAGGAGCGCCTAAAGCAGCTGCGCAAGCTGATCGACGTGCTCACACTGTCGGCGACACCCATTCCGCGCACGCTCCACATGGCGCTAGCGGGGATGCGGGATCTCTCGGTGATCGGAACGGCACCGCCCGACCGCATGGCGATTCGCACCCAGGTCTGCCGCCTCTCCGATGAGATCGTGCGTGAGGCCATCCAGCGGGAGCGGCGGCGGGGTGGTCAGATCTTCGTAGTGCACAACCGGATCGAGACCATCGGGGAGTTCGCCGAGTATCTCCGAGGCGTAGTGCCAGAGGCTCAGATTCGGGTCGCCCACGGTCAGATACCCAGCCGCGAGCTGGAGGACGTGATGCTGCGCTTCATCGCGCGCGACTTCGACGTGCTCTTGTGCACCGCGATCATCGAGTCGGGCCTGGACATCCCGAACGTCAACACCATCCTCATCCATCGCGCCGATCAGTTCGGGCTGGCCCAGCTCTATCAGCTGCGCGGGCGCGTGGGGCGCAGCGATCGCAGAGCCTATGCCTACCTCTTCCTCCCACCCCACGGTCATCTCACCGATGACGCGCGGCGGCGCATGGAGGCGATCCAGGATCTGTCGGAGCTGGGTTCCGGCTTTCGCCTGGCTATGGACGATCTCGAGCTCCGCGGCGCGGGCAACGTGCTCGGCGCCGACCAGTCGGGACATGTGGCCGCGGTGGGCTATGACCTCTACATGGAGATGCTCGAGCAGGCCATGGCCGAGCTCCAGGGGAAGGGTCTGGAGGAGACGCTCGAGCCCGAGATCCGGCTGCCCCTGCCGGCGCTGTTCCCGGAGTCCTACGCGCCCGATGTGAATCAGCGGCTGGTGCTCTACAAGCAGCTCTCATCGGCACGCAGCAACGAGGAGCTGGCGGCGATTCGCGACGATCTGCTGGACCGCTTCGGCGCCCTGCCCACCGAAGCCCAGAACCTGATGGAGGTCATCCGGCTCAAGATCCGCTGTCGCCAGGTCGGCATCGAGGCGGTTGAGGTGGCGGGAGGCGCGCTCGTCCTGCGGGTGAGCGAGCACGCACGCATCGACCCGAAACAGCTCGTGCGCATCCTGCACCAGCCCGATACACCGGTTCGCGTCACGCCTGATCACCGCATCCACCTGAAGCTGCGCAAGCCGGAGGATGCGCTGGCCGAGGCCTTCGGGCTGCTCGAGCTGCTCGCGCCGGACGCGGAGGGGGCCGCGGCCGCGAGCGAGCCCAGTAACAGCCCCTCGCCGGGAGACACGGCATGATCCGCCGCACGAGTGAGATCGCAGCCAGCGCGGCGCTTTGCGCACTGCTCCTGCTCAGCGCATGCGGGGGCGGGAGCGATGAGACCTGGATCGCCGAGGTGAACGGGCAGCAGATCCCGATCTCGCAGCTGCGGCGGATCCTCGAGGCCCGTTTCGAGCTGGAGCCCGACGTGTCGCGCGAGGACATCTTGAACGAGGAGCTCAGCCAACTCGTCACACAGCAGGTGATTCTGAATCGCGCCCACGAGCTGGGGATCGAGGTGACGCAGAGGGAGGCGGATACGCGCCTGCGCAAGCTGCACGGGAACGACTTCAGCGGGATCGACTCGGAGTTCCTGAACGAGATCCGCAAGCAGATGCTGCTGGAGCGCACGGAGCTCGAGGACCTGGCGGACCGCATCCGCTTCCCGGAGAGCGCGCTGGTGCTCTACTTCGAGGAGAATCGCCGCCGCTACCGCACGCCCGAGCGCGTGCGCATCCGCCAGATCGTGGTCGAGGACGAGGCCAAGGCGCGCCAGCTGCGCGCCCAGCTAGGCGAGGGGGCGGACTTCGCCACCCTGGCGGCGGAGCACAGCCTGGCCCCCGAGGCGGGCGAGGGCGGGCTGCTGCCGGCCTTCGCGCGAGGAGAGATGCCCGAGGTGTTCGATGAGGCCTTCAAGCTCAGACCCGGAGGCCTCTCGCGGGTGCTGGAGTCGCCCTACGGCTTCCACCTCCTGCGCTCGGAGACCCGGATCCCGGCCCATGATCCCGAGCTGACCGAGGTGCGGGACGCGGTCCGCATGGAGCTCCAGCAGAAGCGCCTGGCCGAGCTGCGCCGGGGCTGGCTGCGCGGGCTGCGGCGCAACGCGAACATTCGCGTCAACGAGAGGCTGCTGGAGACCCTGTTATGAGATCCGCCCTGCCGCTGGTGCTGTGGCTGCTGGTCGCGGGTCCGGCCACGGCCGAACGGGTCGACGGCGTGGCGGCGGTCGTGGGCGACGAGGTCATTCTGATCTCCGAGCTCGAGCGCGCCTCCCGCCCGTTGATCGAACGCATCGCGCGCGAGCGCGGCACGCTCGCTCCAGCTCAGGTGAAGCAGCTGCGCAAGGAAGCCCTCGAGAGCCTGATCAACGACCGACTGATCGCGGCGATCGCGAAGCGGGCCAACGTCGTGGCCACGGAGGAGGAAATCGACACCGCGATCGCGGGCATCGCGCTGGAGGAGGGCGTCACTCCCGAGCAGATCTACCAAGCCGCCGCGGCGCAGGGACTGGCCCGAGAGCTCTATCGCAAGGAGCTCGGATCGCAGATCACGCGCATGAAGGTGATCTCGGGCTCAGTACGCTCGCGCGTGACCGTGAGCGAGGCCGAGATCGCGGAGCTCTACCTGCAGCGCTACGCCAGCCTGGAGCCGGGCACCTACATCCGAGCCCGCCACATCCTGCTGCCCTGGCCCAAGGCGCCCACGCCGGAGACGCGCGCCGAGCTCTTGAAGTTCGCGCACGAGCTACGCGAGCGGGCCCTCGAGGCCGGCGACTTCGCCAACCTGGCGCGCCGCTACTCGATGCTGCGCTCGGCCGCCCAGGGAGGTTTTACCGTCCTGCGCGAGAGCGAGGTCTCGCCCGAGATCGCGGCGCAGGTCCTTCCGCTCGAGCCCGGGGCGATCAGCGAGCCGATCCAGACCGATCACGGCGTCAACCTGTTCCAGATGATCAACAGCTTCGATCCCTCCAAGGTCGAGCTGGAAGAGGTGCACGACGTGCTGTACGCCGAGCTCCTCGAGCGCAAGACCGCGCCCGAGTTCGAGCGCTGGATTGAGAGTCAGCGCGAGCAGCGCTACATCGGAATCGTCCTGCCGGAACTGCAATGAGCTCAGCAGCGGCCCGCACGCGCCTCGGCATCACGGTGGGAGATCCCGCCGGGATCGGCCCCGAGGTAGTGGCGCGCGCGCTCGCCGCGGGCGCGCAGGGCTCCGCCGCCGTTCGCCTCTACGGCGACGTGCGCGCCGTCGAGCGCATGGGCGAGCTGCCGGCCGAGGTGGAGCGGGTGCACCTGGCCTCGGCGCAGACCGCCCCCGGCAAGCCCGATCCGGCCGCCGCCGACGGCGTGATCGAAGCCGTGCGCCGCGCCGCACGCGCCTGCCTGGCGGGCGAGCTGGACGCCATCGTGACCGCGCCTATCTCCAAGGAGGTCATCGGCCGCGCGGGCTACACCTACCCCGGCCATACGGAGCTGCTGGCCGAGGTCGCGGGGTCGGGCCGCGCGGTGATGTTGCTGGTGGGAGGAAAGCTGCGCGTGGGCCTGGCCACCACCCACTGCCCACTGCGCCAGGTTCCGGAGCTGCTCTCCACCTCCGACCTGATCGAGGTGCTGGAGGTGATGCAGCGCGATCTCGTGCGCCGCTTCGCCCTCCCGCGCCCGCGCATTGCCGTCTGCGGCCTCAACCCCCACGCGGGCGAGGGCGGGCGCTTCGGCGACGAGGAGACGCGCATCATCCAGCCCGCGGTGGAGGCCGCACGCGAACGTGGCGTGGATGCCCGCGGTCCGCTGGCCGCGGACAGCCTGTTTCAACGGGCCGTGGCCGGAGAGTTCGACGCGGTGCTCGGCATGTACCATGATCAGGCTCTGGGGCCGCTCAAGGTCCATGCGTTCGGACGCGCGGTGAACGTGACCCTGGGCCTGCCGCTGATTCGGACCAGCGTCGACCACGGCACGGCCTTCGACATCGCGGGGCAGGGCAAGGCGGACCCGGGCTCGATGATCGAGGCCATGCGGCTGGCGCTACGGCTGGTCGCCAACGAGGCCAGCGGGGGGAACGAGGCGTGAGCTCCGGACCAGACGAGATCTACGTTCGCGGCGCGCGCGAGCACAACCTGCAGTCGATCGACGTCCGCATTCCACGCAATCAGCTGGTGGTGATCACGGGGCTCTCGGGATCCGGCAAGTCCTCCCTGGCCTTCGACACGATCTACGCGGAGGGGCAGCGACGTTACGTCGAGAGCCTCTCCGCGTACGCACGCCAGTTCCTGGGCCAGATGAGCAAGCCCGACGTGGACTCGATCGAGGGGCTCTCCCCGGCCATCTCGATCCAGCAGAAGACAACGAGCCGCAATCCACGCTCCACCGTCGGAACCGTGACCGAGATCTATGACTACCTGCGCCTGCTCTACGCGCGCATTGGCGTTCCGTACTGCGTACAATGCGACAAGCCGATCCAGGCCCAGACCGTGTCGCAGATGGTGGATCAGGTGCTCAAGCTCGGTGAAGGCACGCGCTTGCAGGTGCTGTCGCCCGTGGTGCGGGACCGCAAGGGCGAGTACAAGAAGGAGCTGCGCCAGTTCAGCAAGCAGGGCTTTGTGCGCGTGCGCATCGACGGCGAGCCGTACGAGCTGGATCAGACGCCGGAACTCGACCGCAAGAAGCGTCACAACATCGACCTGGTGGTGGATCGAATCGTCGTCAAGCCGGGCGTGAAGCAGCGCGCGGCGGACTCGATCGAGACCGCGCTGCGCGCGAGCCACGGCTTCGCCAAGATCGACATCGGACCCGGCAAGCGCGAGCTACTGTTCTCGGAGATGGCGGCTTGCATGGATTGCGGCGCGAGCTATCCCGAGATCAACCCGCGCATGTTCTCGTTCAACAACCCCCACGGGGCCTGCCCCGAGTGCACCGGACTCGGAACGCGTGATTACTTCGATCCAGAGCTGATCGTGCCCGATCCGAGCCTCGCCATCGCCGAGGGCGCGATCGCGGCTTTCAAGGGACGCGGGCGGGCCTCACGCTACTACGCGGCCCTACTGCGTTCGCTCGCAGATCACCTCGACTTCGATCTGAATACGCCCTGGAAGCGCCTGCCCCTGCGCGCGCGCCGGCAGATCCTGCAGGGCACCCAGACCGACGTACAGTTCAGCTTCGGCCGGCGGGGGCGCTTCCGCTTCTCACGTCCCTGGGCGGGCGTGATCGGATACCTTGACCGCCGCTACCGCGAGACCGAGAGCGACACGATTCGCGAGGACCTGCGCCGCTACATGAGCATGACGGAGTGTCCGGAGTGCGAGGGCGGCCGACTGCGGCCCGAAGCGCGTGCGGTGCGCGTGAGCGGCATGCGCATTCACGAGATCACGAGCTTAACCGTGACGCAGGCGCTTGAGGTCTTCGAGAACCTGAAGCTCGGCCAGCAGGAGCGCGAGATCGCAGAACGGATTCTGCGCGAGGTCGTGGAGCGGCTCAGCTTCCTGCAGAACGTGGGGCTCCAGTACCTGACGCTGAGCCGCAGTGCGGGCACGCTCTCGGGGGGAGAGAGCCAGCGCATCCGCCTGGCCACACAGGTAGGCTCCGCCCTGGTAGGCGTGCTGTACATCCTGGACGAGCCCTCCATCGGCCTGCACGCGCGCGACAACGAGCGTCTGCTGAAAACGCTCTGCTCGCTGCGCGACATGGGCAACAGCGTGATCGTGGTCGAGCACGACGAGGGCACCATCCGTGCCGCCGACCATGTAATCGACCTGGGCCCGGGCGCGGGGCGCCACGGCGGAACGGTCGTGGCTGAGGGTACGGCCGACGAGATCTCGAAGCATGAGAAGTCCCTGACCGGCGCCTTCCTCTCGAGGAGGCGGAAGATCCCGGTGCCGGAACGCCGCCGGCCCGGCTCGGACAAGTTCCTCACCGTAGTGGGCGCCAGCGAGAACAACCTGCGCGCTATCACGGTTCGCATTCCCTTCGGCGTGTTCACCGTCGTCACCGGCGTCTCCGGCAGCGGCAAGTCGACGCTGGTGAACGACACGCTCTATCGCGCGCTGTCCCACGAGCTCTACGGCTCGCGGGAGCGCCCGGGGCGCCACCGCCGCATCGATGGCGTCGAGCACCTCGACAAGGTGATCGACGTGAACCAGGCGCCCATCGGCCGCACTTCGCGCTCCAACCCCGCCACCTATACCGGCATCTTCACCGGCATCCGTGATCTCTTCGCCAAGCTGCCCGAGAGCCGCGCGCGCGGCTACAAGCCGGGACGCTTCAGCTTCAACGTAAAAGGCGGGCGTTGCGAGGCCTGCCAGGGCGACGGCATCCTGCGCATCGAGATGCACTTCCTGCCGGACGTGTTCGTGACCTGCGAGGAGTGCAACGGGCGGCGCTACAACCCGCAGACGCTCGAGGTCCACTTCAAGGGCAAGTCGATCGCGGACGTACTCGACATGACGGTGGAGGAGGCGCTCGAGTTTCTCGAGCACATCCCGCCGGTGCGCAAAGGCTTGCAGACACTGAGCGAGGTGGGGCTCGGTTATATCCATCTGGGCCAGCAGGCCACGACGCTCTCCGGAGGCGAGGCGCAGCGCATCAAGCTGGCCAAGGAGCTCTCCAAGCGCGCCACCGGCCGCACGCTCTACATCCTCGACGAGCCCACCACCGGCCTGCACTTCGCTGATGTGGAGAAGCTGCTCGAGGTGCTGAACCGGCTGGTGGATCGAGGCAACACCGTGGTCGTGATCGAGCACAACCTCGACGTCATCAAGACCTCCGATCACATCATCGACCTGGGACCCGAGGGCGGAGACAAAGGAGGTGAGGTGGTCGCCCAGGGCACACCCGAGGAGGTGGCCAATAACCCGCTCTCCTACACCGGCCAGGCTCTGCGGGGCGTGCTCTTCCGCACATGATTCCGTCGCCCGAGCCGGAGTCCGAGCCCAAGGTCCCGCCCATCACTCCCGGCTTCGCCGTTCTGCTCACCTTCGTGGTCGCGTTCTCGCAGGTCTTCTGCATCCTCATGCTCGGGTCGCTGGGGTTCGGCATGGGACCGGCCAGCCTCGGCATCGCCACCATCCTGGCTTTCGGTTTCAGCTTCCGGCTCGCGGTGCCGCGCATCCCGACTCCGCCCAGCGTCCACCTGGGCTTCGTGCGTCCAGCGCCCATGGCCTGGTGGGCGGCGCTGTTTCTGCTGTCCTCCGTGCTGCTCACGAGCGAGGTCGACAACATCGCCAAGGAGATCTGGCCGCTGCCCGACAAGCTGCTGTCCGTCGAGCCCCCCGACGGCGTGGCCCACCAGCTCGGGCTCGCGCTGGTGCTGGTGGTGGTGCTTCCCGCCGCACAGGAGATTCTCTTCCGGGGTCTGCTGCAGCCAGCCATGGTGCGTCTCTGGGGCAGTGGGCGGGGGATCGCTTTCATCTCCGGGCTCAACGCGCTGGCCTTCGGGCTGCTGAATCCCTGGGCGTTCGCCCCGACATTCACAAGCTCATTGGTGCTGGGCATTCTGCGGCAGAGCTCGAGCTCGCTCCTGCCGTCTCTTCTTCTGCATGCGCTCTTCGGCGGCGCGACGCTGCTGGCAACGCACGAATTCTTCCGCATCCCCGGCTTCGACGATACCTCGGCACCGCACACCCCGATGGAGTGGCTGGGCACGGCGGCGCTGCTGTGCGGGATCGGCCTCGGACTCTGCCGTGCGGCCGCAACTCCACGCGGTCCGACGCTACCGACAGAGCTTCCCGGACAGGATCCCTAGCTAAAAAGCTCTTCCACGCGCTTCTGAATCGCCAGCGCCACCTCATCGAGGGAGCCCGTGGCATCGATCTCCACCAGCTCGAGCCGCGCGTACTCGGCGTCCACGCGCTCGAGAAACGCGGCGCGCTCGAAGCGCTCGTGGGCCGTGGGGCCCAGCCGCTCGAGCGCCTGCGTGACCGGAAGCCGCAGCCGCAGCACCAAGTCCGGCTGCGGAAAATGCTCACGCTCCATCCGCTCCACGACCCGGTCGCGATCGAGGCCCTGAGCCGCCTGGTAGGCCAGCGTGGACGCGACATAGCGATCGCACACCACGATCGCCCCTTCCTCTAAGGCCGGCCCGATCACGCGCGCGACGTGTTCGCAGCGATCTTCCGCGAAGAAGCGCAGTACCTCCTCGGGCTTCGCCTGCGCGTCGCCCCGCGCCCAGGCGCGGTAGCGCTGACCCCAGACTCCCTTCGTGGGCTCGCGCGTCTCGACCACGCGTTCTCCGCGCTCACGCAGCCACGCCGCCAGCCGACGCGCCTGCTCGCTCTTGCCCGCCCCGTCGATCCCCTCGAGAACCACGAAGCGTCCCGGGGCGGGATCGCCGGATGGGGCAGGCGCACGCCTCACCCCGTTAACCGCACGCCGTTTCCCCTTCCCCATCCGGCTAGGCCTTCACAGGATCCCCGGTCCCGTTAGAGGGATGCCCGCTGAGGCCGCCCGTGAGTAGGGCAAGTGGCGTGCCAAGCGTAAGTCCGTGATAAGACAGCTCTTCGTGCGAGCGATGTGAACACAGCATGCCTTGAGCGTGAACGCGAAGCACCGCCCGAGGATCTGGCACAACGCCTGAGCGGTCAAGCGAGGGTGTAACCCTAAGATCGGGCCGCGCGCAGGCCGAGGAGATATCCAGGCTAGAGGCGCTTCAGAACTTTCCCTGCAGCTGAAAGCCGATCACGAAGCCGTAGAGCGCGATTGACTCGATCAGGGCCAGCCCGATGATCATCGGCGTCTGGATCTGGCCGGCCGCGCCCGGATTGCGTGCGATCCCCTGCACCGCACCGGCAGCGGCGAGACCCTGCCCGATCCCGCAGCCCAGACCCGCGAGCCCGATCGCCAGCCCGGCACCGATCGCGATCCCCCAGTTCGGCGAGCCCGCCGCCGCTTCCTCGGCGGCCAGGGCAAGATCCGGCGCGGCCAAGAGGGCCGCGAGTACGAGAACGAAAGTCCAAAATACACGCATCGGTGTTTCCTTCTAGGCGAGGGGCGGCCTCAGTGGGCGTCCTCAAGGGCCAGCCCGATATAGATAATGGTGAGGAACGAGAAGATGAAGGCCTGCAGGATCGCGACGAACACTCCGAGGGCCATGAAGATCCAGGGCACGAAGAGCGCGACCACCGGGAACGAGAGAAAGACCGCGACGAGCGTATGATCGGCGAACATATTGCCCGTGAGCCGGATCGTGAGTGAGAGCAGACGGGCGAGGTGGCTGATCACCTCCACTACAAACATCAGCGGTGCCAGCCACCAGATGGGTCCAGCGAGATGGGAGAGATACGTCTTCGCGCCCTGATGTCGAAAAGCAGCGTACTCCGAGACGGCCACCGCCAGGATCGCCCAGGAGAGGTTGGTCTCCACGTACGACGTGGGACCCCCCAGGCCCGGCACGAGGCCCATCAGGTTCGACACCAGGATGAAGAACCCGAGCGTGCCCACCAGCGGCAGGTAGTTCGCCCAGGTGGGCCCGATCGTCTGGCGCATCAAGGAGACGATTCCCTCCAGCATCAGCTCCAGGAAGTTCCGCAGGGTGAAACCCTCGGCCGGGATCACCCCGTCTTCCTTGCGCAAGCTCTGTCGTACCCATAAGGCCAGCACCAGGACGAGCAACGTGCAGGCCGCGAGCGCCTGCAGCGCGCTGGGGATCACGCCCTCGAGCAGCATGAAAATCGTAGGGGGATGCTCCATCTAGGCCTCCCGCGTCGCGCTCGTGAGCCCGTGCCAGAGCACCGCCGGAACGACGATGGAAAGACCGAGGGCGAAAGCCAGCGGCTGGACCGGCAGCGTCACCAGCACCATGCCCACCAGCCCCAGTAGCAGCAGCAGACGCAGTGCGAGCAGGCCCCGAAGGAGACCGCCTACGCCACTGGTTCGTAGCATCCCTCCCACGCTCCGCTCCAGCCCTCTCAGATTTACCAGCTGTATTCCCCCGCCGATCGCTACACTGATGAGCGCGGTCCACCCGAACGGCGCCACCGCCCCCAGGAACAGTGCGAGGACCAGGGCGTTCTTCGTGTGAAGTGACACCGGCCTGCCCCTCATGCGCCCGGCTCGTCGGGCCCGCGATCCCCACCATTGCCCCGATCTTCTTGCCCCGGCGCTTGAATCTGGAGCAGCCGGCGAAAGCCCGCGACGAAGCCCAGGATTAGGAAGACAAACAAAAAAACCGGCTCGGTGCCGAGCCAGCGGTCGCAATAGTAACCGAGCACCACTCCCACCACAACGGCGAAAGCGGACTCGAGCGCGCCCTCGAATGCGCGGCCCCAGGAGGTTGTGGGTGACTTGGGTCTCAACGCCACGACTACACAGCCTTGCGGAAGGCCTTGCGCGCAGCCTCGAGTGTCTCGCTGACCTCGGCCTCGCCGTGCGCGGTCATGAGGAAGGCCGCTTCGTAGGGGGACGGTGCCAGGTAGATGCCCTGCTCCAGCATGGCGTGAAAGAAAACCTTGAAAAGACGGGCGTCCGCCTTGCTAGCTTCGGCGTAATTCGAGACCGGACCGGGGTGGAAGCAGAAGCCGAACAGGCCGCCCACTGCGCTGGCGCAGAAGGGAACTCCCGCCTCGTCGGCCAGCGTGCTCAGCTCCCGCGACAGCCGCGCCGCGGTCTCTTCGAGCCCCGCGTACACGCCCTCACGCGCGAGCAGGTCGAGCGCCGCCAGGCCTGCGGCCATAGCCAGCGGGTTGCCCGAGAGCGTCCCTGCCTGAAAGACCTTGCCCTCGGGCGCCACCTGTTGCATCAGTGAGCGGCGGCCCCCGTAGGCGCCTACGGGCAGACCGCCTCCGATGACTTTGCCGAAACAGCTCAGGTCGGGCAGAACGCCGAAGCGCGCCTGCGCACCGCCGAGCGCCACACGGAAGCCCGTGATCACCTCATCGAAGATGAGCAGACTGCCGTAGCGGCGGGTGATGTCACGCAGCCCCGCTAGAAAGCCTGCATTGGGCAGCACGAGTCCCATGTTGGCCGCGATGGGCTCGACGATCACCGCGGCGATCTCCTCGCCGTACCGAGCAAAGACCGCCTCCGCCACCTCGAGATCGTTGTACGGGATGACAACGGTGTCGGCCACCGCGCCCTGCGGCACTCCGGCCGTACCCGGAATACCGAGCGTGGCCACGCCTGAGCCCGCCGCCGCGAGCAAGCTGTCGGCGTGGCCGTGGTAGCCGCCCTCGAACTTGAGCACGCGGTCCCGACCGGTGGCTGCGCGCGCCAGGCGCAATGCACTCATGGTCGCCTCTGTGCCGGAGCTCACGAAGCGAATCATCTCGACGGAGGGCACGTGCTCGATGACACGCTCGGCCAGCTCAACCTCCGCCTCGGTCGGCGCACCAAAGCTGGTGCCGCGCCCGGCGGCGCTCCTCACCGCCTCGATCACGACCGGGTGGGCGTGCCCCAGGATGATCGCGCCCCAGGAGGCAACGTAATCGATGTAGCAATTGCCATCAGCGTCCTCGATCCGCGCGCCACTGGCCTGCACCACGAAACGCACCGTGCCACCGACAGAGCCGAAGGCTCGCACGGGACTGTTCACGCCTCCGGGCAGGACCCCCATGGCCCGGCGCAGCAGCTTCTTGGAGCGGGCGGTGCGCACGCGACGGACTCAGCCGTCGGCCGGCGCCGGCGCCTCGACGGTCGCTTCGCTCTCCTCGTCGCGATCGGCGAGACGCGCGATCGAGACGACCTTCTCGTCCTCGCCAGGCTCCATCAGCCGAACCCCCTGCGTGTTGCGCCCCATGGTCGGGATGCCCTTCACGTGCATGCGCAGGATCTTGCCCGCGCTCGTGATCAGCATGATCTCGTCCTCGTGGCTGACCTGGAGGATCCCGACGACGGGGCCGTTGCGCGCAGTGGTCTTGATCGTGATGATGCCCTGCCCACCGCGGTGCTGCTCCCGGTACTCCTCGAGCGGGGAGCGTTTGCCGAAGCCGTTCTCGGTGACCGTAAGAATGGTATGGCCAGGCTGCAGCAGCTCCATGCCCACGGCAAAGTCATCGCCAGGCGTCGAGATCCCTCGCACTCCGGCCGCCCCACGACCCATGGGTCGCACCTGAGACTCGTTGAAGCGAATCGACTTGCCGCGATGGGTCACCACCAGGATATCGCCTTGGCCGTTGCTGCGGGTCGCGCCGATCAGCTCGTCGCCTTCACGCACGTTGATGGCGATGATGCCCCCGCGCCGCGGGTTCGAGTAGGCATCCAGGGCGGTCTTTTTGATCAGGCCCCGCTTGGTGCTCAGCACCACGTAGCCGCCCTCCTCGTAGCTGCGCACGGGCAGAACGGCCGAAACCCGCTCGTCGGGGACCAGGCTCAACAGGTTGACGAGCGCCTTGCCGCGCGCACCCCGGCCCAGCTGCGGTAGCTCGAAGACCTTGAGCCAGTGAACGCGGCCGCGGTTGGTGAAGAAGAGGATCCACGAGTGGGTGGATGCCACGAAGAGGCGGGTCACGAAGTCTTCCTCCGAGGTGCCGATCCCGGTCTTCCCCTTGCCGCCGCGCCGTTGCGCCCGGTAGAGCGAAGGGATGTTCCGCTTCGCATAGCCACGGTGGGTGATCGTGACGACCATGTCTTCCTCTGGGATGAGATCCTCCGTCGTAAAATCCTCGACGGCCTCGCCGAGCTCGGTACGGCGGGAGTCACCGTATTTCGAGCGTAACTCCTCGGTCTCCTCTACGATCACGTCGGTGACCTTGTCCTCGCTGGCGAGCAGATCCCGGAGCTGCTCGATCCGCGCGCGTACCTCGGCCAGGTCATCCAGGATCTTCTGTCGCTCCATCGCGGTCAGCCGCTGCAGACGCAGCTCGAGGATGGACTGAGCCTGTCGCTCGCTCAGCTCGAACTGCTCCATCAAGCCCACACGCGCCAGCGCCGGGCTATCACTGGCTCGAATCAGCGCGATCACCTGATCCAGGTTCTCGAGCGCCTTGGCGAACCCCTCGAGCACGTGCGCCCGATCCTCGGCCTGGCGTAGATCGTGGGCTGCACGCCGGCGCACAACCTCGCGACGAAAATCGAGGAAGTGAGTGAGCAGCTCCAGGATCGAGAGCGTACGCGGCCGGTTGTTGACGAGCGCCAGCAAGTTTACACCGAAGGTCGTCTGCATGGGCGAGAGCTTGTAGAGCTGGTTCAGCACGACTTCTTCGTTCGCATCCTTCTTGAGCTCGATTACGATGCGCATCCCATGCCGATCCGACTCGTCGCGCAGATCGCTGATCCCGTCGATCCTCCCGTCGCGCACCAACTCCGCGATCTTCTCGACCAGGGACGCCTTGTTGACCATATAGGGGATCTCGCTAACCGTGATCGCCCGGCGATCCCCACGCAGCGTCTCCAGGCTGGCCCGCGCTCGCACGAGCAGCAGACCGCGCCCGGTCCGATAGGCCTGGCGGATGCCATCGCTGCCGCAGATCGTGGCGCCCGTGGGGAAGTCGGGCCCGGGCAGCTTCTCCATCACATCCTCGATCGTGCTTTCCGGGTTCCGCGCCAGCATCACCAGCGCGTCGACCACCTCGCCCAAGTTATGCGGCGGGATGTTGGTGGCCATGCCCACCGCGATCCCGGCCGAGCCATTGATGACGAGGTTGGGAATGCGAGCGGGCAGGACCACCGGTTCGGTACGCGTATTGTCATAGTTGGGAACGAAGTCGACCGTATCCCGACCGAGATCGGCCAGCACCTCCGACGCGATCCGAGTGAGTCGCGCTTCGGTGTAGCGCATGGCCGCAGGCGGATCGCCATCGATGGAGCCGAAGTTGCCCTGACCGTCCACCAGCGGGTAGCGCAGGGCGAAAGGCTGAGCGAGGCGCACGATGGCGGGGTAGATCACGGCCTCGCCGTGCGGGTGGTAGTTACCCGAAACGTCGCCGGAGATCTTGGCGCACTTCCGGTAGGGCCGACCCGACGCGAGGTTCAGGTCGTTGAAGGTGACCAGGATCCGTCGCTGGGAGGGCTTGAGGCCATCGCGAACGTCAGGAAGCGCGCGGCTGATGATGACCGACATGGAGTAGTCGAGGAACGAGCGCCGCATCTCGTCCTCGATATTAACCGGAATTGGCGCGCTGATTGGCTCTTCGGGTGTCTCGGGCATGCTGAATGTATTAGATGTCGAGGTTCTCTACGTTCAAGGCGTTACGCTCGATGAATTCCTTGCGTGGCTCTACGGCGTCGCCCATGAGCACGCTGAAGGTGGTGTCCGCCTCGACCGCGTCCTCAATCCGCACCTGGAGCAGCGTTCGCGTGCTCGGATCCATGGTGGTCTCCCAGAGCTGCTCGGGGTTCATCTCACCAAGCCCCTTGTAGCGTTGGATGTACTGGCCCTCACTTCCGATCGCCACCACCCGCGCCAATAGATGACGCGCGGTCGGGATCTCCTCGGAGCTGTCCCCAACAGCTAGCCGAAACGGTGTCGGCCCGACATCGGCGGTACGCTCAGCGAAGCGCAGCATGCGCTGGTAATCCGGGGACTCGAGGAAGTCGTTGTCGAGTACAACCGCGCGGATAACACCCGATTGGTAGGAGCGGATGGAGGGCCGCCAGACGCTGTGCTCCTCATCACGGGCCCAGGTGATCTCGAGGGGTAGCGTCTCGGGATAGGTGGTTTCCAGGTAGGCCACCATGCGGCGCTCGATCTCCTCGCGGTCTCGCTCCTCGGAGGGCATGTCAGCGCTGTTGAGTCCCGCCCCGAGCGCCGCAGCCTCCACGATTCGGGCATCGATCCCGCGCCGCTCAAGTGATTTCGCGGTGCGATCGATGGTCCGCGTCTCCGCGATCAGCTCACGCAGGCGAGCCTCGGCCAGGGGAGTCTCGTGCCCGGTGGGAAAGACCTGGAGGCCCTCGAGCGCGATGCTCAGGAGGTACTCGGCCAGGACCTCCGCGGTCTGGATGTAGCGCTCATTCTTCCCGCGCTTGACCTTGTAAAGTGGCGGCTGGGCGATGTAGAGGTACCCACTCTTGATCAGCCCCTCCATATGACGGAAGAAGAATGTCAGCAGCAGCGTCTGGATATGGGCGCCATCCACGTCGGCATCGGTCATCAGAATGACCTTGTGGTAGCGCACCTTCTCGACGCTGAACTCAGCTCCGATCCCCGTGCCCAGCGCCGAGATCATGATCTGGATCTCCAGGTTGGCGAGCATGCGGTCGAGCCGCGCCTTCTCTACGTTCAGCAGCTTGCCACGCAACGGCAGCACCGCCTGATTCTTGCGGTCGCGGCCCTGCTTGGCCGAGCCGCCGGCTGAATCCCCCTCTACAATGAAGATCTCGGCGTTGCGGGGATCCCGCTCCTGGCAGTCCGCCAGCTTGCCCGGCAGGTTGGCATCGGAGAGCGCGCCCTTGCGACGCGTGAGCTCGCGGGCCTTGCGCGCAGCGTCCCGCGCGCGCATGGCGTCGGTGCACTTGCTCGCGATCGCTTTGGCGATAGACGGATTCTCCTCGAAGTGCTGCGCCAAGCTATCGTTCATAAGGCTGGCCACGAGCCCCAGCACCTCGCTGTTACCCAGCTTGGACTTGGTCTGGCCCTCGAACTGAGGGTGCGTAAGCTTCACACTCACCACGGCCGCCAGACCCTCACGGGTATCATCACCAGTTACGACAGCCACCTCCTTAGAGTTGCCGGAGGCCTGGATATAGCGATTGATCGTGCGCGTGAGGCCGTTGCGAAAGCCCGTGAGGTGGGTGCCCCCTTCGGTGGTGTTCACGTTATTGGCGAAGCTGAACACTGCCTCGTTGTAGCCGTCGTTATATTGCAGGGCGACCTCGATGTGGACGTGTATAGTGACGGTCCCATCCCCGGTCGACTGCTCGTACTGACGATCCCCCGACAAGAAGATAGGCGCATGCAGCGGGTTCTTGTTGCGGTTGATGTACTCGACGAAGGAGGTGATGCCACCCTCATAGTGGAAGTCATGCTCCTTAGCCGTGCGCTCGTCGAGGAGCTGGATACGGACGCCAGCATTCAGAAAAGAGAGCTCCCGCAGCCGTTGAGCCAGCGTATCAAAGTTGTACTCGATGTTATCGAAGATGGAGGGGTCGGGATGGAAGGTGACGCGCGTACCAGTCTTATCTGTCTTGCCAACCGTGTGCAGGTCGTCGTGGGGCGTACCGGCCCGGTAGGCCTGGCGCCACACCTGACCCCCGATCTTGATCTCGAGCTCCAAGCGATCGGAAAGGGCGTTCACACAGGACACGCCCACACCGTGCAGCCCACTTGAGAGCTTATAGGCCTTATTATTGAATTTGCCCCCAGCATGAAGCGTGGTCATTACAACCTCGGCGGCCGGCCGACCCTCCTTCTCGTGCAAGTCGACGGGGATGCCACGACCGTTGTCCTCGACGGTGACGGAGTTGTCGTTGTGGATGACCACGCGCACAACATCACAGTATCCAGCCACGGCCTCGTCAATCGAGTTGTCCACTACCTCGTAGACGAGATGGTGCAGCCCCGCTGGCCCGGTGGATCCAATGAACATGGCGGGGCGCTTACGAACGGGCTCGAGCCCTTCGAGAACCTCGATGGAGCGAGCGTCGTATTCACTCATATGGCGCAGCCTCCGGGGGTCGTCGAAAGCGCAGGGGATACTAGGCAAGCGTAGCCTCGAAGCCACATCACTAGCATTCGAGGTAGCGGACGGTGCCCGGGGGGGCTGCTACGCCGCAAGACCCTGCAAACGCTCAGAAAATCTAGCGCAGCTGCCGCCGCCCGGCTACATCCGCATGGGCATGACGACAGCCAGGTAGTCGGCGTCGTCCGCTGGCCGCAGCTGGGCCGGCGCCAACTCATCCACGAGCTCGATTAACACCTCTTTGGACGTCATTGCCGACAGCGCATCCAGCATGTAGCGCGCGTTAAAGCCGCTCTCGAAGCGATCCCCCGAGTAGTCTACAGGCAAAATTTCACGGGCCTCCCCAAGGTCGGGATTGCTGGCTGAGAGCTCAAGCCCTCCCTTCTCGAGCACAAAACGGAACCCCCGCGAACGCTCATGCGCCAGCAGAGCAATACGCCGCAGGGCATGAGTCAGTCGATCACGGTCCATCACGAGTCGGATCCGAAAGTCTGAGGGCATCACCTGACGGTAATTCGGAAATTCGCCATCGATCAAGCGTGAGGACAGCAGCAGTCCAGGACGTCGCACGATTAGGAAGCCCTCGCCGAGTCCGATCTCGACTGGCCCATCGGTCTCATCGCATAGCTTGCGGATCTCACTTACACCCTTGCGGGGCACGATGATCCCGTTCTCCAGAAACGCGACCGGGTGAGGCGGCGTCTTATCGATCTTGGCCAGTCGATGTCCATCGGTCGCAACGAAGCGCACGCGATTCTCATCCGTGAGCTCCATATAGACCCCGTTCAGGTTGTAGCGTGTCTCATCGCTCGAGGTCGCATACAGCGTCCGGTCGATCATCTCCGCCAGCAAACTCGACTCGAGCTCTACGAACGTTACGCCTTCTGCGCCTGGAATGGTTGGATACTCCTCAGGAGAAATTGAAAGCAAGGAGAAACGCGCAGAGCCACACTCGATACGCACGCGTGTGCCATCCTCCAAACCAAAGTTAACATCATCCTCATCGAGCTCGCGCACGATCTCGAAGAGCTTCTTCGCTGCAAGTGTGACGGACCCTTCCTGCTCGATCTCTGCAGGATGCGTGGAGACCACGCCTACCTCGAGATCGGTTGCAGCCAGAGTAATACCATCGCTGGTCGCCTTGATAAGGACATTCGAAAGAATGGGTAGCGTGCCACGTCGCTCTACGATGGCCTGAATTCGTCCCAGTCCCTGCAGGAGGTTCGCGTTGTTGATCTTAAATTTCATGCCTGCCTCCTCTCTTAAATTTGGATCTGGTTAAAGAGTAGAAGAAGAGATGCCCGTTGAAATAGGGATAAGAGAGGCAACCCCTCGTGTCTACTGGAATATTTATTCACATTGCTGGTTGAATTGATGGTGGAGAGGAGCTGGACTTGCTTTCGGTCTGTATGTGTAGGTAGGAAGTTCACCTCTTATCCAGCTGCTTTCAACCGCTCGAGCAACTCTTTCTCCAAAAGGTCGAGTGTTGCATGGAGGCTAGCGTTCTCATGACGCTGCTGCTCAAGCTTCCGGAAGGCATACAGCGCTGTGGTGTGATGACGACGCAGGCGCTGGCCGATCTCGGGGTAGGAGAGGTTGCAGTGCTGGCGTAGCAGGTACATGGCAATCTGACGCGGTGTGGTGACACGCGGTGTGCGTATTCTGGCGCGTAGGTCCGAGATGCGTAGATTAAAGTGGCGGGTGACCTGGCTGAGGACCACCTCTGGCGAGATGGGAGCCGCACGGCGTGGTCCCTGCGCCAGTGTGCGGCGGACAAAGCTGGCGTCCGTCATGTTCTGTCGACAGGGGGGCTGGAGCATCAGCTCAGTTAGGAGGGTGTCGAGCCGCTTCAGATTGCCCCCAAGCTTGGAGACGATCTCGGAGGCGACATCCAGGTGAGGCTCGGCCCCCCAGCGTGCGACGCGATCCAGCACGATCGCCACCTGTGTCTCCCACTCTGTGGGGTGCAGCTTGAGGCTTGCACCCGTGAGTAGTGCCTGCTTGAGGGCTGGTTGGATCTGCTCGAGCTGCGCCGCCGGGTGGCGTGCGGTGACCACGACCTGAGCTCGAGTGGCGCGCATGGCCTCCAGCGCCCGGGCGAGCTCGCTCTGGGAGGCCTCTCGACCCTCGAGGGCCTCGAGGTCATCCACCAGCAGTGCGGCCAGGCCGTGTATGCGGGCCCGAAACGTCGTCAGCGTACGCGCGCGAATGGCGCTGGCCAGCTCGAGCGAGAACGCGTTGGCACCAATTTGCAGCACCTCGCCGCTATGCTCCAAGTCACGCGCCAGCGCTCGTAGCAGATGAGTCTTGCCGCAGCCAGCCGTGCCGTAGAGCAAGAGGGGCGAGGCATGCTGGCCGGGATGACGCACGACACTCGCTGCCAGCCGCAGGGCCGGCTCGTTCGAAGGGCTGGCGATGAAGCTCGAGAGCGCCTGGCCGGGAGCTAGCGGCTCGTTGGAGAGGGGAACGACGGCGAGCTCGCAAGTTTTGGCGCTCACACAGCTCAGCGTGGTGCTGAGTGCCAGGATCCTGCCGTCATCCAGCCAGAGCTGGACTCGGGACCTCGGGATACCGATCGTCAGCGTCTCGGGTGTGACCTTGAGAACACGGCTGTGATCGGCCACCTCACGTGCATGCTCGGCAGAGAGCTTGGGCGGAAGCCCGCTTAACACAGCCGTCCAAAGGGGAGTGCCCCCAGCGGGTGATGCGGGCGGTCTGGTTGTATGCGACAAGGGGGAAGAACTTTCCGGCGCTTCAGACGCCGTTCGTTAACGCTCATAGCAGAGCGCTGCGCAGCAATGCAAGAAAGAGTTTACCGTCGCTGAAACTAGGTGGCTACGTCCGCGTGGAGCGCCTCATTGACACGCTGTCGGGGCTATGCTTGGCTCTCCTGCGCTCGGCGCCGAGCCGCTAGAGGCACCGCTCATGAAACGCACGTATCAGCCAAGTCGTATCCGCCGCGCGCGCACGCATGGCTTCCGAGCTCGCATGAGCACAGCAGCGGGCCGCCGGGTCCTTGCCCGCAGACGTGCCAAGGGCCGGCGCCAGCTGGCACCGGCGACCCGGAGGACGTAGCGTTCTCTCTGGCATGCCCGGGTCTCGAGGGATGCCTCACGACCGCCTGCGGCGGGGCGATTTCCTGCGGGCGACCCGCCGTGGACGGCGCGTAGAGACGGGTTACTTTCGGGTCTTCGTCCTGAGGCGGGAGGATGGCGGGCCGACGCGGCTCGGAATCACCGTCACTCGCAAAGTGGGGAAGGCTGTCCTTCGCAATCGGATCAAGAGGCTGGTGCGGGAGTGGTTCCGTCAACGTGACCAGGGGATGGATGCGTGCGATCTGATCGTGGTGGTGAAGCGAGAGTTTCCCCAGGGGCTGCGGCTGCAGCAGGTGGCGCTGGACCTGGATCGGGGGCTGGACCGCATTCGCATGGGCAACGCGTCCTGATCGGCGCGATCCGCCTCTATCAGGGTACGCTCTCACCGCTGCTGGGTTCGAGCTGTCGCTACTACCCCAGCTGCTCCGAGTACGCGATCCAGGTTGTGGCGCGCGACGGCGTCTGGCGCGGCGCTGGGCGCGCGCTGCGTCGCGTACTGCGCTGTGCGCCCCTGATCGGGGGCGGGCTCGACCTGCCCTAGGGGAGACCAGGCTTGGATCGGGTACAGCTCATTGCGATCGCGCTCGGCATCGGCCTGCTGGTGTACTGGTTTATGACGGTGTCGCCGCAGCAGGCGCCGCAGCCGGAGACGAGCGTGACGCAGCAGAACGAGCCGCGACCACCCCCGCATGCTCCCGGCACGCCGACGCTGACTCCCATGACGCAAGCCGAGACCGCGTCATTAGCGCCCCCGGCCGTGAGCCTGGAGACGTTCGATACAGTAACGCTGGAGAATGACGCAGTGCGTATGGAGATCAGCACGCGTGGCGCTCGCCTGAGCAGCGTGCAGCTCAAGCATTACCGCTCCGCGCTGGACGAGAACTCGGGCCCGCTGGAGCTCGTGACCGTGCCCGAGCGCGGCACCCTAGTCGCTTTTCTCGGCGAGGGGGTATTTGCGCGCCTCGAGAACGAGAAATACGAGGTGGTGCGAGTGGAGCCGCGGGAGGCGGAGCTACGTGTGGTGCGGGATGGCATCGAGGTGCGGCGCGTGCTCACCCTGGACGAGTCGGGTTACGGCGCGCGCCTGCGGGTCAGCGTCGAGAATCATAGCGACGTTCGCGTGCGTCCTGCCTTCCAGCTGGTCTGGTACGGCCAGGACAATAGCCACTCCACGACGGAGCGTTTCCAGGCCTACAGCCTGGTCGCCATGGAGGACGAGGGCGTAGAGCGAACGCCGCTGCAGGGGACCAGCAGCCCCCTGTCCTGTGCAGGCGGCGGCGGAGAGCCCAAGGGGCGCGAGCTTGCGCGGCCGGTGGAGTGGGCCGGGATCGACAGCCGCTATTTCATGGCCGTGGCGATCGCCGAGGCCCCGGGTGAAGCGAGCGCGTACCAGGGACCGATCGGTCGTCATGCGGGTCAGAGCGTGCTCAGCTACCCGCCTTTCGAGGTACCCCCGGGCGCGCATGTGGAGCGGAACTACCGACTCTATCTCGGCCCCAAGGTTCGGTCCGATGTGGTTGCGGTCGAGCCCAGGCTTGAGCCCGCGCTGCGTGTCGGGTGGGTCTGGGTGCGCCCGCTGGTGGAGCTGTTCGTGGGCATGCTGAGGTGGACCTACGAGCACGTGATCGCGAACTACGGGGTCTCGATCATCATCCTCACCTTTCTGGTGAGGCTCGGGACGTTCCCGCTAACCCAGCGTTCCATGAAATCCATGCAGAGCGTGAGCGTCGTTGCTCCCGAGATGAAGCTGCTGCAGGAGAAGCACAAGGACGACAAGGCGAAGCTGCAGCAGGAGATGATGGCGCTGTACCGACGCAAAGGCATCAATCCCCTGACCGCCATGGGGGGCGGCTGCCTGCTGATGCTGATCCAGATGCCCTTCCTACTCGCGCTCTACTTCGCTCTGCAGAGCTCGATCGAGCTGCGGCACGCGCCCTTCATACTCTGGATCCATGACCTCTCCGTGCCCGAGGACTTCTTCTCGATCGCGGGGCTGCCGATCCGACCCCTGCCTCTTCTGATGGGGCTCTCGATGGTGCTGCAGCAGCGCCTCATGCCGACGCCCAACGTTGATCCGCAGCAGCGCCAGATGATGATGTTTATGAGCGTATTCTTCATCTTCCTTTTCTACTCTTTTGCCTCGGGTCTGGTGCTGTACTGGTTCGTGAGCAACTTGCTGGCCATCGGGCAGCAAGTTCTGCTACGAAGGAAGACTGCGGCACAGACCGCGAAGACCTCAAAGGATCCAAAGGGCTGACGGGAGGCTTTACAAGCGCAATGGACCTGACGGTAGCCAAGGAGTTCGTAGGCGCTAGCGAGGCGGAAGCCGTCGAGAAGGCGGCGAAGTTTTTCGGCGTCTCCGCTGCCCAGCTCGAGCTGCGGACCCTCCCCAGCGACCTGGGAGTCGCGGGGCTGGGCTCGCGCGTGGTGGTTCTGGCCTCGACCAAGGACGAGCCCGTTGAGCTCGGCCCCGTGGGTGAGTTCATCTCGGGCGTGCTCGAGCGCATGCAGGTGAGCGGACGGGCGGGCTTGGAGGAGGTCGAAGCGGAGGGCGAGGTCGTCATCACCCTGCGCAGCCAGGGTCTGCGGGAGTGGGCGCGTCAGGACTCGCGCGTGCTGGGCGCGCTGTCCCACCTAGCTCAGCGTGTCGCCCAAAAGCGGATGGGCGAGGATGCTTCAGCGCGGGTCGAGCTGCCTGGAGGAGAGCAGGAAACCCGCGGAGACCGGCAAGAGCGGGGAGTGCGGCGAGATCGAGGAGACCGCGCAGCGCGACCAGGCCGCGGCAACCGCGGGGAGA
>Ga0209980_10000038_pt1 | contig 59367 bp, 44 predicted proteins | sample CR02metaG_FD_183611 | JGI IMG/M metagenome (GOLD analysis project Ga0209980, IMG submission 183611) | Deep subsurface microbial communities from Mariana Trench to uncover new lineages of life (NeLLi) - CR02 metaG (SPAdes) (version 2) | ecosystem: Environmental > Aquatic > Marine > Ocean trench...
AGGGTAACCCCAGCAGCCCGGCCCGATCCACCCCTGTGTCGGGTACTTAGCCCGGGGATATTGGCGCGGGGGGACACCCAGGTGTGCTTCGAGGTGTGCGGTCTGGGGCATCGACGCCTGACAACCATGGCGCGCCTAGGATCGCCAATCGAAGGATTTCGATTGACTCCGCCCTACCCTGCTGTCTAAATGGATCTTGGCGGCCTCTCTCTAGTAACCAGCGCGTAGGAGTCCAGCACGATGGGAACACAGCGATGGCTCATTTCGCTTCCGGTCATGGTTTGCCTCGGCGGAGCCGGACCGGCCGCGGCGCAGGCTCCTGAAGAGATCGGGGCGTGGGGGCCGGTGCAATCGTCGCCCGTCGTTGCCGTCCACAGCTCGCTGCTGCCTAGCGGCAAGGTGCTCCTCTGGCCGCAATTCGACTCCCTGGGCCGCAACGGGACCGAGGCCTACCTATGGGATCCGCTGCTGGGCTTCCAGTCCGCAGTCAATAACACCACGGAGCTCTATTGCTCCGGGCATGCTTCGCTCGCCGATGGTCGTCTCCTTAGCATCGGTGGTGAGGTGGCTTTTGCCACCGGGCTTCGGAGTACCAACGTTTTCGATTCCGCCTCGGAAGCGTGGAGCCAGAGGGCGTTGATGAACTTCGGGCGTTGGTATCCGACCGCCACCACTCTTGCGGATGGGCGCGTCCTAGCAACTTCGGGGCTCATTAACCTTGACAGCGTAGCCACCACGCCGGAAGTCTACGAAGTGAACAGAGATGAGTGGACCCCACTGCCCGCTGCTGACCTGTCCCTGCCCCTATATCCGTTCATTTTCGTCCTGCCGGACGGACAGATCTTCTATGCCGGGCCCGGGATCTTCACGGCCACTCTCGATCTGAACACCGAGACCTGGAAGATAGTCAGCGTCAGCAATGTTCTCGGCGACTCGGCTGCGATGTATCTGCCGGGCAAGGTGCTCAAGAGCGGCGGAGGCAATCCTCCCCTCAACGGCGCTGATGTCATCGACATGACGGAAGTCGCACCGGTGTGGCAGGCCGTTGGGCCAATGGCTCTGGCGCGGCGGAGCCACAACCTGGTGCTTCTGGCGGACGGCAAGGTGCTCGCGGTCGGAGGCACCTCTGCGGGCAGCGTTGTTGGGGAAGACCCCAGCAATTCAGTGCTGGAGGCGGAGTTGTGGGATCCGAACACGGGAACCTGGGCGACCATGGCCCCGATCGGGGACCCACGGATGTATCACTCGACCGCCGTACTCCTGCCCGACGGACGGGTGTTTGTGGCGGGAGGAAACGACTTCCCCTCCTATCAGGTCTACTCACCGCCCTATCTCTTTCAGGGCGCGCGGCCCAGCGTGACGGCGGCACCCGGCTCCGTCTTGGTTGGCCTGACCTTCACGGTGGAGACTCCGGATGCCGCGTCTATCGCCTCGGTCTCGCTTATGCGGCCAAGCTCAGTCACCCATGGCTTCGACCAGAACCAGCGCTATGTGCCGCTGGACTTCACGGTCGGCTCTGGCGAGCTTGAGATCACCGCACCGCCGGACACGAATGTGGCACCTCCCGGCGTCTATATGTTGTTTCTCGTGAATCAGACCGGGGTGCCATCCATCGCCGAGTTCGTACTGCTGACGGCGTGCGACGAGGACGGCGTGTGCGAGGCGGGCGAAAACTGCCACTTGTGTCCCGGCGAGTGTATCTCTGGAGACGGCGCATCCTGCGGTAATGGTATCTGCGAGACAGGCAACGCTGAGGACTGTGTATCTTGCCCGTTGGACTGCAGCGGGAAACAGAGTGGCAAACTCAGCAAGCAATTCTGCTGTGGTAACGGGGGTGGACAGAATCCGGTTGACTGCGCCGATCCACGCTGCACCTCGAGAGGATTCGACTGCAGCCAAACGCCGGCTGTAACCTCCTGCTGCGGCAACTTCGTCTGCGAAGACATCGAGAATGGCTCCAACTGCGAAGTGGACTGCGGGGCTCCGTCGTTCTGCGGCGATGGTCCTTGTGACTCCGGCGAAGACGTCTGCTCTTGCGCTGTGGACTGTGGCGCGCCACCGAGCACCGAAACCGAGTGCACCGATGGTGACGACAACGATTGCGATGGTGACTACGACTGCGAGGATCTGGACTGCACCGACGATCCGGACTGTCAGTGCCAGCTCCTGGGCACGACGTGTACGTCGGACGACGAGTGCTGCTCCAATCGATGCAAGGGAAAGCGGGGAGCCAGGGTCTGCAAGTAGCCAAGGACTGAGCCATCACCGCGGGCCACCGGGGTGAAGCGCTCGCTCTACGCTGAGAAGACATCTCCTTCTCGGAGACGCGAATGGCTACACGGACCGAATAGGCCCGAGCCTCCTTGCCTGCTCATGGGTGCGCAGGCTCCGCCGGCAAGCGTGGTGATCGCTCACTCCCAGACAAGAAGAGCATCTGGGTTCAGCAGCCGAGGGCAGACCTCAATTTTGGACAGCACAATCCCGAAACAGAAAAGACCGGGCAGGAGGGCCCCCTTTGCGTCCGTAGCGCCGCTAGGAGTCCCCTCCGCGAATGGCCGGCCCGATCACACCGATCCCTGTCGCCCAGCCCGCTGCAGCCCCTCGGCCCACTTGCATCGCTCTCGGCGGTCCGCTTCCGCTCCCGTCCCGAGCCGCCGCCAGCACCGGGGACGGAGTCCGAGCAGCGGGCGCTCAAGAACCTGGCCTCGCGCCTGGCCAAGCTCCGCGTGTCACTCGAGCGTCTGAGTACGAGCTCGATCCTGGCGCGGAACCTCAAAACCGCGGCCCAAGTCCTCTCCAGCTCCTCCATCGGGCTCGACTTCACGCGGACCGCGACGACTCTCGAGTCAACGGAGGAGGTCAACACCACTCCGACGTCGTTCTCTCCGTTCGGCCCCTCCTTCAGTGGAACGTCCACCTCGCTTCCGACCATCGGAGGAACCTATGACGGAGCCCAAGCCGATGATACCTTGACGTTCAAGGCCCAGGACAACTTTAATAACCCCGACACTAAGAAAGCGAGAATCCAGGTCTACGACGGCCTCGGTACCTTGATCGACACCCTGGACTTCCAGAACGTGGCAGCGGATACGCCGCTTACACTTTCGAACGGCCTGACTCTATCCCTCTCCACTGGCAGCGTCGTGAAAAACGAGACGTTCCAGGTCTCCGTCTTTGCGACCTTGGGCAGCAGCGTCGACCCCGACAAGCCCTTCAACGGGACCCGCAACAACGATCCGAACCTCGAAAGCGGACTGAGCGTGAGCGCCGGATCGTTCGAGGTAAACGGCATCACGATCAATGTGCTCGACACAGATACGATCAATACGCTGCTCTCCAAGATCACCTCCTCTGCGGCGGGCGTCACCGCGACATTCGACTCGGGTACCGAGACGGTCCTACTCACCCAGAAAACGCTCGGCTCTCAGAGTCAGGTCGTTCTCGCCAACGATACGTCCGGCTTTCTGGCTTCGACGAAGCTGAATGGTGCCACACAGATTCTAGGGAAAGACCCCGATGACGCAGAGCTCATCTCTACCGTCAGCGCCCTCTCGGGCATCAGCACCGGCAATTTCTCGATCAACGGGGTCAGCATCTCCGTGGACACCAGCATCGACAGCCTTAACGATGTGATCGATCGCATCAACAGTTCCGCCGCTGGAGTCACCGCTACTTTCAGCGAGTCACAAGATAAGCTGGACATCAAGTCGAATAGCCCCAGCGCGGATCTCGTGCTCAGCAACGGGAGTAGTGGGTTCTTCAGCGGTGTCAACATCACACCGGGCACCTTCAAGCCAAAAGCAGGTGTTGATCCCTCGAAGGCACGCACTTTCGAGGCTCCCGATACGGTCAGGAGGCGCCTGCTTGAAGTCGGCCGCGAGCTCGACGCACTCTTCCAGGACAAGTTCAAAGGCATTAGCAATGAAGTGGTGGAGGACCTTCGAGGCCAGCTCCGAGACTCCATCTCAGCTGCCTTCGAGTCGATCTTGGAGGATACCGAGCGTTCCACGCTGCGATCGGGTTTTGGAATCGCGTTTTCCTTCAGTGATACCGCGCAGGGGATTTTCGATTTCGATCTCCGCAAGTTCAATCGCTCGGTCAGCGAGAAGTTCAACCAGCTCACGAACTTTCTGTTCCGAGATGAGTTGTACCTGCAACCGGGCGGGCTCATCCCGTCCCTAATCGGAAAGCTCAAAGATCTGGAAGCCGACATCGCAGACACGCTCGGGGCGGCCAGCACCGGGCTGGTCGTTGATGTCATGGCATAACATGCGACCCCGAACGATTCCTTGATCTAGAGCTACGGAATCTGGATTCCTGCCGCACCGATCAGGTCCCCCCCAACACATGGATTGGGAGCCACATCGGGCAGGTTGAAGCCCCCCTCCGCGAGGTTCTGTGTGCAGCCCGCAACGTTCGCGGCGCCGAGCGGCCCATGGACCTCCACCCCCGTGATCACGACCGAGCGCAGCGTACTCGGCGGGATCAAGCTGAACAGAGATGATGCATTGATCGCCGCCTTGCCGTTTCCCTTCTTGAGCTCGCCCACCAGGTTGAACTCGAAAGCAACGTCAGCGGCGCCCGGGAACGTCCCCGCGACGACCACGATGAACTCGTCGCCCGTGAGGGTGCCCGTCGCCTTGAACGAGCCGTCCGTCGTGATGAGCTCGCCCGCTCCATCGACCACACCCTTCAGGTTCGCCTGAAATTTACCACTGTCCTGCGCCTGTATCTTGCTCTTGTTCGCGAGCGTGCCCGGGCCGTTCGGGTCGTTCGGGTCGAGAACGCCCACGGGAACAAGGTTGGCCTTGTATTTGGTGCCAGCCCATGCGCTCGTCGAAAGGCCAACCACTGCGAGCGCCAGAAGAACAACGCTTGTGCATCTCATGAGATTCTCCTCGAGTCAATACTTTTCATCGATCAAGGCAGCCGCTGGATCTCGATCGTCGATTCGACGCCCACATGGTCCGAGATCCAGAGGGTCGTGCGGCAGGACTCCGGGGCGATGTCGCCCGGACAGTTCGCATCGATGCTGCAGGGCATCGGAGTCTCGCGCACGCAAAAGTCGTTGGGATTGCACTCGCTGCCGGAGGGACAGTCCGAGTCGTCATCGCAGGGGAGCCGTGGATCGAAGTGACACTCCGGGTTCGGGTCCGTAAAGGGGGTATCCGCAAAGCGCTGTGTCGGACCCAGCTCGACCGCCTCCGAAATCGGGGGTATGGGTCCGATCTGGCTCGCGGGAGCGATCATGATGTTGTCGATCCGCCTAGCGGTCGTATCATCCATCATCGTCAGGTCGGCGATGCCGCTGGTGCAGCCCGAGCGATCGGTCGGCGCATCGCACGCAGCGTCGAAGCCGTCGAAGAGCGAGAACCACCCGGCAGCCTGCATGAGATCGATCGGGGGATCATTATTGGGGTCGGAGTCGGGTGCGGTGCCGGTGTGCGCGTTGAAATCCGCGCCGACGATCGCGGGATGAGCGCTCACGTGTGTCGCTTCCAGGAAATCGATGAACACCTCTGCCTGGACCGTGCGCTCCGCCATGCTACATCCGATGCTACCTGCGCAGAAATGCATGGTGTAGACATCGATCGGGCCGACCGGGGACTCCGCTACGACTCGCGCCGCAAACCTGCGGTCTGAGAAGACCGGTACCGTCTCTTCGCTGGGGATGCGAACCACCTCTTTCAAGGTGAGCGGCCACTTGCTGAGCACGGCATTCCCGGTAGCCACCCCGTATTCCGCAGCGAAGTACTCGAGCCCAAAGCGGCTTTCCAGATCGTCGACCAGAATAGTCGGCCCGCCGGCGAATCCGAGCGTGACCTCCTGCAGCGTGACGAGGTCGGGCTCGACCAGGGCGATCTGATCCGCAAGCAGTATGAGGCGGTCCGCCAGATCGTCGAACCCAACATTACCCGTGCTGATGTTCTGGAGGATGTTGTGGTTGACGATCCGCACCGTGAAGGGGAGCTCGGCCTGACAGCTCGAGCTACAGCCATCGCCGTCTGACGTATTGCCGTCGTCACACTCCTCGCTGAATTCGAACACGCCGTTGCCGCAGATGGGCACGCAGCTCAGGTTGAGCATTCCGTCGTCCAATTCGTCACAGTTTCGGCTGAGGCCGTCGGCCACGTTTAGGGCCAGACAGACCCCACACTCCACTAGCTGATCCAAACAGGCCTGCAGGTCGACGGCGTCGAAACACTCGCCTGGAAACGCGGTTGCCTGGTCTACCCCGCTGCACTTCTTGGTGATCTTGTCTCCGAGCTTCGCCACGCAGGCACTCTGGATCTTGCCCTTCGGGTCGAGACCCATGCACGCCTCGAGATCCAAGCGGTCCGTGATGCCGCCATCCTTGAGTCCTGCTTTCTTGCAACTGTTGAAGGCCTTGAGCTTCGCATCCTGACACTTCTTCGTTGCCTTCACGACATCGACCTGGCACTTATGCGCAGACTTACCGTTTTCTCTAAGGACGATGGCCTGGTTCAGATCGGAACCGAAAACCGCGTGGATCAGTGCGAGCTCCTTATCCACTGCGACCTGATTGACGGTGGCCGAGTCAGTAGCACCGAATGCGGGGAAGGAGGCTGCGCAGTCCTTGAACTCTTTGGAGATGGTCTTCTGCTTGGCCTTGTCGACCTTCCCATTGCTGTCGGCAGTTGTGCACGCCTCGATGGTCATGGGACCGAGCTTGCCCTGGGCACCGTCCTTGATGCACTTACAGATATCCTTGCCCTGGGCCTTCGCGACAGCGGCGAAATTCTTGTTCAGCCCGTTAATGCATTTCTGCTGATCCTTGGGGATCTGTCCGGAGACGGAGCCTGGGAGGAAAGCCAGAGCAATGCCCACGGCGGCGATGAGAGGAGCCAGCCGAGGAGGCCGTTTGCAGAGAGCTCGCTCGTGGGGTTTGACACAGGCCGTCATTGGGCATTCCCCTCATTCAGTGCCTCCCTAGTCTACCCTGGGGGGCATCCTCTACGGAAGTGGCGGCGTAGGGGAGTGGCTGGACCGAGAGTTCTGTGGCGCCCGGCGCCCGCCATCCTATACGAGCTGGTGCTGAGGCCTCTTGACGCCCGCTCAGCGCAAGTCCGGCGTTTAGCCCGTCTTGTCGGGATCCGCCTGACGTCAGCCCGAGGTCCGCGTCAACTCGTTCGTATCGGTATGGTTGAATTTCCGGCCGTAGATGTCGAGCGACGTCGTCTCCGAGTAGCTCATGCAGTCGCCACTGACTTCGACTCGGTGTTCGAACGCCACCGTGCTCGCACTATCGCGCATGAACGGCGACTCGATGATCCCCCAGTCGGGATCACCCTTCTTCGCATACACGTCGAGGACAACCTCGGATCCGCTCGCGTCGCCCTCGAACGATCCTCCGGCGAGCACTGCGACGACTCTCGGGATGTTGACCGACTGCGCGATCGTCTTGGTGGCGGGATCCCACGTCCAGTAGCCGATCTGGTCGTGGAAAACCTCATTGTTGGACTTGCGGGTGACAACCTGGTGATAGCGGACGATGGCCAGGGTCTGGGCCTCCGCGTTGGTCACGTCGCCTGCCGCCTCGAAGACGATCGTCTCGTAGTACGGATTCTCTTCGGTGCCGTCGGGCTCAGGAGACACGTCCGTCCCCTTGTCGCCCTGCCAGGTGCCGATCAGTGCGGCCAGCGGACCGTAGTCGATGTCACCCCCACTCATGCGGACCTCCATGCTCCAGTGTGATTCCCCGCTCTGCGACAGTTTCGTTTTTACTCTATCTGAATGGGATATCTCGAGCGAGAACGGTCTTTCGCCCGTCGCGCGTTGCATTCTGGATGGCCTCGTCGCACACGTGGCGAATGATCTCGGATAGAGGGTCGAGCGCTCCATCTGAAGTATTGAATCCTGAGCGTGCGCGAATGAATTCCTTCAAACGGCTCGCTACGATCAGTATCTCATTGGGCACGTCTGTCTTGGCCTCCTGCGAAGCAAGGTTCAGGCTGGCTTGTTTTCGCGTTTGAGCTCTTGGCACAGCGCTGCTCGGTTTCGTCTCCACCTCCAGGCTCATCGGCGCAGTCTGCTCCACAGCCCATGCCTCTCTGTGCCTCGCCACGGGTAGGTGGACCTCCCAACAACGGACGGAGCAGAACGAGAGCGCCGTTCGTTTACGGTTGCAAGTCGAGATGCTGCAGACCCAATACATTGAGCCGAGCTCAATGGGTTCCTTGCAGGCGCTGCAACGACGCCATCGATTCTCGCTCTTCACCGGGCGTCCTCCTTGAAGCAGAGTTTAGCCCAGTACGCTGCCGGATGCGGAATCACAAGTGGCGTTGGTAGCCTTGGTGCCCCATCCGCGATCGTCGCTCCGAGCAGCATCGGCATTACGGAGTATCGTCAGGGGGCTTCGGTATCGTTGGTCATCCATCAGGACTTTAGCCGGCTTGTGTTCACGGCTACAACTCCAACTCCTGAGCCGGATGAAGCGTTCAACGCCACCATAACGGCTTTCCGTCTCCACGACAAAGTTCAGTTACGGCAGAGTTCACTTCTCTCGCTGGCCTAAATGGTACGAACATCGACCGTCTTCTGGATGACGAGTGTGATAACGAAGGGAACACAACCGGCATCTGTCCCAGAGCTACCGCTCTGCAGCCGAGGATGGAAAGAGATCCCCGATTGGGTTTTCTGTACGTCGACCCGGCAACCGATCATCCCAGCTAACTTCGAGCGTACGTGGTTCAGGCTCCATCGCCGTGCGCGCAATGCACACCTACGCATCCATGCCACGGGAGGCTAGGAAGAGCATCCGCTGGGTCGCAGACCAGCTCGGGCACTCGAACCCGGAGCTGGCCTTGCGCGTTTACGGCCACGGCATTCGGAGTCGAGAGGAGGATCTTTCGTTCGCTGATTTCGGGCCCAGAAACAGCCCCGGACGGCCCTACACGGCCCCTCTCTCGAAGCCACCGTCAGCGACCAGCGAGTGCGCGGAGCTCAGCTCGCGCAACGACAAGGGAAAATTGGAGCACGAGACCGGACTCGAACCGGCGACAACCACGTTGGCAACGTGGAGCTCTACCAACTGAGCTACTCGTGCTCGTACCCTGAGTTTTGGACCACGGAGCGCCGTCGTCAAGGGGTCAGAGCTTCTCCACCGTGGAGCGCCCCCCAAGGTCGATGCCGGCCGTGGCGTTGCGGGTGTCCAGCACCCGGGGGGCCAGGCGGACCACCTGAGCGAAGTCCACCTCGGGGTGGGCGGTGGTGATGATCACCAGGTCGGCCGTACGCAGCACCTCATCGGTGAGGTCCACGGACTTGTGGACGCGTCCCTCGAGCGCCAGCTCCGGCACCCGGGCGTCGTGGTACGCGACCTGGGCCCCCAGCGCCTCGAGCTGGCTCAGGATGTCCACCGCCGGGGACTCCCGGGCGTCCGACACCCCCGCCTTGTAGGCCACGCCCAGCAGCAGAATCCGGGAGCCGTTGGCGGGCAGGCGGTCCCGGTTGAGTACCCGCAGGGCCCGCTCCACCACCCAGCCGGGCATGGCACCGTTGATGTCGCTCGCCAGCTCGATAAAGCGCGCCTTGAAGTTCAAGCTGCGCAGCTTCCAGGCCAGGTAATTGGGGTCGATCGGGATGCAGTGCCCGCCCAGTCCCGGCCCCGGCGTAAACTTCATAAAGCCGTAGGGCTTGGTTGCGGCCGCCTCGATCACCTCCCACACATCGAGATTCAGCCGGTCACAGATCATGGCCACCTCGTTGGCGAGCCCGATATTGATCATGCGGAAGGTGTTCTCGAGTAGCTTCACCATCTCCGCCGCCTGCGTGCTCGACACCGGCACCACGCGCTCAAAGAGCGGCTCGAACATGCGGGCCGCGAGCTGCGTGCAGAGCGGCGTCTCGCCCCCCACGATCTTCGGCACCTGCTGCAGCTCGAACTCCTGGTTACCGGGATCCATGCGCTCCGGCGCGTAGGCCAGGCAGATGTCCTGGCCCACCTGCAGACCCGAGGCCTCGAGCATGGGCCGGTAGAGCTCATGCGTGGTGCCCGGGTAGGTCGTGCTGCCCAGCACGATCAGCTGTCCCGCACGCAACCGTCTCTGCACTTCCTCAACGGCGGCCACGATATGCGACACATCGGGATCTTTGGTCTTGCGCAGCGGTGTGGGCACGCAGATGTTGATGCAGTCGCAGCGCGAGAGGACATCGCCGGCCGAGGTCGCCGTCAGGCGCTCCGCCTCGAGCACCGCCCGCAGTGTCTCTTCGGGGACGTCCTCGATGTAGGAGGAGCCGGCCTTGAGCTGGGCGACCCGGTCCTCATCGCGGTCGATGCCGGTCACGCGGAAGCCGGCCCGGGCGAAGGCCACGGCCAGGGGCAGCCCTACATAGCCCAGGCCGATAACCGCAATCTCCGCCTGCCGAGTCTGGATCCGCCCTTCTAGCTCCTGCAGACGACTGTTCACGCTCCCGGATTCTCCCCACGGCCCAGATAAGCCTTGAAGTAGTCATAACCTGACCACAATGTGAGGGCCGTGGCAAGAACCAGAATCAGCATCCCAACGTTGTGGAACGGGATGCCATACCAGGTGTGATGAATCAGTAGAAGCGTGAGCGCCGCGGTCTGGAAGCCGGTCTTCCACTTGCCGAGCGAGGACGCGTGCAGCACCACCCCCTCGCTCGATGCCATCGCGCGCAGGCCCGTCACGGCGATCTCGCGACCCAGGATCAGCACCGCCATCGGGGCAGCCCAGAGCGGGATCCGGTCCGGCACGGCCACCAGCATCAGGAGCGCCGTCATAATCAGCACCTTGTCGGCCAGTGGATCGAGTAGCTTGCCGATGCGGGTGACGGTGCCGTCGCGGCGGGCCAGGTAGCCGTCGAGCAGATCGGTGAGCGAGACGGCGAGGAAGCCGAACCCCATCACCGCGCTGCCCATCCGGCTTGTAAGGAGCGGAAGCAGGAGCAGCAGGAAGCTCGCAGCGATGCGCCCGAGCGTAATCGCATTGGGTGCGTTCCAGAACTGCTCCCGACGGAGCCCTATTGATTTGGCCATTGAGACCTCAGCGAAAGTGTGCATCGTAGCGCCCCCGCAGGCTAAGTACTTTCTTCACGTAGTTGCGTGTTTCCTCGTAGGGGGGGATACCGTTATAACGCCGGACAGCCCGCTCCCCGGCGTGGTAGGCGGCCAGGCCCAGGCTGAGGTCCCCGCCGAAGCGCTGGATCATGGACGACAGGTAGCGTGTGCCAGCCTCGATGTTCTGCCACGGATTGAAGGGATCGTCCACCCCCAGCGCCTGCGCGGTCTCCGGCATGAGCTGCATCAGCCCCCGGGCCCCCTTGGAGGAGATCGCGCGGGGGTTGAAGCCCGACTCCGCGTGGATCACCGCCTTGAGCAGCCCCGGCGAGACAGCATAGGTCCGGCCCACGATCGAGATCACGCCGTCCCAGGCAAAGCGCGACCAGCGCCGCCGCACGCTCGCACGTGAGCGCAGCACCGAGGGCACGGAGGGTACGAAGCGATGGTACCCCTTGTGAGGTCGCCGGTCGGAGAAGTGCATCACGCCCCTGGTGTCGGCAAACACGTAGACGTCTGCAGCGCGCGTGGGGGTGCTGACGCCAACGCAGAGCAGTGACGCCCAGACAATGACTCTATGTGTGTTTCGAGCCGACATCCTGGATCCCCTCCCCCGAGCCCCCATCGCTTGCGGTATCGGCCCGCGGCGGCCCTTGCCTTGAGCCGGCAGGTGCCCTCAATAGACCCTCGCAAGGTCTAGTGGTCGCACGGGTTTTGGCCGTATAGACTGGAGGTCAGGGTGGCGACAGAAAGCGATTTTCTGGTCATCGGAAGCGGCATCGCTGGGCTCTCGTTCGCCCTGCGGGCGGCGGAGCACGGCTCGGTGATCATCCTCACCAAGAAGGCCAGCTCCGAGTCGGCCACCAACTACGCCCAGGGTGGGATCGCCGCGGTCATCTCTCCCGAGGACTCCTTCGAGGCCCACCTGGACGATACCCAGCGGGCCGGCGCCGGACTCTGCCGGGAAGAGGTCGTGCGCTTCGTGGTCGAGCGGGGCCCGGAGGCAGTTGCGAGCTTGATCGAGCTGGGGATCCAGTTCGACCAGGATGAATCTCCGTCGGGCTACGACCTGGGGCGCGAGGGCGGCCACTCTCGCCGCCGCGTGCTGCATGCAGCGGACTTCACGGGCCAGGAAATCGAGCGCGGGCTCCTCGCCCACTGCGAGGCGCATCCCCGCATCGAGCTGAGCGCAAACGAGCTCGCGGTCGATCTGGCGACCAGCCCCAAGCTCGGTCTGCCCGGTCCCGCGCGCGTCGTGGGGGCCTACGCGCTGGACGCCGAGCTGGGCGCGGTCGAGGCCTACCAGGCGCCCATCGTCTTCCTCGCCACGGGAGGCTGTGGCAAGGTCTACCTCTATACCAGCAACCCCGACATCGCCTCGGGCGACGGCATCGCCATGGCCTATCGTGCCGGGGCCAGCATCGCGAACATGGAGTTCATCCAGTTCCACCCGACCTGTCTCTACCACCCCGAGGCGCGCTCCTTCCTGATCAGTGAGGCCGTGCGGGGCGAGGGCGCCGTGCTCCGCAACCGCAGCGGTGAGGCCTTCATGCGCCGTTACCACAAATCGGCCGACCTCGCGGCCCGCGACATCGTCGCGCGCTCGATCGACTTCGAACTCAAGCGCTCGGGCGATGATTGCGTCTATCTCGACTGCACGGCCATGGATCCCTCCTTCGTCCGCTCCCGCTTTCCGAATATTTACGCGCGTTGCGTCGAGTACGGGATCGATATGACCAAGGAGCCCCTGCCGGTGGTGCCCGCAGCGCACTACGTCTGCGGTGGCGTGGTCACCGACCTGCACGGCGAGACCGATCTCCGGAACCTGTTCGCCGCGGGCGAGGTCGCCTGCACGGGTCTACACGGGGCCAACCGGCTGGCGTCGAACTCGCTGCTCGAGGGTGTGGTCTTCGCGAGAGCGGCGGCAGAGGAGGCCGTGCGCCGCATCCAGGCCCGACCGGAGAAGCTGCCACCCATGCCCGACTGGGATCCCGGGGACGCGACGGATCCCACGGAGGCGGTGCTGGTGAACGCGAACTGGGACGAGATCCGCCGCTTCATGTGGAACTACGTCGGGATCGTGCGCAGCGACAAGCGACTCGCCCGCGCGGCGCGGCGCATCCATATCCTGCACAACGAGATCCGTGAGTACTACTGGAACTTCAAGCTCACGCCGGATCTGGTGGAGCTGCGCAACCTGGCCACGGTGGCGGAGCTCATCATCGCCTGCGCGCAGGCTCGTCGTGAGAGTCGGGGCCTGCACTACACGCTGGATCATCCAAAGCCGGCGCCCGGGCCCGCGCGCGACACGCTGCTGCGCCTGGACTGATCCGGATCAGGACCCTAGCCTTTGCCGTCCTCAAACAGCGGAAGCTGCGGGTGGAGCGCCTCGGGATCCTCCACGGGGATGACATAGTCACCCGAGAAGCAGGCGTCGCAGAAGCCGTGCTTCATCGTGGCCTCCACCCGACGCAGGGCCTCGAGCGACAGGTACGCGAGCGAGTCCGCCCCGAGCATCACCCGAATCTCATCCACGCTTTTGTTGGCCGCGATTAGCTCCTCGCGCGTGGGCGTGTCGATCCCGTAGTAACAGGGTCCGGTCGTGGGCGGACTCGAGACGCGTACATGGACCTCGCGTGCGCCGGCGCTGCGGAACAGGGTCACGAGCTTGTGGAGGGTCGTCCCGCGCACGATCGAGTCCTCGACCACCACCAGGCGCTTGCCCTCCACCACCTCGCGGATCGGATTGTGCTTCACACGCACCCCGAACAGCCGGATGGACTGCTCGGGCTCGATGAAGGTACGCCTCACGTAGTGGTTTCGGATGAGCGCAGTCTCGTAGGGCAGCTCGGCGGTCTCGGCGAAGCCGAGCGCGGCGGCGCAGCCGGAGTCGAGCACCGGCACCACCAGGTCACCCTGCACCGGGTGCTCCTGAGCCAGCTCGCGGCCGAGCTGCTTGCGGATCTGGTAGACGTTGGCGCCGTAGACCATCGAGTCGGGCCGCGCAAAGTAGATGTGCTCGAAGATGCAGAAATGCTGCGGGACCCGCGGCAGCGGCTGCAACGAGCGCAGCCGTCCACGTCGAATCACGATGATCTCCCCGGGCTCCACGTCCCGCTCGTACGTCGCCCCGATCAGGTCAAACGCGCAGGTCTCGCTGGCCACGATCCAGGCCGAGCCGAGGCGACCCAGCGACAGCGGGCGGAAGCCGTAGGGATCGCGCGCCGCTACCAGCACATCGTCTGACAGGATCACCAGCGAGTACGCACCCCGGACCCGGGAGAGCGCGTCGACCAGTCGCTCCTCCAGGGTACCGCGCGAGCGGGCCAGCAGATGAACGAAGACCTCGGAGTCCATGGTCGACTGGAAGATGGAGCCGTACCCCTCGAGCTCCAGCCGGATGGCGTTAGCGTTGGTGAGGTTCCCGTTATGGGCTACCGCCACCTGGGTCTTGGTGCTCTCCGCCAGGAAGGGCTGCGCGTCCCGTAGGTTGCTGGTGCCGCTGGTCGAGTAGCGCACGTGGCCAATGGCATAGCGCCCAACGAGGCGGCGGATGTCGGACTGGTCAAAGACGTCGGCCACAAGGCCCATGCCTTTGTGAACGCGCATCTGCCCGCCACCGCGCGAGATGATCCCGGCGGACTCCTGACCGCGGTGCTGGAGCGCGTACAGGCCCAGATAGGCCAGGTTGGCGGCCTCGGGATGACCCGAGATCCCCATCACGCCGCACTCCTCCCGAAAGCGGTCGGGCGCGGCGAGCAGCGGGCTCGAGTCCGTGGTCATGCCAGAGCCTCCGGAAGCGTACGGCTCCATACATCGTGCGTCTCAGCGAGCGTTACGTCGACCCCCGGCTCGATTCGGATGCGTTCGCCACCGATGCGTCCGAGGGTGAGAGCCGGCACACCCTGCTCCCGCGCCAGGCTCAGCAGCTCCTGCAGCTGCTCCTGGGCACAGCTCAGGACGGCGCGCGAGGCGGATTCCCCGAAAAGAAGCGCCTCCGGACGGATCGAGAGCGCTGGCAGGCGGGCCTCCAGGCCCAGGCCCGAGCGCAGCGCGCACTCGGCCAGGGCGACCGCCAGCCCGCCCTCGGAGACATCGTGAGCGGAGCGCAAGAGACCTCGTGCGGCTGCCGTGACCAGCAGCTCCTGGAGCCGTCGCTCACACTCCAGGTCCAGGGCCGGCGGACGACCTCGTTCCAGACCGTGGCGCAGAGCCAGATACTCGGAGCCGCCGAGCTCCTCGAAAGTCTCTCCCAGCAGCACGATGGCGTCGCCCGCGCTGGCGAAGGCCGCTGGGACCGCGCGCGAGATGTCCTCGAGCAGGCCAAGCATCCCGATGGTGGGCGTTGGAGGAATCGCCTGCGGACCGTCGCGCAGGGTCTCGTTGTAGAAGCTCACGTTTCCGGAGACTACGGGCGTGCCCAGCGCGCGGCACGCGTCCCCCATACCGCGCACCGCCTCCGCGAACTCCCACATGGCCTCGGGCCGCTCGGGGCTCGCGAAGTTGAGGCAGTTGGTCACCGCCAGCGGCCTTGCGCCCGTCACGGCCACATTGCGCGCGGCCTCCGCAACAGCGTGCTGAGCGCCGAGATAGGGGTCGAGCCAGCAGAAGCGCGGGTTGCAATCCGTGCTGAGAGCCAGGCCCCGCTGCGTGCCCGGTACGCGTACCAGCGCCGCATCGCCACCCGGCCGCAGCACCGTGCTGGCCTGCACCAGCTGGTCGTATTGCTCATAGACCCAGAGTCGGGAGCACAGGTTGGGCGAGGCGAGCAGATCGAGCAGGGTCTGCGAGGGTTCTTTCTCCGGTGGCAGCGTCGTCAGGTCGAGCTGCTGTCGCTGCGCCAGATCCGGAGGCGGAGTGGTCGGACGCTCGTAGACGGGAGCGCTGCGCGCGATCGGGTCCACCGGAATCTCCACCACGACCTCGCCGTGCCAACGCACCCGCATGTGACCATCGTCGGTGACGCGCCCAACCACTGCGCTGTCCAGATCCCACTTTGTGAAGACACTGAGAAGCTCGGACTCCCGGCCGGCTTCGGCGACCAGCAGCATCCGCTCCTGCGATTCCGAGAGCAGGAGCTCGTAGGGCGTCATCCCCGTCTCCCGCTGCGGCACACGATCGAGGTCCAGCTCGATACCCGTACCCGAGCGGGATGCCATCTCGAAGCCCGAGCAGGTCAGCCCCGCCGCACCCATGTCCTGGATGCCAATGATGGCGCCGGTCTCCATCGCCTCGAGGCAGGCCTCGAGCAGGAGCTTCTCCGTCAGCGGATCGCCCACCTGCACCGTCGGGCGCAGCGACGCGCTGCCCTCGTCGAACTCTCTCGAGGCGAGCAGGCTGGCGCCGTGGATACCGTCACGACCGGTCTTCGAGCCCACGTAGATCACGGGGTTGCCCGCGCCGCTGGCGCGCGCGCGAAAGATGCGGTCCTGGCGCACGATCCCCACGTTCATAGCGTTGACGAGGATGTTGTCGCGGTAGCGTGGGTGAAACGTGAGCTCGCCCCCCACGGTGGCGCAGCCGAAGCAGTTCCCGTAGTCGGCGATGCCCGAGACCACGCCGCGCACGAGGTAGCGTTGGTGCGGCTCATCGAGCGGCCCGAAGCGCAGCGAATCGAGTGATGCCAGCGGGCGCGCGCCCATGGTGAAGATGTCCCGCAGGATGCCCCCCACCCCGGTGGCAGCGCCCGCGTGCGGCTCGATGAAGGAGGGGTGGTTGTGGCTCTCGATCTTGAAGACCGCGGCCAGCCCATCGCCGATATCGACCACGCCGGCGTTCTCGCCCGGGCCCTCGAGCACGGCGGGGCCCTCGCTCGGAAGGGTTTGAAGGTGGGACTTGCTGGACTTGTAGGAGCAGTGCTCGGACCACATGACCGAGAAAATCCCGAGCTCGGGAAAGCTGGGTACGCGCCCCAGGATCTTCAAGATCTGCTCGTACTCGGCATCGCTCAGCCCATGCTCACGGGCGAGCTCGAGATTGACCTGCGGATCGTTCATGCGGCGGCCGCAGGCCGCCTGCAGCGACCGAGAAAGGCGCGCAGCAGGACCGATCCGTCCGTACCGCCCAGAGCCGGATCCACCGCGTGCTCCGGATGGGGCATGAGGCCCAGCACGTTCCCCGCCGCGTTCACCACCCCCGCGATCCCATCGGTGGAGCCGTTCGGGTTCTCGCCCAGATAGCGGAAGGCCACGCGGGGTGCGGTACCCGGAGCGGGCACATAGGCCCCCTTGCCGTGCTTGATCGGCATCACCAGCTCGCTACCAGGCGCCAGTCCTCCCTGGAAGAGTCCGACGTCCTCGCTGCCCACCCGCACATCGAGGCAGCGGAAGCGCAGGTCGCGGTTGCGCACCAGCGCCCCAGGCAGCAGACCCGCCTCGCACAGGATCTGGAAGCCGTTGCAGATGCCGAGCACCGGAAGGCCGGCGCGGGCCTGCAGCTCCAACGCCCGCATAACGGGTGAAAAACGCGCCATCGCACCTGCGCGCAGGTAATCGCCGTAGGTAAACCCACCGGGGATGGCCAGGCCGCACAGGTCCTCCGGCAGGCGTGCGTCCTTGTGCCAGACCATCGCGACCTCGGCACCCAGCAGCTCGAAGGCATACGCCAGGTCTCGATCGTCGTTCGACCCGGGAAAGACGATCACCCCTACGCGCACCCCTGCATGGGAAGCCAGGTCCGTCATGCCCCTTCTCGAATTAAAACAGCGTGTATATGAACGGAGCGGCAGCGCTCCCTCCGAGCAGGACCAGCAGGCCCAGCCCCAGAATGGATATGATGATCGGAGCCAGCCACCATTTCTTGTTGTGTTTGAGGAAATCCCAGAACTCGATCACCAGCCCGGTACGGGCCTGCTTCAGCCCGGCCTCGAATTCCTTGCTCCCCTGGGCGGGGGTCTCTTCGGACATACTGCTCTTCCTTCGTTCCTGTTCCAACGCCCGCTCAGAATTGCCGGAAATAGCTCTCTTTCGAGGCCCGCGGCTCGACCTCCACCCAGTAGGTCTCCAGCTCGCGCTCGAATTCGCGTTTCAAAGGATCGTAACCCACGAGGCGAAGCACCAGCGCCAGCGGCGTAATCAGAAGATAGAACAAGACCCCCAGGATCACATACGAGAGCACGAACCCGATCGGGGCCGTGATCAGCAGCAGTCCCACGTAGAGGGGACGCACCGCCCGTGGGGCCAACCAGGCCAGCAGTCCCGCGGCCAGTCCCAGGCCCACGAGCACGACGCTGACCGTGCGCGCCGCCTGACCGAAGTCGAAGCCAAAGAGCCCCCCGTGCCAGTAGCAGATCCCGCCCACGAGCGGAAACGCCACCAGGGCGATCAGCCCGAACTGGCGCAGCGTACGCGCATCCGGATTGAAGTCGAGCTCGACCATCTTCATGGCGTCAGTCCAGCTCGAACTCGGCCAGATACGCATCGACATCGATGGTCTTTGCGTTCGGCTGGTCCGGTTTCAGCAACAGGAAGTTGTCGATTACGAGCGCGTCCATGTTGGTGGCCATGAAGCAGCGATAGGCGTCCTGCGGGGTGCAGACGATAGGCTCGCCCCGCACATTGAAGCTGGTGTTGATCATGACGGGGCAGCCCGTTTTCCTCTTGAAGCTCGAGAGGATTCCGTGCAAGCGCGGGTACCGTTCCGCGTCGACCGTCTGCACCCGTGCGGAGTAGTCAACGTGGGTGATCGCCGGCACCACCGAGCGCAGCTGCTTGAGCTTCTCCAGACCGGTCAGCTGCTCCGAAGCCTCCGGCATGCGCTTGTCCTCGCGAACAGGCGCCACCAGCAGCATATACGGGCTGTCCTCTTGGGGCCGCATCTCGAAGTAGGTATCCACATCGTCGCGTAGAACGCAGGGAGCGAAGGGGCGGAAGGACTCCCGAAACTTGATCTTCAGGTTCATCACGGACTGCATCTTGGACGAGCGCGCATCGCCCAGGATGGAGCGACTTCCGAGGGCGCGCGGACCGAACTCCATGCGGCCAGCCATGTGACCAACCACGTGCTCGCTCGCAACCAGCGTGGCGATCTCATCGACCAGATCCTGCTCGCGTTCGAACTTGCGATAGTGCGCGCCCGCGGAGTCCAGGTACGCGCGGATCTCAGCCTCGGTATAGCTTGGCCCAAGTAGGGAGCCGCTCTGCGCATCGTGGGCTGCGGGCTGGCGTGGTTTCTCCATCAGCTGGTGCCAGGCAAAGAGCGCGGCGCCCACGGCGCCGCCGGCATCGCCCGCCGCCGGCTGGATCCAGAGCTGCTCGAAGGGCCCCTCCCTGAGAATACGGCCGTTCGCCACGCAGTTGAGAGCCACCCCCCCGGCCAGAACAAGATTCGAGAGTCCCGTGAGCTCGTGCGCGTAGCGCGCGATCCGCAGCATGATCTCTTCGGTCACGGCCTGGATCGAGGCCGCGATGTCCATTTCTCGCTGCGCGATCGGTGTTTCGGGGCGCCGGGCCGGCCCCCCGAAGAGCCGCTCCATCTTCTTCGTGATCATGCGGTCCGTGCGGCAGTACCCGAAGTAGGACATGTCCATTCTGAAAGAGCCGTCGGGCTTGAGATCGAGCAGCTTTTCGAGCATCAGGTCGCGGTACTTCGGCTCGCCGTAGGGCGCGAGTCCCATCAGCTTATACTCTCCGCTATTGACCTTAAAGCCGCATAGGTAAGTGAACGCAGAGTAGAGCAGGCCCAGGGAGTGGGGAAAATGAAGCTCGCGCAGGAGCTCGATTTTGTTCTCACGCCCAACGCCGATGCTGCCGGTGGCCCACTCTCCGACACCATCGAGGGTCAGTACCGCCGCCTCTCGAAAAGGCGACGGGAAGAAAGCGCTCGCGGCGTGGGACTCGTGATGCTCGGTAAAGACATAGCGCTTCTTGTAGGCACCCCCGAGACCACGGTCGAGCTCGCGCGGCGTGTGCAGCTTCTGACGCAGCCACAGCGGCAGCCCCATCAGGAACAGTTTGAAGCCCAGAGGTGCGTACGTGAGATAGGTCTCGAGAATGCGGCCGAACTTGAGCAGGGGCTTGTCGTAGAACGCCACCAGGTCCAGCTCCTCGGCCCCGATCCCGCCCGCCTCCAGACAGTACTCGAGGGCGTGGCTGGGAAACCCGGCGTCGTGCTTCTTGCGCGTGAAGCGCTCCTCCTGCGCGGCCGCCAGGATCCGGCCATCCCGCACGAGGCAGGCGGCGCTATCGTGATAGAAGGCTGAAATCCCGAGGATGTTCACGAGCGAAACCTCAGTCGTCCAGTGGTCCCAGGCCACACCGTCGTGTTGCGTAGGCCGCGGAACGTCCGAGTATACCAGCTTCGGGCGCTGGCCTGGGCGGGAAGCACAGCGGCGCGTATGCGGCGGGCTCGCTAGCTTCTGCGTATGCATGGGGGACTCAGCTACGACGAGACAGTGCGCGTTCTGCGCGCTGCGCTCGTCGAGGCCGAGGGAAACGCGCGGGGATTCGCGGTTCGTGCACGAGGCCGTCCGGAGCTCGTCTCGAGCCACAGCTGGCGGGAACTCGCGGAGATCGAGAACTTGTTGGCGCAGCAGCTCGAGGCCGCGCTGCGGAACGAGCTACGCGTCGCCCCCCACAGCGCCTTCACCCGAATGCGTGCCCACTGGCGGGGGCTTTGGGGCGGACTTGCGAGCGAACGAGCTCTGATGAGGCGACTTTTTCACGAGAGCAGACACTCGCAAGTAGAGGCGTGGCGTGCCGGAGCCCCTCAGCTCGAGACCATGCTCTGGCCCTTCTTCGCCTCACGCACCCAATATCTGGCCAACACACTGGCGTTGGCGCTGGACGAGCCGGCCCCCTCGCCTCCCCTCATCTGGCACCCGGGCCGGCGCGAGTTCCGCCAGGGCTCGCGCGGCTAGGCCATTGGCTAGCTCTTTCTGGGCCACGCCAGCGAGCCCAATTTCAGCATTGAGTGGATCCAGGGCGCCGGCCACTTCGGCCCTCTTGAGAAGCCCGAGGAGGTGGCACGATCCCCTTGCCGTTTCCTGATCGAGGAAGCGCCGCTTGAGCAAGGAGCCGCATGATCAAGGTCAAGGACATCGCGTACGTTCGCTTCGCCGCGCCGGATCTCGACGCGATGGAGCGCTTCCTGACGGCTTTCGGGCTAGTGATCAGCGCACGCCACGGCGACCGGCTCTATGCGCGCGGCACCGACCCATCCCCCTACCTTCACGTCACCGAGCGCGGCGACGCCGGATTCCGCGGGGTCGCATTCGAGGCGGCCGAGGCCGAGGATCTCGCCGCCGCCGCAAAGCTGGAGGGCGCCTCTGCCCCTGAGAGGCTCGATGCGCCCGGGGGCGGCCAGCGGGTGCGCTTCACCGACCCCGACGGGTTCGCGGTCGAGATCGTCTACGGCCGGGAGCCGCTGGCCCCCTTGCCGGTGCGCCGCGCGGCACCACTCAACCGCGGCAGCGACCGCCAGCGCTGGGGCGAGCTGCAGCGGGTCGAGGCCGGCCCCGCCGGTATCAAGCGGCTCGGCCATGCGGTGCTGCGCGTCAGCGATTTCCAGACCAGCGAGAAGTGGTACAAGACACGCTTCGGATTCATCTCCTCCGACGAGATCTATGCTGGCAAGCGTGACAACATCATCACCTCTTTCATGCGCTGTGACCGCGGAGAGGAGTACACCGATCACCACACCCTGCTTTGCGTCGGAGTGGGAGCGGCGGGCTTCGACCACGCGGCCTTCGAGGTGGAGGATATCGACGCCGTGATGCTCGGCCACGAGCATCTGAAGCAGGCGGACTACGAGCACCATGCCGGAATCGGCCGCCACCTGCTGGGCTCCCAGATATTCGACTACTGGCGAGATCCATGGGGGCACGTGCTCGAGCACTTTACCGACGGCGACCTGCTGAACAACCAGCATGAGACGGGCCTCCACGATCCCAGGGCGGCCCTTGCAACCCAGTGGGGTCGGTTCGGTCCCCAGGTAGGGCCCTAGTCCGTCTCTCGAATCTCGTACTGCTCGATCACCGGATTGGCGAGCAGCTTCTCGCACATCTCGCGTACGAGCTCGCGAGCGCGTTCCGGATCCTCGACATCGAGCTCAAGCGTGATGAGCTTGCCGATCTGCGCGTCCTTCACCTGCACATAGCCCAGGTCTTCGAGCGCGCGCTGCAGCGCGCGTCCTTCGGGGTCGAGCACCCCGACCTTGGGCTTAATCAGAACGCTCACCTTCATCTGCGTTCCTCGGAGGTGGAGTCAGGCTGATCCAGTACGCGCTCGAAGATTCGGTTCACATGCCGAAGCTGACGGTCCAGGTCGAAGCATTCCGTGAGCTCTTCGGGCTTGAGCAGCTTCTGCACCTCGGCGTCCTGGCTCAGCCGATCGTAGAGGTGGCCACCCTCGTCCCAGGTGAGCAGCGCCTGCTTCTGCACCAGGCCATACGCCTCCTGGCGTGAGAGACCATGGCGCGCGAGTGCCAGCAGCACCGCGCCGGAGAAGATGAGCCCACGACTCGCATCCAGGTTCTGGCGCATGCGCTCCGGGAAGACCTCCAGGCCATCCAGCAGTCCCGCCAGGCGATGCAGCATGAAATGCACTGCGGTGGTCGCGTCGGGACAGATCACGCGCTCCACGGAGCTGTTCGAGATGTCGCGCTCGTGCCAGAGCACCGTATTCTCGAGGGCTGCGAGCGCGTATCCCCGCAGCACGCGCGCGAGCCCGGTCAGGGTCTCGAAGCGCCAGGGATTGCGCTTGTGCGGCATGGCCGAGCTGCCCTTCTGCTCGGCGCCGAACGACTCCTGTACCTCTCCCACCTCGCTGCGTGCGAGGTGACGCATCTCGACGGCGATTCGCTCGATCGAGGTGGCAAGCTGCGCCAGGGTCGTGATGAACTCGGCGTGCCGATCCCGCGCCACGATCTGGGTCGAGATCGCCGCCGGCACCAATCCGAGCTCCGTCAGCGCATCTTCCTCGATCCCGGGGTCCAAATGCGCAAACGTGCCCACGGCGCCGGAAATCTTGCCCACGGCGATCGCCTCCCGCGCCCGCATCAGCCGCCCGCGTTGGCGTCGGAACTCGTCGAAGGCGTAGAGAAGCTTCAGCCCAAATGTCGTCGGCTCCGCGAAGACGCCATGCGTCCGGCCCACACAGCAGGTCTCCCGATGCTCAAGTGCCCGACGACGCAGGACCGCGAGCACGCGCTCGCATTCCACGAGGATGAGGTCCGCGGCATCGCGCAACTGCAGGGCCAGCGCGGTATCCAGAATGTCGGAAGAAGTCAGACCCAGGTGGACGTAGCGCGCGGCCGGACCCACCACCTCCGCCAGCGCATCGAGATACGCGTTCACATCGTGCTGGACGCGCGCCTCGATCTCCGCCACGCGCGCGGGCTCGACCCGAGCGCGGGACTCGATGGCTCGGAAGGCGTCCTTGGGAATACCCCCACGCTTCGCCAGCGCGCGGCACACCGCCACCTCGATCCGCGTCCAGCGCTCGTAGCGGCGCTCGTCGCTCCAGATCTCGGCCATCTCGGGTCGTGTGTAGCGAGGAATCACGCCGGTCTCCGATACAAACCTATGCCATGAAATGCACGTAATAGTACGCGAGCAAGAGGTAGTACATGACGGGAATCGCGAGCAGAGCTGAATCGATGCGATCCAGCACCCCCCCCACGCCGGGCAGGATGGCCCCGGCATCCTTGAGGTGCGCGTCCCGCTTCAGCAGCGACTCCACCAGGTCGCCCAGGATCGCCATCGAGGCCACCACGACGCCGAAGATCGCCGCCACCAAGAGCGGGAAGTCCTTCGAGAGCTGACCGGGGACCAGGTAGTCGAAGACGAGCTTGGCAGCGACAGCCCCGAGGGCGCCCAGCACGATCCCCCCCAGCGCTCCCTCGACCGTCTTGTTGGGACTGATCGCTGGCGCCAGACGATGGCGCCCATAGCGGCGGCCGACGAAGTAAGCTCCCGTATCGCACAGCACCGCGGCCGTGAGGCAGAGAAGCATGAAGAAGAAGCCGATCTCGGGGTCGATGCCGGCGGTCTGGACTTCGCCATAGCGCCGGGTAAGGTCGCTGTGGATGAAGCGCACCGACACCGCGTGAGACAGCAGCCAGCCCACGTAGAAGACACCAAAGAAGGTCGCCGATACGCTGGCGATCGACTCCCGGATCTCGGCCTTCGTGAGCTGCAGGATCATGACCCCCAGCAAGACAGCGGTCATGAAGCTGGTGGCGTAGAAGGCATCGCCGATGAACACGATCAGCGGCAACGCGGCGGCGGCAACGGTTCCGAGCAGACGATGGGGAGCCGCACCCTTCTGGCTGATGAAGTCGTAGAACTCGTTGATCGCGACGAAGATGATGGCGATCACGACCCCCACGTAAGGCATGCCCCCCGCGTAGCAGGCCCAGATCAGGGGCGGGATCAGGATCACGGCTGTAATCAGTCGCAGTATGAGATTGCTGGGGCGCCAGCGCTTCTTCTCCGGCATCCGTGGCGTTGGTGCGCGCGGGTGCACGACAGCGGCCTCCGAGGCGGGCTCCTGCCAGCGCGGATCCGCCTCGTCCGTGACCGGCTCCTGCTTGCCTGCCGTGGGCTCCACCTGACTCTCTCCCTCGCCTGGCACCCTAGTGCCCTGTTGCGGAAGTTCGCTCGCATTCTCGGCGACGGCTGCATCCGCGTTGGCGGCGTCGCACTCGCTCGCCGAAGCTACGGATTCGCCTCGCTCGGGCGCCTTGCAAGCGCGGCGCCTCTGCCGCAACAACTACGACGGAACTCCCGGAACGGAACACTAGCTCTGCCCCGCGCGGCCGCGCAAACTACACACCTGTGTGTCCAAACCCGCCGGTGCCACGGCCCGTTCGACCCAACGCATCCGCATCGTCCACCTCCTCGAAGACCGGGCGCACCACCGGGCTGATCACGAGCTGCGCGATGCGCTCTCCGCGCCGCACGACAAAGGGGGTTTCGCTCGTGTTGTGCAGAATGACCTGAATCTCACCCCGATAGTCGGCGTCGATGGTACCGGGGGCGTTGGGCAGAGTGATGCCGTGGCGCAGAGCCAGTCCGCTGCGGGGGCGAATCTGTCCCTCGCAGCCGGGTGGAATCGCGAGTGCGAATCCCGTCGGAATGAGCTCGCGTTCCCCGGGCGCTATCACGACGTCCTTCTCGACCCCCGCACACAGATCCGCTCCAACACTTCCGGATGTCGCGAACTGAGGCAACGGCAGGTCCGCGTCGCGGCGACCGCGCACCCGCATCACGCGCACGCGCAGCAAGCTCAACCCGGGATCTCCCAGCCCGCCGTCCCCCCGCGATCGCCGGAGACGGGTCCCACGAGGGCCAGCGCCAGAGGGGGAGCCAGCAGCTCTGCCGCCAGCTCGTGCAGCTCCTTGAGACCGACGCGCCCGACCGCTTCGAGCTCAGTTTCCAGGCTCAGGTCGGAGTCCCCCAGCATGACCTGCTCCGCCAGATAACCCATGCGCGCACCCGTGGCTTCATGTCCGAGCAAGCTGCTGGTGCGCAGGTGCAGCTTGGCCGCCTCGAGCTCATCGGCCGTGATACCGCCTGCCCGCACATCGGCCAGAACCCCGCCCACCACCGCGAGCACCTCGTCGAGCTTCTCCGGCGCCACGGCGAAGTAGATGTTGAAGCTGCCCACGTCCAGGTAGGACGCGAGCGAGCTGTAGATCGAGTAGGCCAGGCCGCGCCGATCGCGCACCTCGCGGAAGAGTCGCGAGGAGTAGCTATCACCGACGATCAACGAGAGGAGCTCACCCGTGCGTCGCCGGCGCTCGCCCCGCGCGACCCCCGAGGCCGAGAGACAGACGTGAACCTGCTCCAGGTCCCGCTCGAGCACTCGGCTCTGGCGTTCGACCCCCGGTGCGGTCAGAGCAGGTTGGGGCGCACCGCTAGGAATCTCCGCCAGGTAGCGGCGGGCCAGGGACACCAGGGCATCGTGCTCTACCCGGCCCGCGGCGGCTACGACCATGTCGTGCGCCACGATGTGCTGTCTGAAGTGATGGCGGATCTGCGCGGGCTTCAGGCTACGCACGGCGCGCTCGGAGCCCGCCACCGGCAGCGCGAGCGGATGCTCGCCAAAGTAGGCGCGGTCACAGAGCTCGCCCACCAGGTCCTCGGGCGAGTCCTCGACAGCCGAGATCTCGGACAGGATCACCTCTCGCTCGCGCTCGAGCTCGTTCTCGCTCTCGACGCCGTCGGGCAGCCCGTGTGTGGCCAGGTCCGCCAACAGGTCGATCAGGCGCTCTAGATGTTCTGCGAGAACGCGCGAGTACAGGCACACGGTCTCCTTCCCGGTGTACGCATTGGAGGCGCCGCCCAGCAAATCGATCTCGCGGTTGATGTCCACGGCGCTGCGCCGAAGCGTTCCCCTAAAGACCATATGCTCGATGAAGTGGGAAATCCCGTTGTTCTGCAAGGTCTCGTGGCGCGAGCCGGTCGGGAAGTAGAGACCGAACGATACGCTGTCCGCGCCCAGCATGGGCTCGCTCACAACGATCGCGCCGGATTCGAGATCCGTGCGTTTGGGACGCAAGCTGTCCCTCCCCCTGGGGCTACTGTCCTGATCCGGAAGTTCGCCCGCATACTCGGCGACCGATGCATCCGCGCTCGCGGCGTTGCACTCGCTCGCCGAATCTACGGATTCGCCTCGCTCGCGCGCCTTGCAAGCGCGGCGCCTCAGCCGCGAGAACTGTGTCGGAACTCCCGGAACAGAACACTAGTTCCTTGCGGCCTCAGCCCCCTCCGCGAGCGCCGCGCGCCGTGACAGCCGGATCTTCCCGCTCGGATCGACGTCGAGGCACTTGACCATGACCTCGTCGCCCTCGACGCAGATGTCTTCCACCTTGCCCACCCGACGGTCCGCCAGCTCCGAGATGTGGAGCAAGCCCTCGGTGCCCGGGAAGATCTCAACGAACGCGCCAAAGTCAGTCACCTTCTTGACCTTGCCCATATAGAGCTTGCCCACCTCGGCCTCCTGGGTGATCTCCTCGATCATGCCCTGGCAGCGTCGGCGTGCGTCGTCGTCCGGCGAAAAGATGGTTAGCCGTCCCGAGTCGTCCACGTCGAGCTTCGCGCCCGTGGCCTCCTGAATCGCGCGAATCACGCGGCCACCTGGCCCGATGATGTCTCGGATGCGATCGGGCTTGATCCAGATCACGCTCATGCGTGGCGCGTTCGAGGAGATCTCCGAGCGAGGCTTGAAGCCCGGCAGCGAATCGGCCGTCTCGGCGGCCATGCGATCCAGGATATGCAGTCGGCCCTCTCTGGCCTGCGCGAGCGCCTTCTCCATCACGTCCCAGTCGAGGCCTTCGATCTTGAGGTCCATCTGAATGGCCGTGATGCCGTCGCGCGTGCCCGCGAGCTTGAAGTCCATATCGCCCAGATGATCCTCATCGCCCAGGATGTCCGAGAGCACGGCAGAGCGACCGTCCTCGGTGATGAGTCCCATGGCGATCCCGGCCACGGGCGCAGTGATCTGGATCCCCGCATCCATGAGCGCCAGGCTGGCGCCACACACGGTGGCCATGGAGGAGGATCCATTCGACTCGAAGATCTCCGACACGATGCGGATCGTATAGAGGCAATCCTCGTCGGTCGGCAACACGGCCTGAATCGCGCGCTCGGCCAGCGCCCCGTGTCCGATCTCGCGCCGTCCGGGTCCGCGCAGGGGACGCACCTCCCCCACGCTGAAGGGCGGGAAGTTGTAGTGCAGGTAGAAGTTGCGATAGTAGGTCTCGCGCTGACCCTCGATCAGCTGCTCGTCCCTCTTACCACCGAGCGTGACCGCCACCAGCGCCTGCGTCTCGCCCCGGGTGAAGAGCCCCGAGCCGTGCAGCCGCTCGAAGGGCCGTGTCTCGCACGTGATAGGACGAATGTCGGTGGTGGAGCGGCCATCGATACGCGGCTGCCCGTCGAGAATGCGCTTGCGCATGACGTCGCCGCGCAGTTGGCTGAGGATGTCCTTGATGTCTGCGCTCAGCTTGCGCCCGTCGGCCTGGGCCTCCTCCACCTCCGCCAGCGTGCGAAACTCCTGCGGCTGGTGGCGATACTCCGAGAGCAGCTTCTCGAGCACCTCGGCCTTGATCTCGTCGAACGCCCGATAGCGCGCCTCCTTCGCAACGATCTGACTGGCCTCGCGAATGCGCTCCAGCGCGAGCGCCTCGATCTTCTCCTCGAGCTTGCGGTCGAACTCAGGAGGCGTGACCTGGCGCTTGCTCTTGCCCACGCGCCGCATTAGCTCCTGCTGAGCATCCAGCATGGGTTGGATCGCGTCGTGGGCGAAGCGAAGCGCGCCCAGCACATCGGCCTCGCTGGCCTGGCGGGCGCCACCCTCCACCATGACCAGGGCGTTGCGCTTTCCGGCCACGATCAGGTTGATGTCCGCGGCATCGGTCTGCTCAAAGGTGGGGTTGATGACGAGCTCGCCATCCACACGCACCACGCGGACGGCTCCGATCGGCTCCGGAAAGGGGATATCCGAAAGGCTGACCGCGGCCGACGCACCCACGAAGCCCAGCATGTCGGTGTCGTAGGCGGGGTTCGCTGAAAGCACGGTCGCGGTCACCTGCGTGTCGTCATTGTAGCCGCCCGGGAAAAGCGGCCGCAGCGCGCGATCGATGAAGCGCGAGGTGAGAATCTCCTTCTCGCTGAGCCGCCCCTCCCGCTTGAAGAAGCCCCCGGGAATCCGCCCCGACGCGTAGGTCTTCTCGACGTAATCGACGGTGAGGGGAAAGAAGTCGATCCCCACCCGCGGCTTGGCCGAGTTGACCGTGACGAGCACCGCAGCGTTTTCATACTCGACGACGACGCTGCCATTGGATTGCCTGGCAAGACGGCCCGTCTCGATCGTCATAGGCCGGCCCCCGACTGTGAACTCAATCTTATCCATCTTCGCTCCTATGTTCTTCTCGATTGCGCCGAGCGCACCAGCGCCCCGCACTTTTTATGTGGTGGAACGAGATGTGGGTAAGGACTGGAAGGGATGCGGAATGAGCGTTAGGCAAAGTCGGACTTCGCCTATCGCTCATCCCACATCTCGCACCTTAGACAACCAACCGGCGACCGCGCGCCGGGCCTCAGCCCTGCTTCACTATTTCTATCTTCGGAGCCCCAACCGCCCGATCAAGGCCGTATACCGATCCTCGTTCTTGCGCCTCAGGTAGTCGAGCAACGCCCGGCGCTGACTCACCAGGAGCAGCAGCCCCCGGCGCGAAGCATGATCCTTCGCGTGCTTCTGCAGATGACCCGTGAGCAGCTTGACCCGCTCGCTCAACAGAGCCACCTGGACCTCGCAGGACCCGGTGTCGCCGGGCTTGAGCTGGTAGTCCTTGATCAGCTCCTGCGTACGTTCAGCTTCGAGCAAGCTTCCTCCGCCTGAAGCGGGGTGTGTATAGCAGAGCGTACCCTCCGTCGCAACCGGTGCGGCGCTCTAACCCTTTGTTCCTTCGAGGAAAACCCGGACAGTGCGGAGCAAGGGCAGGCCCGGCTCGGCCTCCAGCAGCGCCACCAGACGCCCCTGGTGCACGAGCTGAAGCAAGCCTTGAGGCAGCGCGCCCCGCAGTTCCTGTCGCCCCAGCTGGACCCCGCACGCGACCCGGCGAGCGATGCGGACATCGACCTCGTAGCTCACCACACCCGTGGCGGAGGCCATCGGAATCACGCGGTCGCGTCCCAGCGCAGCGAGGTCTTCGAGCGGGATCGCCTGCTCCAGGATGAAGGGACCGCTGCGGGTTCGACACAGCTCCCACAGATGGGCGCCGGTGCCCAGCATCCGGCCCAGATCGTGTGCGAGCGAGCGCACGTAGGTGCCGGCACTGCAGTCCACCACCAGCGACAGGAAGGGCGGGCTGTAGTCGAGCAGATCCAAGCGTTCAATCGTGACATCGGTCGGAGCGAGCTCGACGGGCTCGCCGCGCCGGGCCAGCCGATAAGCCTTCTCGCCGCCGAGCTTGCGCGCGGAGAACGGGGGTGGGACCTGGCGGATCGCGCCGCGGAAGGTCTCGAGCGCCTTTTCCAGCTCCTCTAGCTCCGGCCACGGGCCCTCGCAGCTCGAGATCACCTCTCCCTCGCGGTCGTAGCTGGCGGTCGCCACACCCAGTCGGATCCGCCCTCGGTAGCTCTTCTTGCCGTGGGTGAGGAGCCGCGAGAGTTTGGTGGCCTCACCCAGCGCCATTGGCAAGACGCCGCGGGCCAGCGGGTCAAGCGTGCCCAGGTGGCCCACCCGCCGCTGCTCGGCCCACTGTCGCACGCGCTGCACAACGCCGTGGGAGGTGATGCCCTCGGGCTTGTCGATCACCAGGAATCCGTTGATCACGCAGGCTCCTCCTCGTCTTCTCCCGGCCGGCCGGCGCCGGAGCGGCTTGCGGCCCTTTGGGTCTCGAGCTCCTTCAGGATTTCGTCGATTCGAGCCGCGCTGTCCAGGGACTTGTCGATCCGGAAGTCCAGCTCTGGGACGCGGCGCAGCCGACTCCCGTCCCCGAGACAGCGCCGGATGAAGGGCTTGGCCTGATTGAAGGCTTGTGTGGCCTGCTCGCGGTCACCCAGCGTACGAAAGAACACCCGCAAATACGAGAAGTCGGCGGAGGCCTTCACCCCGGTAATGGTCACGCCGCGCAGGCGCGGATCCTCCACCCGCTGCTCGATGATCTGCGCCAGGCGGTTGCGAAGGTCGCGTGCCACCCGCTCCCGGCGATGACTCATTCCTGGTTCCAGGACGGCGGCAGTTCGTCCTCTCCGTCCGGCTCGACCTCATCAATCTCATCCAGACGAGCAATCACGATGTCATCACCCACCACCTCCGCCAGGCCCAGCCCTTCGACGAAGCGGATCACCTTCTCCACCTGGGTGCGCAGGTGACGCGGGTTGACCCCCACCATCACACAGCCGATGCAGACCGCGTGGCGGTCGTCATGGGCGGCGACCTCGGCCACCGACAGGTTGAAGCGCTGTCGCAGCCGAGCCTTGACGGCCTGAGCCACCCGCCGTTTCGCCTTGATGGAGTCAGCTTCGGGCAGTGCGAGCTCAATCATGGCGGCTGCGATCAGCATGCGGGCCTCCAGGATCCCCCGCGAAGCGGTCACGCGGTCCAGACCCGGGCTAGCGGACCTCCTCGATCGTGAAGGCCTCGAGCCGGTCTCCGACTTTCACGTCGTTGAAGTTCTCGATCCTCATACCGCATTCCATGCCTGCCTGCACCTCGCGCACGTCATCCTTGAAGCGGCGCAGTGAGGCCAGCTTACCCGAGTACATGGGGACACCGTCGCGCACCACCCGGACCATATCGCTGCGGCGAATCTTCCCGTCGGGCACGAAGCAGCCGACGATCGTCCCCACGCGCGGAATGACGAAGAGCTGGCGAACCTCGGCGTGCCCCGAGACGTGCTCGACCAGCGTGGGCGGCAGCAGGCCCTTGGCGAGCCCCTCCACGTCCTCCAGCAGCTCGTAGACCACGTCGAAGGTGCGGATCAGTACGTCATCCCTCTCGGCCGCCTTGCGCGCCACGGGCTCGGGTCGGATGTGGAAGCCGATGATGATCGCACGCGAGGCGGAGGCGAGCATGACATCGCTCTCGCTGATCGCACCCACGCCGGAGTGAAGCACGTTGATCTTGACCTTGTCGGTGGCGAGCTTGCTCACCGCCTCGCAGGTCGCCTCCATGGTGCCACGCATGTCGGCCTTGATGACGAGCCGGAGCTCCTTCTCATCGTTGTCGCCCAGAGACGCGAAGACGTCCTCCTCGGGATCCGGCACGACGGCCGTTTCGGTCGCCGCCCGGCGCCGCTCCGCGACGCGATGCTCGACGATCTCCTTAGCCTCGCGCTCACTCTTGACCACCACCAGCTCCTCACCAGCCTCGGGCACCCCCGAGAGACCGACGATGCGTACGGGCGTCGAGGGCGGGGCCTCTTTGAGCGTGGCGCCCTGATCGTTGGTTAGCGTGCGCAGCCGCCCACAGGTGATGCCAACCACCAGCGCGTCTCCGCGCCGTATCATGCCCTCACGCATCAGCACGGTCGCCACCGGACCCTGCCCACGGTCGAGCTCCGCCTCGATCACCATGCCGCGCGCGGGCCCCTTGGCGCGGGCTCTCAGCTCGAGCACCTCCGCCTGCAGGGCGAGCATCTCGAGCAGCTTGTCGACGTTAGTGCCTTCCTTGGCCGAGAGCTCCACGCAGATCGTGTCGCCGCCGAAATCCTCGGGCACCACCTCGTGCTCGAGCAGAGCCTGCTTGACCCGCTGCACATTGGCGTCGGGTTTGTCGATCTTGTTAATCGCCACGATCATCGGCACCCCGGCAGCGCGCGCATGGTCGATCGCCTCGACCGTCTGCGGCATGATGCCATCGTCCGCTGCGACCACGAGCACGACGATGTCAGTCACCTGAGCGCCCCGCGCCCGCATCGCCGTGAAGGCCGCATGACCGGGCGTGTCGATGAACGTAATCATCCCCGCGCCTGTGCGCACCTGGTAGGCACCGATGTGCTGGGTGATGCCGCCGGCTTCGTCTCCAACCACGTTCGTCTTACGGATCGTGTCCAGGAGCGTCGTCTTGCCGTGATCAACGTGACCCATCACGGTGACCACCGGGGGCCGGGGCTCCAAGTCTTCGGGCTGGGACCGTGCGGCCGCTTCAACCATCTCTTCGATGTTCTTATCGACGCGCTGCACCTCGAAGCCGAGGTCCTCCGCCATCAGCTGGACGGTTTCGATATCGATCAGTGAGTCCCGATCCAGCTCCGCGCCCAACGCGCGCGCGCTGCGCATGAGATCGCGCAGCTTGGTGCCCGTCTGCCCGGAAAGCTCCGGAAAGCTTATGGAGCCCGCAAGTCGCACCCGCTTCTTGCGCGGCGCACCCGGGGCAGGCGGGGGGCTGCTGCGCGCGGTGGTCGGACGGCGACGGGCCGAGGAGAGGCGAGATTGCTGCTCCACGATCAAGCGTCGCTGCTCGAGCCTGCGCTGGACGTTGCCGCGCATGCTGCGCGACAGCTGGTCCTGCTCCTTGATCGTCACGCCTTCCAATACCTTACGGCGGGCCAGCTTCTTGACCGGAGGCGCGGCTGGGCGCGCCTCGGTTGGCGTGGGCAGCTTCGTGGTCCAGCCGTCATCGCTGATGGACTTGCCCTTCTCAGCGGTGACCAAAGTCTCCGCTGCCGGAGCCTGCGCCTCCGCCACCGCCTCGCCCGTGGGCACCGCATCCGCAGCCAGCGGCTCCGCGCCGGGCTCAGCCTCGGGCGCTGCCACCGGCGGCGTCACCTCCGCGCTGGAATCCTCCTCGACCAGCTCGGGCGTCGGGGGCGGCGCCACCTCTCTCTTGCGCCGCCGCCGGATGACGCTGGTCCCGATACGCTTCTCTTCACGCGGCTGCGTGGCGGCCCCACCCAGTCGGCGTCGCAGCGTCTCCGCCTGCTCCTCGTCCACGCTCACCAGCGCGCTTCGGAGCTGGATGCCGATCTCCGCCGCCTTGACCAGGAGCTCCTGCTTATCGAGCCCCAGCTCCTCGGCAATCTTGTACGCTCTGACCTTCGCCACGTTCGCTCGCTGTGTCCGCCCCGAGCTCAGGACCTCGGGGGCGTCTCCTCGGTGACATCTGCCTTGGCCGCGGGTCGCTCCGCTTCGCCTGCGTCTCCAGACACCGGCTCAGGTTCAGTCCCCTCTTCCGCCGCGGCGTCAGCCTCAACCACGTCTTCAGCCTGTTCCGGCTGGGCCTGCTTCTGCTGGAGCCGCTCCTGCTCCGCCTGCTCCTGCTGGAGCCGCTCCTGCTCCGCCTGCTCCTGCTGGAGCCGCTCCTGCTCCGCCTGCTCCCGCTGGAGCCGCTCCCGCTCCACCTTCTCCACGGCCAGCTGCTGCGCGCGTTCGCGCACCAGATTCGCGCCCTCCTCGCTGATGCCCGGGATCGAGATCAGGAGCTCCGTCTCGGTCTGGACCAGCTCGTCCAAGCTGGCCACGCCGTGATCCAGCAGCAGCTTGGCCTCATATTCGCCGGCACCTTCCACCACGGAGAGCGCCTCGGCCAGGTCGGCCTGCACCTCACGCATGAAGGACTCGCTCTTGATGTCGATCTTCCAGCGCGTGAGCTGCACGGCGAGGCGTACGTTCTGCCCCTTCTTCCCAATCGCGAGCGAGAGCTGGTCATCCGGCACGATTACGTCCATCGATCGAATCGAGTCGTCGACCATCACCCGCACGACCTGCGCCGGGGCGAGCGCCGAGCACACGAAGCGCACGGAGTCATTGTTCCAGGGCACGATGTCGATCTTCTCGCCCCGCAGCTCCTGCACGACGGCCTGCACGCGGCTGCCGCGCATGCCCACGCAGGCACCAACCGGATCCACATCGCTATCTCGAGAGGAGACGGCGATCTTCGAGCGCGCGCCCGGCTCGCGGGCCGCCGCCTCGATGCTCACGATCCCTTCGTAGATCTCGGGCACCTCCTGCTCGAAAGCCTTGATTAGGAACTCGGTGCAGGCCCGCGATAGGATGATCTGCGGACCCTTGGCCTCCCTCAGCACGTCCAGGACGTAGGCCCGGATGCGTTCGTTCACCCGGAACATCTCGCGCGGAACCTGCTCCTTGCGAAACACGATGCCCTCCGCGCGCCCGAGGTCGACGATCAGGTTGCCCTTCTCGATACGGCGCACCACGCCGTGAACGATCTCGCCCTTTCGGTCCTTGTACTCGTCGTAGATGATCTGCCGCTCCGCGTTGCGAACCTCCTGAATGATGACCTGCTTCGCGGTCTGCGCGGCGATGCGTCCGAACCCGGACGTCTCCAGCTTCACCCCGAGCTGGTCGCCGATCTCCACCTCTGGATCGTGCGAACGCGCGTCCGTCAGGCCGATGTCGGCGGCTCCGCTGGTGGCGCTCTCGACCACGGTTCTGAACTCGAAGAGCTCGACCTCGCCCGTGTCCTCGTTGAAGTGAGCTTCGATCTCGCGCTCCTGGCCATACTTGCGGTGCGCAGCCGTCACCAGCGCCTTCTCGAGGGTCTCGACGACCGTCGCGCGCGAGATGCCCTTGTCCTTGCCAACCTGATCAATGATCCGCTTGAGATCCAATTCCATGGCTTACCTCTTGGCCTCCTGAGCCGGGGAGGGATGGAAAGCCTTGGCGCGAGCGATGCAGGCGAAGGGGATGCGGTAGCTACCCGCCGCCGTGTGCACGTGGGCCGCATCACCATCGAAGGAGACCAACTCCCCGCGGAAGCGCCGGCGCCCTTCGAGCGGCTCCTTGGTCTCGAGCGCCACGCGACGCCCTACCACCCGCGCGAAGTCCTTTTCGCGTGCCAGCGTACGATCGACCCCGGGCGAGCAGACCTCGAGCAGGTAGGAGGCACCCGAGAACACGTCCCCGGCGTCCAAACCGTGGCCGATCTCGCGCGAGATTGCCGCGCAGGTGTCTACCGTGACACGACCATCCCCCTCGGGGGTGTCCACGACCACCTGCAACCGCGCCCGCCCTGGCCCTTGTCCCGCCTTGGCGTCCACCAGCTCGAGTCCGTAGCTCCGCACTACGGGTTCGATCACACCCAGTAGATTCTTTGGAATATCCCGATACATCAATAACTTAGACTCGAACAGTGATCTTGTCCCTTAAATTCTAGTGCGCTACCCGCCACGCTCCCCAGAGCACAAAAAAAGCGGACTAAATGCCCACTTCCGTAAAGAGTCCGCCGCGCAGACGCAGATGACAGGTATCAAAAAAGCGTCCCCGCATCAACTCTAGGTACCTGATTCTGGTAGGGAAAACGCGATACCGCGGGTCCCGGCCCAGGGCGGCCTGGGCGCTACGCGCACGGCTACGCAGCCCGCTCTGCGCTCGGCTGCACCTCGCTGCGCCTGCCGCTTCGCGCCCCTTGCCCGGCTCGCACCACGACCCTGACCGCGCTGCTTCTCAGTCCCAGGCCTCGAGGGCCCCCACAAGCTCGCGAGCCGAAGAGAGGCTGTGGCGGCGGCAGTAGTCCGCGATGCCCTCTACGACCTCGAGCGCGGCCCGGGGATTGGTGTAGGTCTGGGTGCCCACCTGGACGGCGGAGGCTCCGCACAGCAGAAAGGCCACCGCATCGGGGCCCGAGGCGATCCCGCCCATGCCGCAGAGCGGAATCTTCACGGCCCGCGCGGCCTCATGCACCATGCGCAGCGCGATCGGCCGGATGGCCGGCCCCGAAAGGCCGCCCAACACGTTGCGCAACGCGGGCCGTCGTTGCTCCACGTCCACCACCATGCCCTGCACCGCGTTGATCAGCGACAGACCGTCGGCGCCCTCCCCCTCACATATCCGCGCCATCTCGGCAATCGAGGTCACGTTGGGAGAGAGCTTGATCAGTAGCGGCAGTCGCGTGGCCTGGCGGCAGGCACGCGTCAGGCTGGCCAGAGCATGCGGATCCTGGCCGAACTCGATGCCTCCGGCTTTCACGTGGGGACAGCTCGCGTTGATCTCGATCGCGGCCAGCCCAGGTGCACCATCCAGGCGTTTGCAGACCTCGGCGTAGCGCTCGATCTCGGTCTCGAACGTGCTCGCAAAGACGGGGAGCTCCGTCGGCAAGGCCGGCAGCTTCTCGCGCAGAAAGACGTCCACGCCGACGTTTTCCAGACTGATGGCGTTGAGCATCCCGGCCGGGGTCTCAGTGATGCGCGGCGGCAGGTTGCCGACGCGCGGCTCCAGCGTGAGCGACTTGGCCACGATGCCCCCCAGCTGGCGCAGATCCAGGAACGGCGACAGCTCGGTGCCGTAGCCACAGGTGCCGCTCGCCAGCAGAACGGGGGTGCGCAGACGGACCCCGCAGAGCTCGGCCGAGAGATCAGGCTCGGGCTGCGTGGTCATGGCAGCGCGTCCCACTCGAGCGCTTCGGCCGCGAACACGGGGCCGTGGCTGCAGGCGTAGCGAAAGCCGCTTTTCGTCTTCACAGCACAGCCGAGGCAGACCCCGAAGCCGCAGGCCATGTGCGTCTCGAGCGACACCCAGCAACGAGCGCTGCCCGCGCGGGCCAGCTCGTGCGCACGCTTCATCATCCCCGTAGGACCACAGGCGAAGACCTCATCCCCGGAGGACGGCTGGAGCAGATCGGTCACGCGCCCGCGTTCGCCCAGGGAACCGTCCTCCGTGGTGACGCTCAGCTCGACGGGTAGCAGCTGAAAGTCCTTGAGCCCCAGGATCTCGTCGCGCGTGCGGCCCCCCAGTAGAACCCGAACGTCGGAGCCGCAGCCCGCGGCCAGCTCGTAGAGGGAGGCGATCCCGGTGCCCCCGCCGACCAGTACGGGGCGTCCCTGCGGCTCAGGGAAGCCGTTGCCGAGCGGGCCTAGCACGCCCAGCGGCGCACCCTGAGCCAGTCCCGCGAGCAGCTTGGTGCCACGCCCAACCACCTTGAAGCGGAATTCGAGGCGCTCTCCCTCGGACCGATACACCGCCATCGGGCGCGGCAGCAGCGGGTCGTGGCGCGGAGCGCCAGGATCCAGCGTGAGCATCGCAAACTGGCCAGGCCGGTGGCCCGGCCAGCCCGGAACCTCCGCCACCAGCTCGGTCGCGCTGGCCCGAACCACGCGGGCGGTGCTGAAGATCAAGCTGCAGCCCACAGACCCACGCGCCGCGGCGCGTGCCTGTCACTCCACATCCTTCTGCTTCTCCACGGTGATCCCCAGGCTGCGCAGCTTACGCGAGAGGCTCTCGCGAGCCAGGCCGACGACCTCTGCCGTACGCGAGATGTTCCACTGATTCGCACGCAGCTTCCCCAGTAGGTACTCGCGCTCGAAGGCAGCGCGTGCGTCGGCAAGCTTCTCGGATTGCAAGCCGCGCAGCAGCTTCTCGCGGTCGGGGTGAGCAATCTGCGGGGGTAGATCCTCGACGTCAATCACCGGCCGGGGACACATCAGCACCAGTCGCTCTACGATGTTCTGCAGCTCTCTAACGTTGCCCGGCCAGGGATAGACGGCCAGCTTCTCCAGGGCCTTCGCGGACAGGCTCCTGCGAGAGCCCGAGTTCTGGGCGGAAGCCCGCTCGAGGAAGTGCTCGAGCAGAGGCCGGATGTCGTCTCGACGCTGACGCAACGGCGGCACGTAGATCGGAATCACGTTCAGGCGGTAGTAGAGGTCCTCGCGAAAGCGGCCCTCGGCCATCTCCGTCTCGAGATTCTTGTTGGTGGCGGCGATCACGCGCACGTTCACCTCCAGGGTCTCGCTCCCACCCACCCGCTCGAAGCGGTGCTCCTGCAGGATGCGCAGGATCTTGGCCTGGGTCATCAGGCTCATGTCCCCGATCTCGTCCAGGAAGATGGTGCCCGCGTCCGCCATCTCGAAGCGTCCGCGCTTCATCTGGATCGCTCCCGTGAAAGCACCCTTCTCATGGCCAAAGAGCACGCTCTCGATCAGCTCCTCGGGGATTGCGGCACAGTTGACCTCCACGAAGGGGTTGCTTACACGCTTGGAGTTGAGATGGATCTGGCGAGCAACCAGCTCCTTGCCGGTCCCGTTCTCTCCCGTGATCAGCACCCGGCCATCGGTCGGTGCGGCCACCGCGATCTGCTTCAGGAGCTCTTGCATCACGGGCGACTCACCGATGATCTCATGCGTGCGCGTGATCTCTTCGCGCAGGCGTCGGTTCTCTTGGGCGAGACGCGACGTCTCCAGCGCCCGGGCCAGGCAGAGCAGCAGCTTGTCGTAGGAGAGCGGCTTCTCCAGGAAGTCGTAAGCGCCGAGCTTGGTCGCGCGCACCGCGGTTTCGATCGTGCCGTGGCCCGACATCATGATCACAGGCAGCTCGGGGCAGGAACGGCGCAGCTCCTCGAGCAGCTCGATGCCGTCTCGAGCCGGCATGGCTACATCGAGCAGCACCAGATCCGGAACCTGTTGCTCGATGCGCTGGAGGGCCTCATCTACGCTGGCTGCCGAGGCAGGCGTATAGCCCTCATCCGCCAGGATGCCCGCAACCGCGCGGCAGATGCTCTCCTCGTCATCCACGATCAGGATACTGGAAGCCATGGGATCAGGTCCTGGCGGGCAGCTCGATGATGAATCGAGAGCCCCGAGGCTTGTTTTCACGCACGCGGATATAGCCGGAGTGGTCCGAGACGATGCGGCTCACGATCGCGAGACCCAGCCCGGATCCGCTCCGCTTGGTCGAGAAATAGGGCTCGAACAAGCGTGTGCGGTCCTCGGGGCGGATGCCACAGCCGGTATCGGCGACCTCGAGATACACGATGCCCACCGCCCGATCCAGGCGCGTGGAGACACTAATCTTCCGCGGACCACCGTCGCAGGCCTCGATCGCGCCCATGGCGTTGTCGACCAGGTTCAGGATCACGCGCTTGATCTGCTCGCAGTCCAGATCCAGCTTGGGCAGGCTCGGCGCGAGCTGGGTCTCAAACTCTATGCCAGGCTTGCCGCGATACATGGTGACCGTCTCCCTGACAAGCTGATTCAGATCCGTGGGCGTAGGATCGGTGGCCGGGAGCTGAGCGAAATTCGAGAACTCGGAGACCAGCAGCTTCAAGGCCTGCACCTGATTCGTGATCGCATCCGTGCACTCGTTCAGCAGCTTGCGGTCAGCGGGGTCCGACACGCGCTCACCGAGCTTACGCCGCAGGCGCTGGGCGGAAAGCTGAATCGGCGTGAGCGGGTTCTTGATCTCGTGCGCGATGCGCCGGGCCACCTCTCGCCACGCGGCCATCCGCTGCACATTGAGAATCTGGGTCACGTCGTCCAGCACCAACACGAAGCCGGCACTTTCCCCCTCCGCGTCGCGCAAACGTGACACCGTCCAGTTCAGAGTCCGGACCTCATCGCCCACGGTGATCGAGACCTGACGCCGCAACGCCTCCTGCGGACCGCTCGCCACCCTGCGCAGCAGATCCTCAGCCGTCTCGAGGGCGCTGCTCTCGAGCACCTCGCTCACTTTCTTGCCCACCCAGGCCCCACGCGCAATGCCGAGCAGCCGTTGCGCCGAGGGGTTGATGGTGGTAACAACGGCCTCCTTATCGAGCGAGACGACGCCCGCAGCAACGCTGCCCAGGATGATCTCCATCTGCGCGCGCCTCCGCTCCAGGTCCTCGCGTCCGACAGATAGATCCGTCGCCATGCGGTTGAAAGCCGCCACCAGCAGCCCGATCTCGTCGTCAGCGGGGTGCTCGATGCGTACATCGAGATTGCCCGCCGCCACCTCGGCCGTCGCCGCTGCCAGGTTCTGGATGGGCACCGTGATCTGCTTGGACAGGCGGAAACCCATCCAGGAGGAGAAGAGCAGGCTCAGCAGCGTGATCATCGCCAGCAGGAGCAGCATGCTCGTCTGGAAGGTTCCCTCGCTCGGTTTGAGGCGCTCGTAGGCCGCGGCCGCGGCATGAATCACGTCGACACGCCGGCCCATGGCGCGTGGAATGTAGCGGTTCACCACCACCACCCCGACGACCTCGCGCTCCTGGAAGGTGGAGTGAACAGGCACCACGCCCCGTATCAGCTCGCCCGCACCCGCGTCCTGTATGGACGTCTGCTCGATTCCGGAGAGCCCCGTGCGAATCAGCTCGGAGTCGCGCGCCTCCAGCGCCACCACCGGCACGTCGGGGTGAATCGCTTTCGCAAGCTCTTCCAGCTGAGCGCTGAAAACCTCCACCACACCCAGGTTGTACTCGAGCTGTTTGTGGGCGATGAAGTAAGCGAGATCTTCGAGGCCGTCCTGACGCAGCAGCCGCCGCTCCTCGACCTGACTCGCGATCAGGCGCGCGAAGTAGAGGGCCTGGTCCTCGGCCTCACGATAGTAGGTGTTCGCAACCTCCACGGATTCGCCCAGGCTGTCCGAGAGCTGGAGCTTGAACCACACGTCGATCGTGTGAATGACGAGGAAGGCGGAGAAGATAAACAGCGCCGTGGTGGATACCGCCGCCACAAATACGAACGACACCACGAACTTGGTGTTGAGACGCGAGCCCATGATCCCGCGCCTCCGCTCCACCACCAGCTTGACCACGTTGCGGCCCAATAGGAACACGAGAATCGCGATCCCGATGACATTGATGTGCACCAGCGTCAGGAACACGGCGTCGCTGCCGATCGGAAGCGTCTGCGAGAACGAAAGCAGCTGCTTCTCGAGCCCGACCAGCCCCAGCAGCAGCAGGGCCACCAGGCCCGCGATTCCCCAGTCGCGCCGTCGTCGCCGCCGCTCGTCCGCAGTCAGCGATATTCGGCCCTCGGAGTCCAGCCCGGGTCGCAAGGTGGGTTCGCTCACTTCACTGGAGACGCTAACCCAGTCCCGCGCCCACTTTCAAGCGCAGGCAGCTGCGGCTTTCCATCCTAAGCCTCTGGAAGAATTGACGCTTTCTTCGCGCGGGGTTCAAGCGAGGCGGCTCTCGAACCGAAGAGGCGCAGGTGCAGGCAAGCGTGCCCGAGCCTATTCGCGATCCGCGCATCCAGCGGCTGCTGGAGAACTTCTCGGTGGACCCCATCGATCTGCCCACGTTCCGGGTGCTGGAGGAGCACCTCTTCCTGGCCAGCGCCTGGAGCCAGCTGGCGGGCGTCTACGAATGTCGGATCGCGGCGCTGGATTCCAAGCAGCCGGAGTGGGCGCACCTCATGCTGCGCCTGGGGCGGCTGTCGGCCGAGCGGCTGGGGGATCCCAGCGCCGCACGCCGCCGCTACGAGGAGATCGTCCAGAGCCAACCCTCACACCACGAGGCAATGCTCACCCTGCGCCGCCTCTGTACGGACATGGGAGACCTCGGCTCCGCGCTGCAGCTCGCCAGCCAGGAGGAGCAGCTCGACCTCCCCCCTCGCGAGCGCGCCGCCATGCTGGCCGAGGTGGGAGACCTGTATCGCAGCCTGGGCGTAGCGGCCGAGGCACGCCGACGCCTCGATGACGCGCTGGCCCTCGACCCGAGCTGCGACCCCGCGCTGGCGGGCGCAGCCGCCCTGGCCGAGGATGAACGGCGCATCGATGAGGCCATCCGACTGCATGAGGCGCGCCTCGACGGGCTCAGCGGCGGGGCCCGCACCGAGGTCATGGAGCAGATCGCCGGACTCCTGCCGGAGAGCGAGAAGGAGCGCATCCGCTCGCTGCTGCGCGAGGTCGTGCGCGCGAGTCCGAAGCGACGCGCGGCACTCGAGCGGCTGATCGAGATCGAGAAGTCGTTCGGCTCCTGGGAGCGCGTCGACGAGCTGCAACGCTCCCTGTGGAGGCTGCTCGACGAGGACGAGCGCCGCTGCCTGGCCCTGGAAGCCGCCACGCTCCAGCTTGAGAAAGCCGATGACCTCGAGGCGGCGCAGCACTGGGCGGGGCGGGCCGGCGAGGTCGCGGGCTCCGACCCCGACGTGCTCGAGCTGCGAGCGCATGTCTTCCGCCGCAGCCACTGCTCGGCCGCGCTGATCGAGACCCTCGTGCGTCTGCTCGAGGGGCCGGGCGGAACGCGCCAGCAATCGCTCGAGCTGGCGGAGCTGTACGAGCGCGAGGGCCAGTCGGAGGCCGCAGCGCAGCGCCTGCAGGTACACATGGAACAGCACCCGACTGACCGCGAGGCCCTCGCCCTGCTGGATCACGCGCTCGCCCGCAGTGGACAGGACGTTACGCGGAAGGAGGTGCTGAAGCAGCGCATCGCCCAATGCACCGACCCGGAGGACGGCGCGCGGCTCTGCACGGCGCTCGGGGCCCTGTTTCAGGACTCGCTCCAGGACCCGTCGGCTGCGGAACGCGCCTACCGCGATGCACTGGACCGTCTTCAGGGCTATGGACCGGCCGCGCATCGACTGCAGCAGCTGCTGCAGGAGCAGCAGCGGGTCGAGGAGCTCGCGGCCTTTCTCGAGGTATACGCCGCCCAAGCCGCAACGCCGGCGGAGAAGGCCCAGGCCTGGTGCAAACTCGGTGCGCTGCGGCTCCAGGCCCCCGCCGATCCCGAGGCCGCGCTTGTCGCCTACGTATGGGCGCTCGAATGCGACGCCGAGGCGCGCGAGGCCATCGACGGACTGCGCCGCGTGGCGGAGATCAGTGGCGACGCGACGGCGCTGCGCGAAGCATGCGAACGAGAGCTGGCGCTCAAGCCAGACGACGAGCGCAGCGCAGGGCTGCTGGGCGAGATCATCGAAACCTCGCGGGAGCTCGGCGATCTGCCCCGTGCCCGGCGCGCGGCGGAGCGCTGGGCGGAGCTCCAACCCGGTGTGCCGGCCCTGCGCGCGCGGGTACAGGTCGGCCGCGAGATGCAGGATGCGGCCTGCGAGCGCGCGGCGCTGGAGACGCTCGAGTCGCTGCTCACGTCCGACGAGCAGGAGCGCGCCCGCGTGTTGGTGCGACTCGGCGACCTAGCCCTGGAGCAGGCGGACCCCGAGAGCCCCACGATCGCCTGCCGCTGGTACCGGGAATCGCTCGCGTTCGATTCCGTGCCCGAGGTCCGTGAGCGCCTGACCGATCTCTACCGGCAGACAGGCAACCTGTCCCAACTCGCGTTCGAGCTGCGCGCCATGCTGAACACGAGCGAGCCGGAGGCCAGCGAGCACCTACGCAGCGAGCTCGCGCACGTGCTGGCTGAGCTGGGCGATTACGCGGGCGCCAGCGCCGCGTTGGAGCCGGTCTTCACGCTGGATCCCGGCAACCGTGACGTGGGGGACCTGTTCGAGCGACTGCTGGCCGAGCAGGGGCGCAACCACGAGCTGAGCGAGGTGTTGAGCCAGCGCCTCGCTCGCGAACGCGAGCCCGCTGACCGACGCGAGCTGGCCTTGCGCCTGGGGAACCTGCTGATCGATCGCCTGGCCCGTCCTGCCGACGCGCTGGCGGTTCTGAACGAGTTCGCGGATCCACGGCGCACCGAGGCGCTCGAGAGGTTGTACGCGCGCGCGCTGGAGCTGGCCGGGTCCGTGAGTGAGCACGAGGCCTGGCTCGCCATGCGCGAGTCCCATGTGGATGGCGAAGAACGTCTCAACCTGCTGCTGCGTCTGGCCACGATTCAGGAGCAGGACGGGCGGGCGGAGCTGGCACTCACCACGTTGCAACGCGCGGAACGGCTCGCCGCTCCGGAGCAGCGGGAGTTGGTACGACGATCACTGCTGGCACTCCTGCGCGAGTTGGGTGAGCCCGAGACGCAGCTACACTTCCTGAACCAGCTGATCGAGGACACGGAGGATCCAGCCGCGCGCAACGCCTTCCGCGGAGAGCGCGCACGGATCCGGGCGCAGTTTCTGAATCAACCCGAGCAGGCCCTGAACGAGCTCGAAGAGGCGAGAGCGGAGGGGCCTCTGGGGCTGAGTCACCTGCGCCTGCTCATCTCGCTCTGCCAACAATCCGGGGACTGCCTGCGGCAAGCTTCGGCGCTCGAGGCGCTGGCCCAGGCCAGCCAGAGTCCTGACGAGGTCGGGCAGGCACTGCGAGAGCTGGCCGAGCTCCGACTCGAGGGGCCGGATGAGGTGCGCGATCGGGACGAGGCCGAGCGCGTGCTACGTCGGCTGCTGGCGCTCGACCCCAACACGGACGGTGCGCTCGACCGTTACCTGAGGCTGCTCGAGGAGAGCGGGCGACCGCAGGACCTGGCCTCCCTGCTCGAAGAGAGCCTGGCCTCCTCGTCACTGACGCTCGAACGGCGAGGCGCACTCGCATTGCGTCTGGCGCGGGTTCAGGGCCAGCTGGGAGAGCTCGCTGCTGCAGTGACGACGTTAGACCGCGCGCGCGAGGCCGGCGCCGACAGCACTGCCATCGACGAGCTGCTGTTTGAGAGCCTGCAGGCGGCGGGGGCTCTCGAAGGCCGGAGCCAGCTGTGCGAGCAGAACGCCGCCCGCACGACCGGGATCACGCGCGAGCGCTGGCTTCGGCGCCAGCTCGCGACGCTCGCCGAGAGTGATGCGGCGCCCGAGATGCAGCTCGCCGTGGTCGGCCAGCTGCTGGACGAGAAGCCCGGCGACCTGGAAGCCATGACGCTCGCGCTCCCGCTGTTGCGGCGCCTCGGACGCGTCGAGGCACTGGCCGCCGCACTCGAGGGCTTGCTGTCGGCGGTCGGCGGACTCTCCGAGGGACGACGGCGCGTCTACACCCAGGAGCTGCTGCACCTCTACGAGGGAGCGCTGGCGAATCCCGAGGCCGCCCTGACCGTGCTCGAGGGTCAGCTCCAGCACGATCCAGCGCTGCGTCCTCGGGTCGCGCGCCTGGCCGCGCGCGTGGGCGACCCGCAGCGCCTGGTGGAGCTGCTCTCGCCGCTTGTGCTCAAGGTCTCGCAGGCGACACCGGTCGAGCCCGAGTGGGTGCATCAGCTCGGTCTGGCACTGGTCGAGCTCGGCCAGAACGAAGAGGCGGAGCCCCTGCTGTGGCGAGCGCTGGAGGCAAACCCACTGGATCGCGAGCTCATCCAGGCACTCGAGCAACGCGTGAGAGAACGGCAGGATACCATTGGTTTACTTCGTCTTTTCGAGATCCACTTTCCGCTGGAGTCGGCCTCTTCGCGGGTCGCGCTCGCGACCGAAGCCTTTACCCTGGCCGATAAAGGGGCCGCGCCGGAGCTGGCCCTGCGCTGGCTGCGCCGCTGGCAGGCGTTGCAGCCCCTGCCCCGCAAAGTGGCCCGACGTTGGCTCGGGCTCGAGCGCGAGGTAGGGGATACATCGGGCGCCCTGCTGGCGCTACAGACCCTGCGCGCTCTGTCGCGGGATACCCACGAGCGTGCGGCACTGCTGGCGGACGAGGCTCAGCTCCACCAGGAGCGCGGCGAGCTCGAGCTGGCCCGCGAGCATTACGTGGAGGCGATTCGGATTGCGGCGAACCCCAAAGCCGCCTGGCTCAACTCACTCGACCGTGTGTTGGCCACAGCCGGACGCGAAACGGAGCGGATCGAGGTGCTACGAACGCTCCTGCAGCGCGCGGATATCGCCCCCGCTGAACGCGCACGGCAGCAGCGGGAATACATCGCTCTGCTCTCCTCGCAGCCCGAGCTGCGCGTCGAGGCGACCGTCGAGCTGCGCCAGCTGATCGACTCGGAGCCCGCGGCACAACCTCAGCTCCAGATCAAGCGCATGCGCACCCTGCTCGAGCTCCACGAGGAGCTGGATCAGACGGCGGAGTGGTGCGCGCGGGCGGAGCAGCTGCTGCCGCTCCTCTCTGGAACGGAGCATGCGGAGCTTGAGCGTGAGCTCGCACAACGCCTGACGCGTTCGCTGCACGATCGGGAGCGCGCGATCCTCCGCTGGGAGGGGGTCCTCACCCATGCGCCCGACGACGCGGAGGCCCTCGCTGCCCTGGCGGATCTGCTGGGGGTCGCGGGTTACGAAGCCAAGCGGGCACAGGCGCTCGAACGCCTGGCCGAAGTGGATCCCTCGCGCCGCGCAGCCTCCCTGCTCGAGGCCGCCCGCCTGCGCTGGGACTCGCTGCGAGATGCGGAGGGAGCCCTCGCCGCTGTCGAGCGCGCCCTCACCGGGGACGCCAAGCTCATCCGCGCCCACGAGCTGCGCCGCGAGGTCTGTGCCTACCTCGAACGTCCCGAGCAAGAGTCCGCATCGTTGCGGGTGCTGCTGTCCGAGCAGCCCGCGGATGGGGAGGCGCCCGCACGCTGGTTGCGCCTGGGCCAACTCCTGCTCACACAGGCCGAGACCACCGACGAGGTGATCGAGGCCGCCGACAAGGCCATGGAGCTTGCACCCGGCGACGGGAGTCTCCAGCGCCAGGTGCGCCAGCTCTTTGGGAGCGCAGGCGCCTGGACGAAGGCCAGAGCATTGCTGCGGCGTGAGATCGAGCTGGCGGAGCCCGCGCAGCGGCCCGAGCTTCTGCGCGAGCTGGCCCGGATTGATTGGGACGAGGTGCGCGAGGCAGAAGCGGCCTGCGCCAGTCTGGAAGAGCTCGCGCGCGCCGGAACGCTGGACAGTGAAGACCGCCTGCGTTGGGCCGACGCGCTGGCACAGCAAGAGCGTTGGCCCGAATCCTTCGAGCAGCGTCATCGGGCACTCGCTGCGCTGGGAGAGATGGCCCCCGCGCGAGCCTGGCTGGACCTGGCCAAGGCCGTGCTGGAGCGCACCGACGATGCCGCGCGCGCCCTCGACGCCTGCAACAAGACCCTGGAGCGCGACCCCGATCTGGACGAGGCCCTGGCCGTGCGTGCGCGCGTGCACGCAATACTTGGAAACGTGTCGCTGGAGCTCGAGGATCGTGTTCGCCTCGGAAAGCGCCTGCCCCCGGGGCCCGAGGCCGCGGAGGCCCTGGCGCACGCCGGGCGCCTGGCGTACGACGAGCTCAAGGACAAGGTGCAAGCGCGCGCTCTCTTTCAAGCCGCGCTCGAGCGGGACTCCTCCCGAGTCTCGGCCTTGCTCGGCGCGGGCCGAATCGCGCTCGACCACGAGGAGTGGAGCGAAGCCGAGCGCACGCTGGGGCTGGCCTGCTCACTCCTGCGGGAAAACTCCGAGGGCCAGTCTTTGGCCCGCGTGGCGGCGTCCGCGGCCCGTGCCGCCCTGAAGCTGCAGCATAAGAGCGAGGCATTTCTCTACCTGGAGCTCGCGCTGGAGCACGAGCCGCATCACCCCGAAGCTCTAGACACCATGGCAGAGCTCAGTCTGGAGCGCGGCGCCTACGCGCAGGCCCGGCGTTGCCTGGAAGCCCGACTCGCGGACTCCGACCTGCTCCCGCCAGCGCGGGCGGAGCGACTGGCCCGGCTGGCGAAAACGTGTGAGGCGAGCGGGGACCTCGGGTCGGCCGCGTCCGCCCTGGTCGAGCTGATATCGCTGCGCCCCGAAGACGAGAGCGCGTGCACGCAAGCACTGGACCTGTTCGAACGTCTGGGCGCCTCGGAGCGCGCGGTTACGGAGATCGACGCCTGGATCAAGCGCGTTCCATCCGAGCGGCGCACGGGTCTCGCACTGCGCGCAGCCCGCTTCGAGGCGCACATGGGGCGCGTCGCGGAAGCCCGCCAACGGCTCGAAGCCCTGCTCCAAGTGGAGGGCGACCGCCCCGAGACATGGGCGGAGCTCTCCGGGCTCGTATTCGAGCACGACGGCTCTGAGGCCGCGCTAGAGATCACACAGCGCGGGCTTGCGCTCTTCGATCCACCCTCCGAGCGCGCCCCCTTGCTCTGGATCGAGGCCCAGGCGCTGCTCGCGCTGGCGCGCGTGTCCGAAGCCGCCCCGCGCGCATACGATGCCCTCGTAGCCGACCCATCCAACATCGATGCGGCACGCATGCTCGCGGCCCACCTGGGCCTGGCAGGTGACTGGAAGCAAGCCGCTTCGCAGCTCGAGCGCACGCTTTTGGTCACGCACCCGAGCGCGTCGATCCAGGCTGAGCTTTGGGAGGCCATCGGACGGGCCTACGCGGGTCCGCTCGAGGACATCGAGCGTGCCGAGCGTTCGTATCGACGTGCACTCGAGTGCAACCAGTGGCATTCGAGCGCGCGCGAAGCGCTAGCGGACGTCACTGCGTTTGATCCTGCATCGCATCCAGAGTCCATCCGACAGCATCGAGATCTGCTGGAGGAGTTCCCGACGCGCACCGGATCCTGGCGCGCGCTGGCACGCATCGCCAACTATTGGAAGCGGCGCGCGGTCAAGCAAACCTGCGAGACCGTGCTGGCCACGCTCACCGGCGAGGGCGGCGAAGGGCAGCGCGGCGAGCTCGCGCTGTCGCGTTTGGCTGCCAGCGCTTCCGCTCCTCCCCTCATCGCCGCGGCCACGGAGGTGATGCGCGCGCTCGAAGAAGGGTCCGTGCTACCGGAGTCAGAGCTCACGCCCAGCGCCGACACACTCGAGGGCGAGATCTCGCTGGCGATCCGCCGCCTCGCGGGTCACTGGTGGGAGCTGGGTGATGAAGCGCTGCGCTCCGTCTGGCAGCGGGCAACTACGGCGGACACGACACGTGCAGCCGACATTCGGCGCCGGGCCAGGCGCCGCATCCGGCGCGCGTTACGCGGCATCGAGCGCGAGGCGCTGCGCAAGCTGGACCCGAACCACTGGCGGGAGCAGGTCCTGGCCCAGGCCGCGGCGATGGTCCTGAGCAAGGGCAAACACTCGCTGGCGGACGTGCTGTTGCACCTGCTGGCCCATTGGCCTACGACGAGCCACCTCGGGCTGTGCGCGGGCGGGGACCTGGGGGCCGCCGTACAGCTGTGTCCGCCGGCGCGCGCGTTGCTGCTCCGCATCCGCGACGCCGCCCTCGACGCCTTGGGCCTGTAGCCGGCCGGCTAGCCGACTGCGGCCGCCAATTGCACGCTATCTCGGCCCGTGCTCGGCCTCGGCCCGGTGAGAAATTCAGGCTGCGAGGCTAAGCAGGGATGAGACGTGGAACGCGGGCGCGCCGCTCGCTGAGCTCGGGCGCGGCTTCGCCGGGAACCTCCACCGTCCAGCAGCTCGGGTTGGCGCGGATCTCGGCCACCAGGGCCTGGTAAAGCGCGTGGCCCCCACGCATCGCTTTGACGTGGGCCTGCAGCGGCAGCCCGAGCAGTGCCAGGTCCCCGATCAGGTCCAGCACCTTGTGTCGCACGAACTCATCCGGGAAGCGGAGTCCCTCGCGATTGAGCACGCGAGTGTCGTCCACCACGATCGCGTTCTGCAGCGATCCCCCGCGCGCCAGGCCTCGAGTCTGCAGGGCCTGGACGTCCTTCAGGAAGCCGAAGGTGCGGGCGGGCGCGATCTCGCGGGCAAAGTATGCGGGCGGCATCGAGCTCGCCTGCAGGGACTGACGCCCGATGGCGGGATGCGGGTAGTCGATGGTCATCGAAATCTTGAAGGAGCGCGAGGGCAGAACACGTGCCCAGCGGTTGCCGTCGCGAACCTCGATCGGGCGATGGACCACCAGCCGACGGCGCATGCGCCGCTGGGAGCGCAGGCCGGCCTGCTGGATCAGATAGACGAAGGGAGCTGCACTGCCATCCATGATGGGCAGCTCGGGGCCGGAGACCTCGACCGTGCAGTTGTCCACGCCCATGCCACGTAGAGCGGCGATCAGGTGCTCCACCGTGGAGAGTCGCACGTCGGCGCTTCCGAGCGTCGTGGCCAGCAGCGTATCGACCACCCACTCGGCGCGGGCCGGAAAACAGACGTTAGGCTCCAGGTCGCTGCGCACAAACAGGATTCCCGTCCCGGCGGCGGCTGGACGCAGCACCAGATTGACCGGCTTCCCGCTGTGGAGCCCGATGCCCGTACAGCAGACGCGGCTGGTCAGAGTATGCTCCACATCCTTTAACACAGCGGTCCTACCGGGCCCCTTTCGCAACGTACTCCCCCCCGTTCAGGCCTGGAGAAAGCAATCTCCATGCCGACGACGCCAGAGGCGTGTTATTCAAGCCTTTTCCGGAGGAGGGCACAGAGAGCTCGCAGCTCGCCGCTAGCTGGGGAGCTTTCCTCCCGCCCTGGAGCGTTGCGGGAGTGACGTCGAGCTTACGGTGTGACCTAATCATCACGCTCAGACGGAGCCATCGCTCGTGGACTGGAGTACCTCCAGGATCTCCTTCGCGTCCTGGAAGCGCTCTGCGGGATCCTTCTCGAGACAGCGGAGGATGATCTTCGCCAGCGGCTCAGGCAGATCGGAGCGGATCGAGCGCGGGTCCGGGGGTGGCGTGTGCACGTGGTGATAGGGGACGTTGCCCGTGCGGAACGGAAGCTGCCCCGTGGCCAGTTCGAAGATGGTCACGCCCAGTGAGTAGATGTCGCACCGATGGTCAACGCTCTGCCCCAACGTCTGTTCGGGGGACATGTAGAAAGGCGTGCCTGACACAAGCGTGGTCGCGTTGCGCATCTCCTCCATTACCTTGGCCAGACCGAAGTCCATGATCTTCACCTGCTTGTCTCGTGCCCACATCGTGTTCGCGGCCTTGATGTCTCGGTGGACTACGCGCTTGGAGTGCGCATAGCTCAGCGCATCGACCATCTGGCGCACGATGTAGACGACCCCCGCCGTCGCGATCGCGCCACGCCGCTGCACGATCTCTTTGAGGGTCGTGCCGTCGACGTACTCCATCGCAAGGTAGAAGCCGTGCTCGGACTCCCCCGCGTCGTAAACGGTGACGATGTTGGGGTGGTTGAGCTGAGCGGCCGCCTTGGCCTCACGCAAGAAGCTCCGCAGCGCGTTGGTACTCCCGCGCAGGCTCTCGGGAAGGACCTTGTACGCCACATCGCGGTCCAGCACCTGATCGTGCGCCAGATGGACCACTCCCATCCCACCGCGGCCCAGCTCCCGGATCACCTGGTAGCGAAGCGGGCCTGGTTCCGTCGACTGAGCCGCCTCACCTGCTCCGCCCCGCGGCTGCGTGCTCTTGGCTTGCTTCATACGCTCCAGACGGTCGGAAACATCGGCGTATTGGTAGTCGAAGCTCAGGATCTTCTCGTAGGTCTCGCTCGCGGCGTCGAACTGCTGCCGATCCTCGAACAGCTTCCCGATCTTGAGGTGCGCCTCGACGTTGGCCCGGGTGACGGGCCCCGAGCCCGTAGCCTCCTGAAATTTCTTGATGGAGAGGCCGTGCATCCCCTTGGCCTGAAACAGCTGGCCCAGCTGTCCACAGGCCTCCTCGAAGTGGGGACTGCCAGCCTCTACCCGCTGCAGCACACGGATGGCGTCGTCCGTGCGATCTTGTTCGGCGTAGGATCGACCCGCCTCGTAAAAGCAGTCGGCGCGCTCGAGCAACTCGGCCTGGCGCGCCGGATTCCCTGCCGCCGCATAGGACTCCGCCGCGTCTTGGTAGCGGCCGGCCTGCTCGTAGGCTTCAGCGGCGCGCTCGTGCCTCTGGCCCGCGGTGAACATCTCCGCGGCCGGCTCGTAGTCGCCGGCCCGCCAGTAGCAGTCGCCGGCCTCCTGGTAGCGCTCGAGCTTGCGGTAGAGGTCGGCGGCGTCGGCATGATTGCCGGCCCTCTCGAGCTGAACGGCGGCCTCCTCGTCCTCGCCCTGGTCGCGCAGATACTCGCCCAGCACGCGCGCGGCTCCCTCCGCGTCGTCCAGACGTTCGAGCGCCTTCGCCGCCAGGTCGCCGCGTCCAACGCGCAGAAAAAGCTCCGAGGCTCGATCGAAGGCTTCCCTCTGGAAGGCGACCCTACCCGCGCGTGCGTACTCCCCGGCGCGTTCCAGGATCAACTCGGCATCCTCGAATCGTTCCAGCTTGGTCAATAGCTCTCCTGCCTCGCGCGCCAGCGCACACATCTCCTTGACTCGGTGCTCCGGCAGGTTTCCGCCGCCACCCTCATCGTTGAACGCAGCCACGAAAGACTCGGCCGCGTCTTCCTCGCAGCCAGCTTTCAGGAACGCCTGTGCGGCGTGTCGATGGAAGCCGATCCCCTGATAGCAAGCTCCGGCTTCGCGGAAGTTCTCGGCGCGCTCGAACATCTCCCCGGCCACGGAGAACTTCTCGGCGTCGCGATAGCAGCGGGCCGCCTCTTCGAAACATTCGATCTGTGCGTAGGTCGCGGCCGCCGCTTCGAGCTTGCCCGCTTGCAGCAACAGCCCCGCGGCCTCGTGGAAGCGGTTCTGATCATGGCGCACCTGTGCGGCACGGTTGAGCAGGCTGCCCCGGGTGAACATCTCTGCCGCCTCGTCCAGAAGTCCCTGCCCAAACAGGAACTCTCCCGCCGCTTCCGCCCCCTTCTCCGCTTGCAGGACCCGCGCGTCCTTGACGATGCGTCGGATCTCGCGCTTCGAGTACGACGCACCGCTGGGGAGGCCGACGTTGTCGGTGTCAGGCTCCCCGAGGCCAAGTGTGGACTTCTTGGGCCGCCGCGCCGCGAAGAACAGCAGCAGCAGGCCGAACCCGAGCAGCGGGACATGAGTCTGGCGTCGCTCCAGCGCGTCCGCCGCGCGGGACGCGCGCCCGACGAGCGCATCCTTGCGGTCCAGAGAGAGGCCCTGCTTCCTCGCCGTCGTCCGCAGCCAACTCTCCGCCGCAGAGCGTAGCTCGCCCGCCCGTTCCGACCCGACCCGACTCAAACTCAGGCCTGCGAGCCCCGGGAAAAAGAGCGCCAGAGCGAGGACAAAAACCAGTATGCGCGCAAGCATACGCACGTCCGTTACATCGTCCGAAGCCCTAACCACCCTGAGTCGGCGTAGCCCCCCTGGGAGGCCTATGACAGACGGGACGCACCGTGCAGCGACCGCCGCCTGCTCAGCTAGTGTCCGAGCAAGAGACGCAGCGCCAGGCCGGCGACCGACAGCACCAGCAGCGGGCGAATCAGGCGTTCACCGACGCGGGCGCCCACGCGTGAGGCCAGGTAGGCCCCGGTCGCGCTGCCGATGGCCAGCACCAACCCGTGCATCCAGTGGACCATGCCGGCCCAGGCGAACTGCGCCAGAGCCACGGCCGTGAGCGCGGCGATCAAGACCACCTTAACGCTGTTGGCGCGCACCAGATCGAGGCCACCGGCGCCCGCCAGCGCCAGCAGCAGGGGGATCCCGATCCCGGCCTGGATCGCGCCGCCGTAGAGCCCGATCGAGAAATAGAGCGCGAGCTGGAGGGGCAGCGGGAGGGCGCGGGCGGGAGCGCCGGCGGCGGGCACCGGGTTCCGCAGGACGATCGGGAGCGCCAGCAGCATGATCAGCGCAAACAGGCGACGAAAGACCTCGTCAGGCACATGTGTCGCACCCCACGCCCCGAGCCAGGCGCCCAGCAGCGTCGCGGGCAGAAGGCGCAGTGCCAGGCCAGGCCCCGGCACACCCTCCTGCGCAAAGCCGCGCATCGCAGCGACATTCTGGATGAGCACGGCCACACGGTTGGTGCCATTGGCCGCGCTGGGCGGTACTCCCACGAGGATCAGCAGCGGCACCGTGAGGAAGGATCCGCCTCCCGCCAGCGTGTTGATGAAGCCCGCCAGTAGCCCCCCCGCCAGCAGGATCCCGGCCGTCTGGGGGAACAGCACCGGCACTACAGCAGCTTCGGCTGACGGCGATTGGGAGCGGACGGAGCGCGCTTCGGGGGCGCGATGTCAAAGTGGTCGAAGGCGCGTTGCGTCGCCATGCGGCCGCGCGGCGTGCGGTCGAGAAAGCCCTCCTGAATCAGGAACGGCTCGTAGATCTCCTCGATCGTGCCCTTGTCCTCACCGATGGCCGCCGCCAGCGTTTCGAGGCCGGCGGGCCCCCCGCCGTACTTCTCAATCAACACCAGCAGCAGCTGGCGATCCATGCGATCGAAGCCGGCTTCATCGACCTCGAGTCGTTCGAGCGCGTAGCGCGCGACCGCTCGTGCGATCTTCCCGTCGCCCTCGACCTCGGCGAAATCACGCACGCGACGCAGCAGGCGGTTGGCGACGCGAGGCGTGCCGCGTGAGCGCCGGGCGATTTCGAGCGCCCCGTCCGCGTCGAGTGAGACCTGCAGGATGCGCGCGCTGCGGTCGAGAATCTGTACCAGGTCCGAGGGCGGGTAGTAGTTGAGCCGAGCCGTAACGCCGAAGCGGTCGCGCAGGGGTGAGGTGAGAAGACTGGCGCGTGTGGTCGCACCCACCAGGGTGAAGCGGGGCAGATCGATCTTCACCGTGCGCGCGGAGGGACCCTGTCCCACGATCAGATCCAGCTTGAAGTCCTCCATCGCCGGATACAGGATCTCCTCCACGGCCGCGCTGAGACGGTGAATCTCATCAATGAAGAGCACCTCACCCGGCTCCAAATTCGTGACGATGGCGGCCAGATCACCGGCGCGTTCGACCACGGGGCCAGCGGTGACACGCAGCGGAGCTCCCATCTCGCGCGCGATCACATGGGCCAGCGCGGTCTTGCCCAGCCCCGGGGGACCGTAGAAGAGCACATGGTCGAGGGGCTCGCCGCGTTCACGCGCCGCCTTTATGAACACCCGCAGGTTGTCGCAGAGCCCACTCTGGCCGACGAACTCGCTCAGATCCGTGGGACGGAGGCGCTCTTCGAGGCCGCGCTCGGACTCGAGGGGTTGCGCTGTGAGCATGTCATCGTGCTGCGGCACGCAAAGCCTCCCGGATCAGATCCTCGATAGCGGGGGCATCGTCGAGCTGCTCGAGCGCGACCGAAACCGCCTTCTCGGCCTGGCCGCGAGGGTAGCCCAGGTTCACCAACGCGGAGACCGTGGCCTCTTCCGCCTCCCCCGCTGGCGTTGCCAGCTCCACACCCTCCAGGCGCCCCACCTTGTCGCGCAGCTCCACCAGGATGCGCTCCGCGGTCTTGTTGCCCACACCCGGAATGCTCCGCAGCGCGGTCAGATCGCCCTGGCGGATGGCCTGGACCACGCGGGGCACGGGCAGACCCGACAGCAGCGCCAGGGCCAGGCGCGGGCCCACCCCGCTCACCGAGAGGAAGAGCCGGAACAGGCTCCGCTCCTGCTCACTCAAGAAGCCAAAGAGCTGGAGCCGATCCTCGCGCACGTAGGTATGGACGCGAAAACGCACGATCTTGCCCTCGTCGGGCAGCTCGAGAAAGGTGGAGAGGGGAATCCGGACGTCGTACCCGACCCCATTTACGTCGACCAGCACACCCTCCGGCGTCTTCTCAGCCAGTTTACCTTCGAGCCGGCCGATCATCCGTTCACCCGCGCGCCGCCCGTGTGAGCGTGGCAGATCGCCACCGCCAATGCGTCAGCCTCATCGCTGTCGGGCGTGCTCTCCAGGCCCAGCAGGCGCTGCACCATCTTCTGCACCTGCCGCTTGTCGGCGGCGCCGTATCCCACCACGGCCAGTTTCACCTGCGAGGGCGTGTGCTCCGCCGTCTCGACTCCGGCCCGGCCGCAGGCCGCGAGCGCAACGCCGCGGGCCTGCGCCAGAAGCAAGGCCGTGCGAGGGTTGCAGCCAGAGAAAATGGACTCGAGCGCTGCTACCTCCGGTTGAGTCTCCGCGATCATCTCGCTCAATACGCGATCGATCCGCGCGAGGCGCTGCGGCAGCGAGCCGTTGCCGCAACGGATGATTCCCCCCGTCACGTGGTAGAGCTTCGACCGTTCCAGGTCGACCACGCCATAGCCTGTCGCGCGTGACCCCGGATCGATTCCCAAAATGCGCACGGACCCCCCCACCGGCGCACGGGCCGCGCTAGCCAGCCCCTGCGGCCTCCATCAGCTCCTCTTCAGGAATATCGAAGTTGGCGACGACCTGCTTCACGTCCTCGTGCGCATCGAGCCCCTCGAAGAGCTTCAGCATGGTCTGCGCGTCCTTGCCAGAAAGCTTGACGGTGGTCTGGGGAATCAGCGAGATCTCGGCGCTGTCCACAACAAAGCCCGCGCTCTCCAGCACCGCTTTCACGCTCTCGAATGCATCCGGCACCGTCTGCACCTGGACTGTGTTCCCGTCTTCGATCACGTCTGAAACGTTGGCGTCGATCGCCGCCTCTACCAGCGCATCCGCGTCGAGCCCCTCTCGGGTGTAGACCAACACGCCCATCTTAGCGAAGAGATAGGCCACACAGCCCGATGCGCCCAGGTTTCCGCTGAACTTGCTGAAGAGATGCCGCACCTCGCTCACGGTGCGGTTCCGGTTGTCCGTGAGTGTATCCACGATCACGGCGACGCCGCCCGGACCATAGCCCTCGTAGCGAACCTCTTCGTAGCTCTCACCCTCGAGCTCCCCCATGCCCTTCTTGATGGCGCGCTCGATGTTTTCCTTGGGCATGTTCTGGCCGCGCGCCTTGTCGACCGCCACGCGCAGACGGGGGTTGGCATCGGCGTTGCCACCGCCCACCCTCGCTGCCGCGCTGAGCTCGCGAATGAGCTGCGTGAAGACCTTTCCGCGCTTCGCATCCGCTGCGCCCTTCTTACGCTTGATGGTGGCCCACTTCGAATGACCCGACATGGCGGCCCTGAACTCCCTGAAACGCTCCTGACGAAGCTGTCCCCGCATCCCCCCGCAGAGCATGCGAGCCGATCTCCGGTTAGGACTTCAGCCGGCGATGCCGATGGTAGGACGGAGATCGGGCCGTCGCCACGAAGCGACAGCAGGGGCAGGAATGAGCCGGGAAGTCACCATTGGGATCGACCTGGGCACGAGCAACTCCTGCGTCGCATCGGTGCTCGAAGACCGGCCGCGCGTGCTCGCCAACGCGTACGGCGAGCCCACGACCGCCTCGGTCGTGGCCTTCGGACAGGATGGCAGTATCGCGGTGGGCAACCAAGCCAAGGCGCGGGTCATTCTCGATCCTACGCATACAGTCTCCTCCGCCAAGCGGCTGATCGGTCGCTACTACTTCAGCGAAGAGGTCAAGAAGGCGAAGGCCGTCCACAGCTACGAGATCGTGAGCGGCGACAGCAACTCGGTCCGCATCCAGATCCGGGAGGAAACGTTCAGCCTGCCCGAGATCTCGGCCTTCGTACTGAAAGAGATGAAATCCATCGCCGAGGCGAACCTCAACGTAGCGCTCACGCGGGCCGTGATCACAGTACCCGCCTTCTTCAACGACAATCAGCGACAGGCCACCAAGGACGCCGGGCGTATCGCCGGGCTGGAGGTCCTGCGCATCCTGAATGAGCCGACCGCAGCGGCCCTGGCCTACGGCTACGGACGGGATCTGAGGCAGAAGGTGGCGGTTTACGATCTGGGCGGTGGAACGTTCGACGTGTCCGTGCTCGAGATCGGGGAGGAGGTCTTCGAGGTGCTCGCAACCTGCGGTGATACCTACCTGGGTGGCGACGACTTCGACGATCGCTTGATCGACGTGCTCGCCGAGCTCGTCCAGAAGCAGCACGGCATCAACGTGCGGACCGATCCCTTCGCCCTCGAAAAGCTCAAGGCCGCCGCGGAGCAGGCCAAGATCGAGCTCTCCTCCCGGGACCCGGCGCAGATCAAGATTCCCGGGCTAGCCAGAATAGACGACGAGCCGATCGGGATCGAATACGAGCTCACGCGTGAGCAGTTCAGCCAGCTCACGCGCGACCTGATCTTCCGCACCTTCAAGGTCTGCGATGAGGCGCTCCAGGAGGCGGGACTCACGGTGCGCGACCTCGACGGGGTCATCCTGGTCGGAGGGCCCACGCGCCTGCCCAGCATCCGGGGAGCGGTCAAGGAGTACTTCCAGCGCGAGCCCGAGGTCGACATCAACCCGGACGAGGTGGTTGCGCTGGGCGCCGCAATCCACGCCAACTCGCTGGTCACGACCGCAGACCAGAGCTGCCTGCTGGACGTTACTCCGCTCTCGCTGCGCCTGGGGATTGCGGGTGGCATGACCGAGACCATCATCCATCGGAATAGTCCGATCCCGATTGATCACACCCGCATCTTCACGACGGCCCAGGACGATCAGGCCGCGGTCTCGGTGCGGATCTACCAGGGCGAGAGCCGCGAAGCAGACGGCAACACGGCGCTCGGCGAGTTTCAGTTCTCCGGCTACCAGCCCGGGCCCCGCGGACAGGTTCAGATCGAGGTCCAGTTTGCGATCTCGACCGAGGGAATCGTCAAGGTCTCGGCCCGCGACCCGAAGACCGGGGCCGCCCATTCTGCCACGGTCTCGATGTCGAGTGGCCTCTCGGAGCAGGAGATCCAGGAGATCCTGGCCCAGGCGCGTGCGCGGGATGTGGTCAGCCCCGATCGCAGGGCGTCCGCGCCCCAGCCTGAGCCTTCCCCGGCCGAGGTCGACGACACGAGCGAGTACCTGAAGCTGCCTCCGATCGATGCTGAGGCGCCAGCGGACGCTGCCGAAGCGAGCGCGCCCCCGGCCAACTCCATCTGCGGGCAGATGCCGGAGGACCTCGCGCTGCCAGAGGGGGCGGAGACACGCACTGCAGACAACCGGGAAGACGGTCCAGCGCCGGAGTTCGACGCCACCGTCGACATCGGCGACCTCTGCGACGAGTTTCTGAGCGAAGCCGAGACCGAGCTCGCGGGGTCGGATGAGGCGATCCTGGGGGGAGCAGAGCCCGACGATGTCCTGCTCGATCGAGAGCTGAAGAAGTAGCTCGGGGCCACGCGCGTGACGGGAGCGGAGATACGAGCGCTGGCCCGACTGGTCGATCGCATGGACTATTACCGCCTGCTGCGCGTCGATCAGGAGGCATCGCTCCCCAAGATCCGCGTCGCGTACCGCCGCGCGCGGCGTCAATTCCATCCGGACGCGTACCTAAGCGCGGAGCCGGTGCTGCGAGATGCGGTCGACCTGATCGCGCGACGCCTTATCGAGGCCTACATGGTGCTGCGCAACAGCGGGCAGCGCGCCGCCTACAACAAGGGCCTCAGTGAGGGGAAGGTGCGCTACCAGCCCGAGAGCGGGGCCGAGGGCGGACGCGATGGCCGGGTACAGGAGGGCAAGACGCCGCAGGGTCGACGTTCCTTCAGCCTCGCCCTGGCGGAAGAGCGCGGCGGGAATCTGGGCCAGGCTATCGCTCACCTGAAGATGGCCCTGACCTTCGAGCGCAGCAACGAGCACTTCCGCGAGAAGCTGGTGGCGCTCCAGCAAGCTCAGAAGAGCTGAGTCGCTACTAGCGCGGTATCGGCGAGCTGAGCTCGCCTGCGCGCACTCCGCTCGGCTGCGCCTCGCTGCGCGGCCTGCGGCCTTGCTACTCGCGCGGTACCGGCGAGCTGAGCTC
>Ga0209980_10000039_pt1 | contig 56741 bp, 57 predicted proteins | sample CR02metaG_FD_183611 | JGI IMG/M metagenome (GOLD analysis project Ga0209980, IMG submission 183611) | Deep subsurface microbial communities from Mariana Trench to uncover new lineages of life (NeLLi) - CR02 metaG (SPAdes) (version 2) | ecosystem: Environmental > Aquatic > Marine > Ocean trench...
CGTTAGCCAGCTTGTAGCCTGTACTGTGTCTGAGCATGTGGGGATGTACGGGGAATCCGATCTTTGCGTGCTCACCAGCCCTGGCCATGATCTTACGGACTGTTGACGTTGTAAGCGGTCCTTTTCTCTCCGTAACGAACAGGTAGGGCGTGTCGGGATAATCGCGCTGCAACTTCCTCAATGCCCTCAGTTCAGGACCTCGAAGTGGGTGGGTGGACTCAACGCCATTCTTTAGCCTGGAGACGTGCAGAAGGCCTTTCTTCAGGTCCACCATATCCCAGCGCAAAGCCACCAGTTCTGAAACTCTAAGGCCGTGCCTATAAGCCATGAGAATCAATGCAGCGTCCCTGTGGCCGTGTCTTCCCAATGATCTGGCTGAGGTCATTAGGCGCTCAACTTCATCCGGTGTCAGGTGTTCCCTGGACCTGACATCCTTGTTCTTACGACGGGGAGGAGGAACTTTCCCATTTAGGGTGTTTGGGGCGGCTCCTTTTCTGCCCTTCAAAGGTACTACGTTACTGGATTCTGCCATGTCAACTCTCCCATTAACGTGTATTTATGGGAAAGTATCACAGTACCAGGATTGATACCAGTTTCCGAGTTTCCGAATTCAAAAATTGCCCAAGTCGGTAAGTAATTGCATACATTCCTGGCAATTATCTGCTCTGCATCGAATCCTCTTCAGTTATGAACAACTGGACCCGTTAATGCGGGCAGGTCACCAGGTTAACTACACGGCCGGCAATGACTCGTGCGGCCGGCACCTACACCGCCGCTCAACGGGGTCAATGCTTCAATACCTTACTGCCTGAAGGCTATTCAACCTGTAAATAGACCCTCAGCTTTCGATAACAACCTCGTCACGGTGAATGTTGAGGATAATGGTCGGGCCTTCATCCTTGCGACTGTCTGAGAATTGCTCTTTAGTTTCGGGAGCCACCTGTAGCATCTTGAGATGCGCCTTCCAGTCTTTAGAATCGGCAATTGCCCGCATGTGTTTAGAAAGCTGCCTTGCACGCGCTACCGTGATCTGCCGGACAAGCTCGGGTTCTTCATTGCACCATCTGTCAAATGTCTTGGTAGCTATTCCGACCTGATTACATGCATGTTTCTTTGAGCCAGATAGGGCTAAAACAGTGATAATCTCTTGTAATATCTCGGGACTGCGCTTACCAAGCCCTGAGCCATTACAAGGCTTTGCAATCGCCTTATCAGCTAAACTTGCGATACTTTTAACTTCAGCTCTGGCCCATTTCTCATTCTTAGCCTTACGACCCACCATCGCGCCGGAAACACCAAACATTCGGCCTAATTCAGCAAAGCCAATATCGTGCTTGGTTTCAAAAACTGCACGAATTTCCGACCATGTTTCAGGCGTTCGTCTAGCCATCGTTAATTCCTTGGTATTGCCGGGGCAGTAAGGCCGGACATGCACCACACGCAGGCACCAACTTTTGGCGGGCAACCCTCAAAAATGGGTACGATGCTGGCGCACGTTTGGCAATTCGTTATGGCCGTGTAGGTATCAGGCACACGCCCTGATTCTCGTATTTGTACGATGGCCAGTAAGTCAGCAAATGCGACTAGCCCGGCCGGATCGGTACGCACTGCTGACCAATCATCGCCAGCAGCTCGCCTTAGTTCGTCGGAAGACTCCCGAAGCTCCCTTGACCGCTTGTCAACCGACACAAGGGGGCTTCCGCTCCGGTTCGGCCGGAACTTGTCATCAGGACTTAATTCGCTTAATTCGCTTCTTTCGCACTGCGTAGGAGAATCATCTTTCACCTCGGATTCCGTAAGTGATTGACTCTCTGTTATCTCACTGAGAGCGCGGTCTGCAATTTCCAAATATCTGCCCATAGCTACCTATTGCGAAACAAGCGAAAAAAGCGAAAAAAGGGTCATTTGTGCTTCCAGACCTCTACGGGACGACCTTCTGTCTCGCTCTTTTCGGCAAACGCCAGCCCCGCTTTCCTGAGGCTATCGAGGGCTATCCCAATGCGATCAGCGGTCACATGCCGATTGAAAAGGCGTGAGATATTGGTGCGCGTAAGTCCATCGGAATCACCGCGCAGCGCGGTAACAATCGTGTCTTTGATTGGGTCGCCGGTCGCGTCCCCAAAAACGTAACGCGCTGACTCGTCGGCGTAATCCCAGATTGCTAGGGCCGCCCTGAGATGCTTGATGCCGATCTGATTCTTTTCGTCCAGGAGTGCGTAAATGAGTGCAAGGCGTATAACTTGCGCTTCGCTGCGGCCTGTGACGGCGCCATACAAACCCAGTTTCCCCTCAGATAACTCGGGATAGACTTCCTCCCAAAGGCTCGCAGTGTCGGGCCGCATTGTCACCTGGCCAATGTACTTTGCAGACTCAATTGTTGCTGCAAGGCGCTGGGCGAGGGGCTTGAGTTCGCTTTCCTGAAGGCTGCCACCGTGCGGTAAACACTTGGAGCGCTTTACGGCAATAAATAGAAATCGATTAGCGAACCCATTGGCTGCCTCAGTTCTATCTAGGTATCGGGTGAGCTCATCGGCCGTAATGTGGCCGACAATGCTGATATGTGCCCCAGTTGCTCGTGTCGAGAACTTTTTTGTCATCACACCCAGGTCGCCACGATCCCAGGCATCGCGAACTACTCGCGAGATGATATTCCCTTCGCGACGCATCACACGGAGTAATCCCGCAAACTCTGACTCCGCTACCAGCAGACGCTTATCGGATATTCCTGGGTCATCGTCCGTTTCGTCACGCACTGCCCAAATAAGCCCCTCGCCACTCGACAGGCCACTATGAATGCATTGACGGGCGAATGTGTCATCGATCATTTCAAACACTTGCCTAACCCTGCCCATGCTGGTGCCTTTCCTTCCTTTCGCGGATTCGCCAACGAGCACAACAAAAAGATTCGGGTAGTGTCTGTCGCCCTCAACGCGATAGTGTGGGCCACGGCCAATACAGGCACCGGCAAAACCCAGAAACTGAAGCAGGATGGCTGCTGGATCAGCCTCAGTATGGGGCTCAATCGTTTTTACGATGTCACCGGCAAGACCGTGAAATGCCGTTTCCTTATTAAGCTCGGGCCATATACGCTCGGGCTCTGTCTGTAGCTGATTGGGTAGGTCAACTGGCTCAGGATGAACTCGAGTAATGGGTACCTTTTCAACAACGGGGCTATGCTGCGACATCAATCACCTCCGCATCGAAATACACACGAGGGTCGGTGTCGAATTGATTCGGGTCTGCCAGCGCCTCTCTTATAGCGACAACGGAGGACGCACCAGCCAGAAGCAACGCTTCTGCCATAGATCGCAACCGAATATCGTTGTACTCACCACATTCAAAAATTAAGGTAGGGCCGCCATCTGACGGCCATAGAAAGTTAACAGGATTAGCGTCGTCCGGTAGCACCATAATTGGGGCGTGATGCTTTTTCTGAAAGTCCCAAGCGCCTGGGCCAATAGCAACGCGCACACCGCTTATAGGGACGGGTTGGAATTGCTTACCGAATGGCGGAAGCTTCACAGGTAATGCCCAAACTTCTGGTATTCCAGCTCTTTCACATACACTGGGTTTCGCAGTGCCATAAGGCTGGCCATCTGCTTGTGTGCGTTCCGCTTTTCTTCCGATTCGGGCGAATCCTTTAGCCGAATGAAAGCTTTTCTTATTTGCATCTCCAATCCTAGGTTATAACCATTCAGGTTATGCGGTTCTTTTACATCGTCGGTTTTTTCGTTTATCATTTCCTTGTCCTAAAGTAATTGCTCGTCGGATTGCAGTCCGGCGGGCATTTTTATTGCCCGCATGAGCTGTGTGTAACTCCCGCACACAAATACCAACCAGAATGTCGGCCAATTGCTTCATATGCGGGTCGCTTAGCATCTATGCACGACGAAGAAAACGATGAAAAACATCAGCCTCACAGGGTGAGACGTATTCTCTGCCGCTTGGCGTGATGGCTGGCTTTATCTCGCCGCGTGCCTCTAGCTCCCTAATTGCCCGCATTCCCTTTTCGCGAGAGACGTCTTCCTTCCGAAAAAGGCGGGGCACGTGAATCAGCTTCTGATCGAATATTGACATTCATATCTCCTAACACTAAGATACTAACGTTTCGTACGTTACAGAGCGTTAGAATGCCACAGATTGTAGAGCAAAATAAGCAGCGGCTAACGCCGACTGGCCTAGTTTTTGACGGCGTACCGTTATATCGGGGTAATCCGCATCAAGCGAAGTATCTGGCTGAAGAACTGGTTGACGTAGCAAATGGCAATTACGACATTAATAAGTCTGGCCTAATGCCCAAAGATGAGCGCTTGCCGTTTGCGAAAGGTGCGGGCCTGACGTATTCCGGAGGTGATCGCCAAATGGTCATGAGGTGGCTGTCGAAACTACCGATCCTTCCTCCGCGAATGCTGAAGGAAATATCGGAGGCTTGCGTCGAGATTGAATTTGGGACTCGCGCCGTCAGTGCCAAACCAAAGGATGGAAAAATAAACCTCCGCTCATCGCTTTTGTGTCATCCGAAAACAAAGCGTGCAATGTTCGCCTACATGATGGCCGCATTGCTTGATGCGGGTTATGGCGAAAACTTCGGCAGATGCCCGGAGTGCGGTAAATGGTTTTTTGATATTCCATCAGGAAGGCCCATGAAGAAATATTGCAATAAGAAACATGCAAATCGACATAGGCAACGCAGGTTCCAGGAGAGGCGGAAATGATCAAGGTCGCTGTATACGCACGTTATTCAACTGACCTGCAGGACAAGACTTCCATCACAGGCCAGATAGCGAATTGTGAGGCACTGGCAGCCCGGGAAGGGTTGAAGGTCATTGCGACATTCCAAGACGAGGGTATTTCCGGCAACGACGATTCCCGTCCTAACTACCAGGCGATGCTAAGAGAGCTACAGGCCGGAACCTTCACCGGCATTGTCTGCGATGAAACATCGCGCATCACACGTAATCAGTCTGAGCTTCACAGGCTTGTCGCAGAACTAAATTTTCGTGACCAATTTCTAATCAGCGCCGACGGAGTTGATACTCGATCCGAATCGTCTGAGCTGCTGTTAGCGGTCAAGGCTGCAGTCGATGCTATGGAGGGCCGCAAGATTGGCTATCGCACCTATCGTAGCCTCCGAGAACGTCACAAGGCAGGTCACAGTGCCGGAGGCAAGATCTACGGTTATTCCAGCAAGCAAGATGGTGATTACCGGAAGAAGGTCATTGACACCGAACAAGCCCCGGTCGTGAGGGAGATCTTTGAGCGGTACGCGGACGGCGAGTCGGCCAAGACCATTGTTCGGTCGTTCAACGAGCGTGGCGTGCCGTCACCGGGTTCCTATTGGAAGAATGTCAAACGTCGATCATTAGGTTGGTCTCATACAACTCTGCTTGGCTCTCACACCAAGGCAACCGGCATACTGCGAAATCCAATTTACAAGGGTACTGACACCTGGAACAAGCGGATCAGCAAGAAACGGCCAGGAACCGGCAAGCGGATTCAGAAACGCCGACCTGATTCGGAATGGATTGGAGTTCAGGATGAATCGCTCCGAATAGTGTCTGACAAGCTATTTGATCGTGTACAGGAAAGACTGCGAGCCGCGAGAGCCCGCACAAGCCCAGAGAATAGAGTGGGAAGGCCACCACGGTACTTGCTTTCGGGTTTGTTGATCTGCGCGTCCTGCGGCAGTCACTACATCGTCAGGAACGGCAAGGATTATGGCTGCTCATCACAAGGTAATGGCAGGGACGTTTTCTGCGATCAACGAATCATGATCAAGAAAGGTGATGTCGAGCAGAAGCTACTGAGCGGAATCAAAGAGCAGCTCCTAGACCCCAAGTTTGTTAAAGAGGTAACGAGGCGGATTCGGGCATCGGCGCGCCGAACCCCCCCAAAACCGACGCTGGCGTCGGATATTAAAAAGCTCGATCGACAGATCAGCGACCTGGCAGAGACCATCTGTGAAGTAGGGCGCTCAAATATTCTGACAGCAAAGCTGCGTGATCTTGAGGAGCAAAGAGAACGGCTGGCCAGTCAGGTTTCATCGGTCGCGAGCGCGACGAAAATGGTCACAGGTGCGCCAGACAAATGGCGCGAAATCGTCTCCAACCTTGAAGACCTACGACACTATGCGACGCCGGACGAGATTGAGTCCGCGAGGGCAGAGATACGTGAAATAGTCGGAGAAGTCTTAATGATTGAGAAAGGAACCCATGTCTTCGCTCAGACAAAGCTCAACGAAAACATGGGTTTTAACTCTGGTGCCGAGAAGAGGACTTGAACCTCCACGGGGTTACCCCCACTAGCACCTGAAGCTAGCGCGTCTACCAATTCCGCCACCTCGGCTGGGCCGAACCGCGTACAATTGCGGCTCTTGCGGGGTGGCGCACTGTACTCAAAGGGGACGCAGCCTGTCAATCGCAACACAATCATGGAGCAACGTACTTGCCGAAAAAACCAGGCAAAAAGAAGGCAAGAAGCAAGAAAAAAGCCTACAAACACCCGGTTCCAAGCCGAAACGAACTCATCGAGTTTCTAACTAACGCGGGCAAGCCGCGGAAAATAAACGCTATTTTTGAGAGTTTTGAGCTCAAGGGCCAACGCATGCTGTCGCTGCTGACAGATCGGCTCGACGGCATGGTGCGTGCAGGCCAGATCATTGTAAATCGCCGTCGTGAGTACTGTCTGACGGCGAAACTCGATCTCATCACAGGTCAGGTGAGCGGTCATCGCGATGGCTTCGGCTTCGTCATTCGCGACGACGGCGATGCGGATATTTACCTGTCGGCACGCGAAATGCGTTCCATTTTCGATGGTGACCGGGTCGCGGTCAAAACCATCGGGCTCGGCCGTCGGGGTAAACCGGAAGGCGTGCTGGTCGAAGTGCTCGAACGAAGCGTGAGCGAGATTGCAGGCCAGTTCATTCGGGAGCGGGGTATTGGCGTCGTCATACCCGACAATCCGAAAATCGCGCACCGAATTCTCATCGGCAGGGGCGAGTCGGGGAAGGCACAGGCCGGGCAGATGGTTGTTGCTCAAATCCTTGATTACCCGACGCAGGTTGAACAGCCGACGGGCCGCATCGTTCGCATTCTGGGCTCGCCGGAGCAGAAAGGCATTGCCACTGATATCGCGATTCATTCGCATGGCATACCAACGAATTGGCCGGTTGCCGTGCGCGAGCAAATCAGGCAATTCGATTCGACCGTGCCGGCTTCGGGCAAACAGGGCCGTGTCGATCTGCGACACGTCGACCTGTTGACGATCGATGGCGCCGACGCGCGCGATTTCGACGACGCTGTTTTTTGCGAGCAGGAAGGAGATGGTTGGCGTCTGCTCGTCGCTATCGCCGATGTCGCGCACTATGTCGACGTCGGTTCGCCGCTCGACAACGAAGCGACGATGCGTGGTACGTCAGTTTACTTTCCCGACCGCGTGGTGCCGATGTTGCCCGAAGTGCTGTCAAACGGGCTTTGTTCGCTCAACCCGAAAGTAGATCGGCTCTGCCTCGTGTGTGACATGCGCGTCAGTGCCGCCGGCAAGGTGACCGGGTCAACGTTTGTCGAGGCAGTGATGCGGTCCAGGGCGCGCCTGACATACAGCGAGGTCAATGCGTTTCTGAGTGGTGAGTCGCGCGCAGCCGTGCCCCGGGGGTTGCACGGTCTCATTCGCGACCTGCATGCCCTGTACAAGTCGTTTGCCCAGGCTCGCGACCGTCGTGGCGCGCTCGACCTGGATCTGCCGCAGACGAAGTTCGACTTGAATGATCAGGGTGAGATCGAGCGCATCCGTGCCGTGCGGCGCAACGACGCTCACCGGCTGATCGAGGAATGCATGATCGCCGCCAACGTGCAGGCGGCGAAGTTCCTGAAACGCCATCGGATTGCCGGGTTGTACCGGGTGCACGCGAAACCCGATCCCGATCGATTCGATGAGTTGCGCCGCTATCTTCTGACCCTGAACCTCAAGGTGCCGCATCCCGATCACGTGGAGCCGCGCCAGTTCGCGAGCCTTCTGAAGCAAGTTGAAAGGCGTCCTGACAGCGCGGCCATTTCGATGGCCATGCTTCGCTCCCTGACACACGCCGAGTACTCACCGGATAACATCGGTCATTTTGGTCTCGCGCTCGATGCGTACGCCCACTTTACGTCGCCAATTCGGCGCTATCCGGACCTGCTCGTGCACCGGGCGATATCCCACATCGTCCGTGGCGGCAAGGCGGGGCGCTACCAGTACGACCGCAGTTCGATGCAGCGGCTCGGCGCGATGACGTCAGCTCATGAGCGGCGCGCCGAAGACGCGACACGAGAAGTCGAGGCATGGCTCAAGTGTCAGTACATGCAGGATAAAATCGGCGAGGAATACGATGGTGTTATTACCGCAGTGACGAATTTTGGCGTATTCGTGCAATTGCCCGAGTTGCAGATTGACGGGCTTGTGCACGTCACAAGCCTGCAAAATGACTACTACCACTATCAACCGGAATCGCAGCAACTCGTGGGCGAACGGACCGGACGGGTATATGGGTTGGGCGAGTCGATGCGTGTAAAGGTGCAACGTGTGGATATGGATACTCGCAAAATCGACTTCATGCCTGTCGAGGATGCCGCTGCGCACGCGTCCGTCCGTCCGTCCTCGCGGACCCGGGGGCGGCGCCGATGAGCAAGTCGCGTTACGTACCCGGATTGCGGGCGGTCGAAGAACTGCTGGCCGGGAAAAAGGCGGACATTCGGCGCATCTACGTCGAGTACCGGACCGCCAATCCGCGTGTGGAGGCGGTGATTGCGAACGCCAGGCAGCTTGGCGTCGAGATCCAGGCCGCGAACCGGGCGCGGTTGAGTCAGATCAGCGGGGAAGTGCGTCACCAGGGCATCGTTGCCGAGATTCGCCGCAGTACGCTGCTTGACGAGGCTGGTTTGCGATCGCTCGTCGAGAAGCGCCTTGGCAGCACGGCTGAATCCCCGTTGCTATTGCTGGTCCTCGACGGCGTGCAAGATCCACACAACCTGGGCGCGTGCATGCGCACGGCCGCCGCCGCGGGTGTCGACGCAGTCGTGGTGCCACGGCACGGCGCGGCGGACCTTGGACCGACCGTCAGCAAAGTCGCCGCCGGGGCCGCTGAGCAGCTGCCATTCGCGAGGGTTGCCAACCTGGGACGCGTGCTCGATTGGCTCGGGGATTATGGCGTCAGCCGTATCGGTACCAGTGACGGCTCGGATACGAGCCTGTACGACGTCGATTTCGTCGGCCCGATCGCACTGATCATGGGTCGCGAGGAGAGTGGCGTCGGCAAGGCCATCACGCGCCGTTGCGACAGTCTCGTGAGCCTGCCGATGCGCGGCAGTGTCGCAAGCCTCAATGTTTCGGTGGCGACCGGAATCTGCCTGTATGAGGTTCTCAGGCAACGACGCTAGCACGCATATTTCACTCGTTCGCCACGGCCTCTGGCTTGCGTCACAGTGCCCGCTTGGTTAGGATGCGCGTCCCCGTCACCGTACTCCGTCAATATTACCTCGGCGGAGCACATGGGGCGGGAAACCTCTTGCCGCACCGGGAAGCCGGGTGGCTGCAATCCGTAAGGGTAGTCTGGCATTGCGGCAGGCTATCCGGCCGGTTTTCAACCAAAAGGGTAAACGATGAGACATTACGAAATCGTGTTTCTGGTCCATCCGGACCAGAGCGAACAGGTTCCTGCCATGGTCGAGCGATACCAGGGCATGGTGTCCGGTTCCGGCGGTGTGGTGCACCGCACCGAAGACTGGGGCCGCCGCCAGCTGGCCCATCCGATCAACAAAGTCCACAAAGCGCATTACGTTCTGTTGAACGTTGAGTGTGGTATTGCGGTGATCGAAGAGATCAGGGGCGCGTTCCGCTTTAACGATGCCGTGCTTCGGCATTTGGTCATCGCGCGCAAGGAAGCCGTAACCGAGGCATCGCCAATGGCAGTCGCCGTGGCCGAAGAAAAGGCGAAGGAACGTGAGGCGCAGCAGCGTCGCGACGCGAAAGCCGCTGCCGAAGTTGCAATGCGCAAGGAGTCGGAAAAGGCTGCCGAGGCCGCCAAAGACGCTCCGCAAGAGCCGGCTGACGATGGCGAAGAGGCTACCGAAGCTGCCGCAGCGACCGCAGACGAAAGCGCAGAGGCGAGCGCAGCGACCGCAGACGAAAGCACAGAGGCGAGCGCAGCGACCGCAGACGAAAGCACAGAGGCGAGCGCAGTGACCGCGGATGAAAGCGCAGAGGTGAATGCAGCAACCGCGGACGACAGCGAAGTTGCTGCCGAAGCAACCGCGGATACAAATGCGGAGGCTACTGAAGTTGTGGCAGACGATAGCGAAGAGGCTGCCGAAGAGGCCGCTGAGAAGAGCGCCTGAGGAGATATGCAATGAGTCGATATTCGCGCAGGCGCAAGTATTGCCGTTTCACGGCCGAAGGCATCAAAGAGATCGATTACAAGGATCTCAATTTGCTGAAGGCTTACGTTTCCGAGACAGGCAAGATAGTTCCAAGCCGCATCACCGGCACGAAGGCGCACTATCAGCGTCAGCTGGCGACGGCGGTCAAGCGTGCCCGGTACCTGGCGTTGCTGCCGTACACGGACAGACATTAGCTGTAGCGGAGCGGCGGGCGTGAGCGCGGTAGCCAAGTGGCTGGTGGCCCGACCGCTGAATGCGGTTCTGGCCCTGGCGACAACGACCGCGGTGTTGTACCTGGGGTTTCTGAGCAGCGTGATCGTCGTGCTGCTTGTACTGTATCAGGGCGGTAAAGCTGCGACGGTCAAGGTGCTGCTGGCTGGCACACTGCTTGCGGGAGTCAGCCTGCTTTCAGGGGCGCGGGTCGATTTACAGCTGACGGCTGCATTGGTCAATTGGTTGCCGGCGCTATTATTGGCGCTGTTACTGAACGTGACTCGATCGCTGACGCTGACACTGCAGTTGTCGGTCATTTTCGTCGTCATCGCGACGGCAGGGTTTATCGCGATTGTCGGGAACCCCGTCGAGTTTTGGCAGACGATAGTAGTGGCCGCGGCGGAAGTCTGGCGAGACATGGGGCTTCATGAGCAGGCCGATCGGATGCTTGCGGAGACGGAAGCGATCGCAATGCAGATGACCGGCACGGCGGCCGTGGCAAGCTGGACCGTGTGCGCGGGAGGTCTTGTTTTGGGGTATCTGCTCTACGGGCAGATACCCGGCGAGACCCGGGACTTTGGCCGGTTTCGCGACTTAAATTTCGGCCGCGTCATTGCGTCTATTATGGCTCTGACGTCGGTACTCGCGCTGCTGACTGGCGCGGTCTGGATACAGAACATTGCGTTCCTGATGTTTGCGGTGTTCTGGTTTCAGGGATTGGCGATTGTGCACTGGCTTAAGGGCGAGGGTTTTTTGCCCGTCTTTGCGCTGGTTGCCGTTTATGCGCTGCTGTTGGTGCTAAATGTGTTATTCGCGATGGCGCTGGCGGTGCTCGGCTATATTGACGCGTGGTTCCACGTCCGCCGCGTCCGCCGGGCACAATAGGCGCTGGTTTGGGCACACGGCATGAATTGAGAGACGACTGCTAAGGTTGAAAAAATGAACGTCATATTGTTGGACAATGTTGAAAACCTCGGTCACATCGGCGACCTCGTGAAGGTCAAATCGGGTTATGGCCGCAACTACCTGTTGCCGCAAGGAAAAGCGGCACTGGCGACACCTGCGAACATGAAGGCGATTGAAATTCGCCGCGCCGAGCTCGAAAAAACCGCGGCGGAAGAGCTGACTACGGCGACGGCTCGTGCCGAGACCATCAATGGCATGGAACTTGTCATACTCGCCAATGCTGGCAGCGAGGGTAAGCTGTTTGGCTCGGTCGGTCCGATCGACATCGCGGAGGCGTTTGCGGGTGTGCAGGTCGAGGTCCAGCGCAGTGAAGTCCGAATGCCGGATGGGCCGATACACGAACTCGGTGAGTTCGTCGTCGGAATCCATCTGCACAGCGAACTCAATGCCGAGGTGACAGTCCGCGTCGTCGCTGCCGAGAAGACCTGAATACTAGCGTTACGTCGTATGTGATACCTTTTAGCCGGAGAAGATTGCGAGGAAAGGAAATCTCTTATGGTTCGAGCGTTGGAGGAGGGTGTAGCAGCCGATGTTGCTGAGCAGCGCCTGAAGGTGCCGCCCAACTCGATCGAGGCCGAGCAGTCCCTGATCGGCGGCCTCATGCTCGACCATGTCGCCTGGGAGAAAGTCGCTGACGTCATCAGCGCGGACGATTTCTACCGCAAGGACCACCGCCTCATTTTCGCGGCCATCGCGAATCTTGCCGAGACTAACAACCCCTGCGATGTCGTCACGGTCTCCGAATATCTCGATAATCGTGGCGAGCTCGAGCAGTCCGGGGGGCTCGAATACATCGCGACGCTGGCCAACGAGACGCCTGGGGCAGCCAACGCCCGGGCATACGCCAAGATCTTGCGCGAACGCTCCGTATTGCGTGCGTTGATCAATGCGGGCAATGAAATTTCCGGAAGCGCATTTGCGACTGATGGCCGCATGGCGAGCGAACTCGTTGACGCGGCCGAACGGCTCGTGTTCGAAATCGCCGAAAAGGGTTCCCGCGGTCGGGCCGGGTTCAAGCACTTGAAGAATATACTGCCGCAAGCCGTCGACCGAATCGACGTATTGCATCAATCAGAAGGCGAAATCACGGGAATTTCGACCGGTTTCACGGAATTCGACAAGTTGACCGCCGGGCTGCAGCCGGGCGAACTTATCGTTATCGCCGGTCGGCCGTCGATGGGCAAGACGTCGTTGGCGATCAACATCGCCGAGAACGCGGCCATTGGCTCGAAGGTGCCGACCGCAATATTCTCGATGGAAATGCCGTCACAGCAACTCGCCTTTCGCATGATTTCTTCCCTCGGGCGCGTCGATCAGGCGCATCTCAGGACGGGCCGCTTCCCCGACGAAGACTGGTCGCGCATCAACACCGCCGTGCAGCTGATGTCCGATGCGCCGATATTTATCGACGATTCCGCGGGGTTGTCACCCACCGAGATACGTGCGCGGTCCCGGCGGCTGCATCGTGAACATGGGCTTGGCCTGATCGTCATCGACTATCTGCAGTTAATGCAGGTTCCGGGAACCAGAGAGAATCGTGCCACGGAAATTTCGGAGATATCCCGCTCGCTAAAGGCACTCGCCAAGGAGCTCGAACTACCGATCATCGCATTGTCGCAATTGAATCGAAGTGTCGAGCAACGCCCGGACAAGCGTCCCATCATGTCGGATCTGCGCGAATCGGGCGCTATCGAACAGGACGCTGATCTGATTCTCTTTATTTATCGCGAAGAGGTTTACAACCCGGACACTCCCAGAAAGGGTATCGCCGACATATCGATTGCCAAACAACGTAACGGGCCGATTGGAGACTTCCCGCTGACGTTTGTCGGCCGCTATACGAAATTCGAAAACTGGATGCCGGAGTCCTACGCCGACGAGGGCTATCCGTGAGTTTTGGCGCTCGGGCACGGATTCGGCTCGGCGCGCTCAAACACAATCTCGACGTCATCCGCAGCACCGCACCCGATGCGAAGTTCATGGCTGTGGTTAAGGCCAACGCCTATGGTCATGGCATGGTAACCGTCGCGCAACATCTCAGTGACGTCGACGCATTCGCTGTGGCACGGTTGCCTGAAGCCATGCGACTGCGCGAATCGGGCATCGACAAACCGATTGTTTTGCTTGCCGGTGTGTTGACCAAAGTCGAGCTGCAGTCGGTATTGCAGCATCGCTTCGAAATCGTCGTGCACTGTCGTGAGCAAATTCGTCTGCTGGAAAAGAACGGCGGCGGTGAGACGACGGTATGGCTGAAGATCGACACTGGCATGAACCGGCTCGGATTCCCGGCACGGGATACGTCGGACCTGGCCGTGAGACTTCGCGCCTGCAAATCCGTCGGCGAATTAAGGTTGATGACGCATCTCGCGAGCGCGGAGGAGCGTGACAACCCGCACACACTCGAGCAACTTGAGCAATTCAAATCTGCCGCAGCCGGTTTCGATGGCGATGTCAGTATCGGCAACTCAGCCGCGACACTGGGCTGGCCACAAGGCGTCGATGCAAAATCCGGGCTCGGCTTTCTTGGTGATCAGTGGATTCGGCCAGGCATCGCCTTATTCGGCGTTTCTCCGTTTGACGATGCCACGGGTCGGGATCTGGGACTCAAGCCCGTGATGCAGTTCGAAGCTCGTTTGATCGCGATCAAGGCGTTATCGAAGGGCGCCAGGGTTGGTTACAAGGGACAATACGTCAGCGAGCGCGACAGCACGCTCGGCATAATCGCCGCGGGCTATGGCGATGGCTACACCCGACATCTAAAGACCGGCACTCCCGTGTTGATCAATGGACGCCGCGTGCCGCTGATTGGCAACGTGTCCATGGACATGATTGCGGTCGATCTGGGTACCGACGCTTCGGATTCCGTCGGTGACATAGCCATTTTGTGGGGCGACGATTTACCCGTCGAGGAAGTCGCCCGGTGGGCCAACGCGATTCCTTACGAACTCGTCTGCGGTGTCATGAATCGCGAAGCGAGTGAAGTGGTTGACTGAGGCGGGTCGCAGGGTTCGGCGGACCGGTGTTACTAAGTCGAGAAGAATCCCATCTTGACGCCGGCAAGTTGCAGGACGTCATTGTCTGCTAACTTGCGCGCTTGTTCGCCGATCGGTTTGCCGTTGACAAGCGGGAAATCGCCTTTTTTGTCGGACTCGACGTGCACGACGTAGTAACCCTCGGCACGGCGCGTGATCGCGGCAACCTGAACGCCGGGCCTGCCCAGTGTGGTCAGTGCCTTGGTCAGCTCGAGTTCGCGCCCGGCAAATGCGCCGCTCAATACCTGCAGCTTGGCGAGCGGCAATGCGGCCGGCGCCATGCTCGGGTCGACGCCTGCCGTCGTCGCGGTGTGAGCAACGGGTTCGGGTCTGGGTGTGGACTTTTTGGGGCTATCGAGGCCCACCGCCTCGTCAGCGCCGAGCTTCACACCCACCGCCGCCTCGTCAGGCTCAGCTTTCAGAGCGGCGGCAGCTGCGACATCGGCCGCTTTTTCCACCTTGGCTAATTGCACGGCATTTTGCTGGCCGGCCGGAATGACCATGGTCTTTTCGAACTCGTCCTGCTCGGGCTCGTTTGCCACCTGATCGGAGAAACGGAGCTGATGGTGGCCGATCGTAATGACGTCACCGTGTTGCAGGGCGTGTTTCTTGATGAGCTTGCCGTTGACGTAGGTGCCATTGGTGCTGTTCAGGTCCTCAAGAAAGGAGTCGTTGAGGATGTTGATGATCAGCGAGTGGTGCCCGCTGACCGCCGGGTTATCAATGCGCACGTCGTTGTCCGGGAGGCGCCCGATCGTATAACGCTCCTTCGTCATGTTGTATTCAGCCAGAACTTGATTGTCCAGACTAAGAAATAAACGTGCCATGATTACTCGCGGTTCTCAGTTAGACTCTGAACGAAGCGGTACGCACTTGGGAAATTGGCCGCCTGCGCATGCAGCCGCATCGCTCGATGATAACCTGTATTCTCCGGACAACCCTAACATCCCTTATGAGCGAAACCAGCCCGCGATTTTGACGAATAATTTTTTCTTCGCCGAAAATGATTCCATGACCTGAGCGAGCATTACCGACACATTGTCTCGCCCGCCATGGTCATTGGCTAGCTCAACCAGCTGTTGACCAACCACATCAAGACTAGCATTAAAAGTGCTGATAGTTAAGTGAATGTCCTCATCTTCCACCATGTCAGGAAGACCGTCGGAACAAAGCAGATAAATGTCCTGGGGCAATACGTCGTGCTCGTGGACTTCGACCTCGACGGTCGGCTCAACGCCAAGCGCGCGTGTCACGTAATTGCGGTTTGTCGAACGTTGTGCCTCTTCGGCGGAGTAGAAGCCGCGATCGACCAGCTCCTGCAACAACGAGTGGTCGAGCGTCAACTGTACTAACTCCCCATCCCTCAGTCTATAGGCCCGCGAATCACCGACATGAGCGACCGATATCTTATTGTCGAAGAACATGCACGCCACGATCGTCGTACCCATGCCCTCGCAATGGGTCTGGCTCTGTGCGGTCTGGAATATGATCTTGTTGGCGCGGTAGACGGCGTCTCGAAGTACGATTGACTGGCGCATGAGGCCACTGTGTGAATCGATGTCGTCCCGCCCCTGGCGCTCGGCGCCTTCAATTGCCATGTCGGTGACGATCTGCACGGCGATGCCGCTGGCGACCTCACCGGCATTGTAGCCACCCATGCCGTCCGCCAGGACCATCAGCCCAATGTCCGGGTCGGACCGGATCGCGTCTTCATTGTGGTCGCGGACACGGCCGGTATCCGAGAGTTCAGCGAAGTTTATCTTTCCACGAAGATTCATTGTCGTCGCACCGCCGCGTCCCGCCTGAACTATGTATAGGCCGCGCAGTTGCGCAGTGCGATGGCCATCTCGGTGCCACAGGCGAAGCGGTCCTCCGGACGCTTGGCCATTGCCCTGGCAATCACCGAGTCCACGCTGGGTGGTATACCGGCTCGCCGGGTCGAGACAGGGGTGGGATGGTCCGTCGTAATCTTGGTCATGAGCGCTGCAATGTTGCTCGCCTTAAATGGAACTTCGCCAGCCAATAGCTCGTATAGAGTAACACCAAGCGAAAATAAGTCCGAATGGCCCGTCAGATTCTCAGCGCCCAGCTGCTCCGGCGACATGTACATCGGTGTGCCGAGCACGATGCCTGTCTTGGTGCGATTATTGTCGGTCAGGCGGGCAACGCCAAAATCGCTGATTTTCAGTGAACCCGCCTTGGGGTTGTACAACAGGTTTGCCGGTTTGATGTCACGGTGGATGACGCCTTGCCTGTGAGCGTAGTCGAGTGCCTCAGCCGTCACGGCTGCAAGCTCCAATGCGCGTTTCGGGGCCAGCAGCTTCTTTGGATCGGTGAATTTTGTCAACGGGATACCTGGAACGTATTCCATGGCGATATAGGCGATCCCATTGTCTTCGCCCGCATCGAACACTGTAACGATATTCGGGTGTGTCAGGCGACCGGCTGACTCTGCTTCGCGGTAGAACCGCAATCGTGCTTCCTTGAGTTCCTCATCCTCGAATTCTTTTTCAATCGGTATGGCCTTGACCGCAACCGGCCTGTTAATCCGTGGATCTTTGGCGAGGTAAACCGCACCCATGGCGCCGCGGCCGATTCGACGCTCGATCACATAGCGCCCCAGGCGCCGCGGTGCGCCGTTCAACTTTTGATGGGCTGTAGTCGGCCCTTCTGGCCCGCCGTGAGTGCGCTTCATCCACTCGAGGACGGCTTCCGCGCGCTCTGGTTTTGCCTGTTCTTCGAATGCCAGTGAGAGTTTGTACATGACTGTCGAGATCGTATCCGAAGGGTTGCAGCGACGAAATTCCGCGAATGCAGGCTCCAGTCTGCCGGCGGAGAGAAAATCAGAGCCGCGTTTGAAGGCATTGTGGGTCGTTTTGGCCGGGCTGACCACGAGCCAGGAACAGAGTATTGCCACACTACTGAAAATCAGAATCGGCCGCCCGAGATCAAGACGGACGTGCAGAGCGAGCAGCAGCATCGCCTCGGCAAGCAAGAGCCCGGCCACGGTTATCAGTGCGAGGATCGTGATATCCCGCCGTGAGCGATCGGGCATGAACAGCACCGCAACGATGGCCAGCAGAATCGGGGCGAGCCACTCCATCGCCGCAACCCACGACGGCGCGATGATAGTGCGGTCTTGCTCAAAATTAGCAAGCAGGGAAGCGACAATTTCGGAATTGGTAACCAATTGTCCGGATGGCAAGAGGGAAGTCGCGCCGATCAATGCCGGTTCGGTGTCTACGAACACCGTTGCACCGCGCAGCATGGATCGGTCTACGGCGCCGTTGAACAAGTCGTCGGGGTTCAGGCGCGGAATCTTTGTATAGTTTGACAGGAAGACCGCGTCCTCGGCACTGGACATGCGCTGGCTGGTGCGCGCCTCACCGTTGTCCAGTGCAATGGCAAATGCCAGCGACGGAGACATCCTGTTGTTATTGAGCTGCCAGATTCCCGAGCGGCGCAGCACGCCATCGCTGTCCGGGATGATTTCGACGAAACCGTCCCCGGCCGCAAATTCCGCCAGTTGATGCCCTGTCGGCACGTAAACCGGCACTCCGGAGGCAAGCGTCACAGCCCATCCCGGCAAGCGCTCCGGGGCGGTGATCGGTGGCGGCCCAGTCAGGACAATGCGCTGCACGTGAGCATCGCGCAGCAGCGCGATAAGCCGCCCGTAACGATCGAGAACCTGAGATTCATCCATTTGCCGCGCATTCAGACTGATTATGATGCCGTTATCGAGCGGGTGGTTGGACATACGTCCCGCGAGCTGGTCATACAGCATGCGGTCGGTCGCGACGAGCCAATGCGCCAGCGGCCCGTACAGCAACACCAGCAGCGCGCTGGCGAAGCACAGCGCGATCAGCCGGTTCCGTTTTTGATGGTTGTTCGTGTCCAAGTTCGTCAGATCCCTGTCTTAAGGACAAAAGTATAGAAAATTGCAAGCGCTGTTAATGAGAAAGGGTTGGCATTTTTATGTAATAACAGCGGAAAATCCGGTGCTATCATTGGGTTGCGGGGACCGCATCGTGGCTCGCGAGCCGCGTTGCTTCCTGCGAGATCGTTGTCTTCGTAAGAAAGACTATAAAAAACAATGAGTTAAAGTGACTTTCGCAACTAATTCCAGCACCCGCACACGAGCATTGTTGATGACAGTCGAGGTTTGACGGCAGTGGCCAAAACAAGGGTCGCCTACGTGTGTGGCGCATGCGGCGCTCACAGCCCCAAGTGGGTGGGACAATGTCCAGACTGTTCGGCGTGGAATACCCTGGCTGAAACCACTGTTGCCGTGAGTTCGGCGACGCGGTCGCCGGGCGCCAAGGCCATCGACCTGAATTCCCTGCCGGATGATTTCGAGCAACGCTATGCGACGGGTTTTGCCGAATTCGATCGCGTACTTGGTGGTGGCATCGTGCCCGGAGCCGTAGTAATGCTGGGGGGCGACCCGGGCGTTGGCAAGTCTACGCTGCTGCAACAGGTGTCGGCGAACATGCCGGATGATCTGCCGGTCTGCTATGCGACGGGCGAGGAATCGCTGCGCCAGGTAGCGCAACGTTCGAACAGGCTCGGCTTATCAAGTACTTCGTTGCGATTACTTGCCGATACCTCACTCGACAACGTGCTCGAACAAGCAAAAAAATGCAGTGCGCGCATCATCATCATTGACTCGATACAAACGATGGTGAGTACGGGGTTGCCGTCTGCACCGGGGTCAGTTGCGCAGATGCGTGAATGCGTTGGGCGCATCGTGCAATTCGCAAAACAGCACGATGTGTCCGTTTTCCTGATCGGTCATGTCACCAAGGAAGGCGCGATTGCCGGGCCGAGGGTGGTCGAACACATGGTCGACACAGTCCTCTATTTCGAGAATGATCCGGCGAGTCGATACACGCTGATTCGCTCGGTGAAAAATCGGTTTGGCGCTACGGGTGAAATGGGTGTGTTTGCGATGACGGAAACGGGGTTTCGCGAAGTGCGCAATCCATCGGCGATTTTCCTGTCGCGCGATTCCATGACGGGGCCCGGCAGCATTGTATCGATTGCCTGGGAGGGCAGCCGTCCGTTGCTCGTCGAAATTCAGGCGCTGGTCGCCGAGGGCAACGGCAGTTATCCGAAACGTCTGGCGCAAGGCGTGGATCAGAATCGCCTGACGCTGTTGCTGGCCGTGCTGCAACGTCATGGCGGTATTACACTCGGTACCGAGGATGTGTTTGTCAACGTCGTCGGCGGTTTGCGAATCGCGGAAACGGCTGTCGACCTGCCGTCATTGCTGGCGATCGCTTCGAGCTTTCGGGATAAGCCGTGCCAGGAGCGTCTCGTGAGCTTTGGTGAAATCGGCCTGACTGGCGAAGTTCGACCGGTTCGATTCGGCGCTGAGCGGATCGCGGCAGCGGCCAAGCAGGGATTCACGCACGCCATTGTGCCCAAGGGGAATGTGCCGAAAAAACCACCAGACGGTATCGACGTGATCGGCATCACGCGACTAAGAGACGCCCTCGATTCGGTCTGCCAAGCAACTATCGGCAGGGATGAACTCCGTTAATGTCACGTTGACCGGGTAGCTAGTCTTCGCATTCATGTTCCGCGACGCGCCGGCCTACGCGGACAGTACGAATGCGATTGTCGTCCACTGTGACAACCTCGATCGGGTAACCACTTATTTTCAAGCATGTCGAAGGATCCGGGATCGTCTCGAGCAGTTCGACAATCAATCCGTTCAGCGTCTTCGGTCCGTCCGTCGGCAAGTCCCAATTCTGTGAGCGGTTCAGTTCCCGAATATTTGCCGTTGCGCTGACCAGAAACGAGTCGGGGCCTTCGCGTATGACATCGTCATCATCGTGGGCAGGATCGCTGGTGAACTCTCCGACAATTTCCTCGAGGATGTCCTCGAGCGTGACGATGCCCTGGATATCGCCGTATTCGTCAACGACGAGTGCGACGCGCTCGCGGCGGCGCTGAAATTGCACCAGTTGCATACTGAGTGGTGTTCCTTCCGGAACGAAATAAGGCTCCTCGAGCAATCTTTTCAGTGCGTCTTTATCAAGCGAGTGTTGTGCCAGGTTCGCGAGCCGGCGCAAGTGAAGGATTCCGACGACCTTGTCGATGTTGTCTTCGTACACGGGCAGACGCGTGTATTGGCTTGCCGCGATAATGCGCTCGATGACGTCGATCTCGTCATCCAGATCGATACCGACGATCTCATTGTGTGGAACCATGACGTCGTCCACCGTGACCTTTTCAAGGTCGAGAATGCTGATGAGCATCTGCCGGTAGCGATTCGAGATGCGGCCGCCGGCCTCATGGACGACCGTCCGCAATTCCTCATGGCTCAGCGAGTGCGACGGTACGCCGTCGTCACGGACGCCGAACAGATACAGCACGCCGTTGGATGCCACGTTGATCAGCCAGACGAGCGGGTAGGTGATTTTCGACAGTGGGTAGTAAATCATCGCCGCTGGAAATGCGACCCGTTCCGGATGCAGGGCGGCAAGCGTTTTCGGCGCGGTCTCCGAAAATATCAACACGACCAGCGTCAAGATCAACGTGCCTAACGCTACGGCAGGTTGCCCGCCAAGCTTGAAGGCGATGATTGCGACCAGCGCCGCCGCCGAGAAATTGACGAGGTTATTGCCGAGCAGGATCAAGCCGAGCAGGCGATCGGGACGTTGCAACAGGCGCTCGGCCAGTTTGGCGCCACGGTGCCCCTCACGTGCTCGGTGGCGTAGTTTGTAGCGGTTCAGGCTCATGAGAGCCGTTTCCGAGCCGGAGAAAAAGGCGGAAAGCAGTAACAAAGCGACAAGCAGCCCGATCAGGGCCCCCAGTGGAACGTCATCGCCCAAAAAACGAATACCTCCATATGCACCGCTGGCGTCTCAGTTCAGCAGGACGCCGACGGGCTGTCAAGGAAACGGATCCTAGCCCCAGCTCCGGTGCAGCAGCTCTTCCAAAATGTAGCGGCTGCCGAAATAGGCCAGACACAGCAACGCAAACCCGCCGAGATACAAATACACGGCGCGCTTGCCGCGCCAACCGGCAAAGTACCGGCCTGCCAGCAAGGTACCAAATAGCAGCAATGCGAGCAGCGAAAGTACGGTCTTGTGCACCAGGTGCTGGGCGAAAAGGTCTTCGACGAACATGGCGCCCGAGACCACGGCCAAAGTAAGACCTGCGAAGCCCGCGGTTGTCACGCCGTACAAGAGTTTTTCGGTCGTCTCCAGCGGGGCAAACAGGTGATTGATGGCAGACAGCTGTCCGGCCCGCAGACGGCGGTCCTGAAGCAAGGCATAGACGGCGATTATTGCGCCGGCGCTCAACAGGCCATAGGCGAACATCGATATCAAAATGTGCGCCTCAAGTTGCCATGTGAGACTGGCACCGCCGGCTGCTGCCTGCGAGCCCGTCGCCAAGGCGGCTAGCGCGGCCAGAACGAGCAGTCCGGCAACGAGGCCGCGCAATACAGGTTCGAACGCCGCGAGCAGGCCAATCAGCGCGAGTTGCAGTCCGATCAGCGACAGCGCATTGCTGAGTGACAGCTCGATCGCATCGCCCGGCATCACCGACGCATAGAGGAGTCGCGCATGGGCGACCAGCGCTGCAGCGCAAAGCGCAAACGCCGCCGCCAGCAATAGTCGGGAGTACTCTGAACAGCGCGGCAGGCGGCTCATGGCAAATGCGGCCGCCGCGACGGAGTACACAAAAAGAAGTGTGATTTGAGACACAGAAACCGGTTGGTCATTCACCTAACGTTCGGTCAGATGAATGATCCCATACGGTGAACGCCATTAGAACCCTTCAGCCTTGCTGGCGGGCGGGAAAACGGCCGGGCGGGCAGGCGGGATCGAACAAGGGCTGGGGCGGTAACAGCATGCGCATCAGAATTCTGGGTTGTAGCGGTGGCATCGGCGCGGGTTTGCGGACCTCCGCAATGCTGATCGATGATGATGTCCTGCTTGACGCCGGCACCGGTATCGGCGATCTCGCCATCGAGGAGCTGAATACCATTCGCCACGTTTTCCTGACGCACGCGCATCTGGACCACGTTGCCGGGTTGCCGATGCTCGTCGATAGTATATTTGACGAAAATTTCACGACGCCGTTAACGGTCTATGCGCGTGAAGAGACCTTGCGTGCAATCCAGACACACCTGTTCAATGACGTAATCTGGCCTGATTTTTCGAAGTTGCCCGCGCCCGAAAATCCCATGCTGCGCTACCGGGTCTGCAGCCCGGGTGACACAGTGACGCTCGGGCACCGCGATTTCTATGCGGTGGATGTCATGCACAGTGTTCCTTCTCTCGGCTTTACCGTGAAGAATTCCGGCGGTGTGTTTGCGGTCAGCGGCGATACGAAAGCCAATGAAACGCTTTGGCCGGTATTGAACGCGTGCAAAGACCTGAAAATCCTCGTCATCGAAGTATCGTTTCCGAACGAAATGGAAACTCTGGCGACCGAGGCCGGTCACTATTGTCCACGCACACTGACGCGGGACCTGGAGCGACTGCGGCACAAGCCCGAGATCTGGCTGACGGGCATGAAGCCCGGCGAAGAGCAGCGTATTCTGGAGCAGGTCATCGACGCAGCGCCGGACAAGAACATTCGCATGTTATCGCGCGGTACGGTGCTCACGGTTTGAAGCATTGATACTCCGTCAACGTGGAAGTGACGGCGTACTACCCGCGTCGAGCCGATTCTCTTAGACTTGCTGCAGGTGCTCGCCGTTGCCGCGAGCATGCTCTCAACATCCCATGCCTGCACAGGACAGATCAGGACATGTTCGACAATTTGAGCGGCCGGCTGACTGAGGCGGCCCGAAGTCTCAGCGGCAAGGGCCGGCTTACCGAGGCAAACATCAATGACACGGTGCGCCAGGTGCGGCTTGCGCTGCTCGAGGCCGATGTCGCGTTGCCCGTGGTCAAGACCTTCATCGAGCGGATTCGGCAACGTGCGCTTGGCGGGGAAGTGGGCAAAAGTCTTACGCCGGGACAGGCGCTCGTCAAGATTATCCACGCCGAGCTTGTTACGCTTTTGGGCGGCGAACAGGTGCCATTCGATCTCAGGGCCAGACCGCCCGTCGTCGTTTTGCTGGTGGGCCTGCAAGGCGCCGGCAAGACAACGACTGCCGCCAAGCTGGCCAAACGGCTGATCGACTCCGAGCGTAAGCGTGTCATGCTCGTGAGCGTCGACATCCATCGGCCGGCGGCAATTTTGCAGCTGCAAACGCTGGCGGAGGAGGTCGGCGCGCTGCACTGTCACAGTGACGCAGGGCAGCAACCGGTCGCAATCGTCGAGCGCGCGCGCGACGACGCGCGACGTTCGCACGCTGACGTGCTGATCGTCGACACCGCCGGGCGGCTGCACGTGGACGAGGAAATGATGCGTGAAGTCGCCGACGTACACGCACAGGCGCAACCGCTGGAGACGCTGTTTGTCATTGACAGCATGGCGGGACAGGATGCCGTCAATGCAGCCAGGGCGTTTGACGCGAGCCTGCCGCTGACCGGTGTGATCCTGACGAAAGCCGATGGCGATGCCAAAGGTGGTGCGGCGTTGTCGGTGCGGGAGGTCACGGGCAAGCCGATCCTGTTTCTCGGCACCGGCGAGAAGGTCGATGCGCTGGAAGCGTTTCATCCGGAACGCATGGCATCCCGCATCCTCGGCATGGGTGACGTACTGTCCCTGGTCGAGGACATAGAAGGTAAAATCGACAAGGACAAGGCTCAGAGACTCGCCAGGAAGATCAAGAAGGGGCGCGGTTTCGACCTGTTCGATCTACGTGATCAGCTCGAGCAGATGACGAAAATGGGCGGGCTTGCAGCGATACTCGATAAATTGCCGGTTCCGGGTAACGTCAATGCGGCCGCCGTGAATGACCGTGCGAACGAGCAACAGCTGCGTCGACAGGTCGCAATCATCAATTCCATGACGCCGTCGGAACGCCGCTTTCCGAAGACGATCAACGGCTCGCGCAAGAAACGCATCGCCCGGGGTAGCGGGCTTGCGGTGCAGGACGTGAATCGGCTGCTCAGGCAGCACATGCAAATGGAGAAGATGATGCAGAAGATGTCGCGGGGCGGAATGACGCAAGTACTGCGCGGCATGCGGGGCGGCAGGCCACCCCCAGGCATGCGTTAAGGTAAGCTCCAAGCTCCCGAATTTCCTCGAAATTTTCGCCGCAAAAACGCTTCACATTTAAGTCGAAACCGGTACAATGCGTGGCCTGCTCGGGTCGTGCCCGGGTTCGGGCATGTCTGCCCTTCACAGGAAGTTAACGGAAAAACAATGGTTAGCATTCGTCTTTCGCGCGCAGGCGCGAAAAAACGTCCTTTTTATCACGTGGTGGTCACCGACAGCCGCAATCGTCGGGACGGCCGGTATATTGAGCGTCTGGGTTTCTTCAATCCGGTGGGCAAGGACCATGAAGAGAATCTGCGCATTGATCTCGAGCGTGTCGATTACTGGATCGGTCAGGGCGCCCGGCCGTCCGAGCGCGTTGCCTCTTTACTAAAAGCGCACCGCAAGGCCGCCGCCAGTGCGTGATGACGGGCCGACGGTCAAAGGCCGGCCCGAACTGACACGGTGTGACGGACTCTGAGATACAGCCGGTTTTACTGGGCCGGATCGAAGGTCTCTATGGCGTCAAGGGTTGGGTCAAGGTGTTTTCGTACACCAAGCCGCGTGAAGCGATTCTGAACTACGATCACTGGCTGGTGTTGCGGAATGATCAATGGCAGCCACTGGCACTACTGCAAGGCAAACGCCACGGCAAGTCGGTCATCGCCTGCCTCGAAGGAATCGAGGATCGCGATGCCGCTGCCGGGTTGCTTGGATGCGATGTCGGCGTTGCGCGTGGCGATCTGCCCGATATCGAGAGTGGCCGGTACTACTGGACCGATCTCGAAGGCATGAAAGTGGTTGACCGTGGCGGTGACGAAATCGGCAAGGTCGCGTACGTGATGGAAACCGGCGCCAACGATGTACTGGTTACGGTGGGAGAGCGAGAACGGTTGATCCCGTTCGTCGCGGACAAGGTTATTCTCGACGTAGATCTCGCCAATGGCGTCATCACGGTCGACTGGGACTGGGACTGACATCGTGAAAATAGCGGTAGTCAGCATCTTCCCGGGAATGGTGGGCGGCATCGCTGAATACGGTGTCGTGGGACGAGCCATCGAGCGGCAGCTGGTGTCGCTGCATTGTGAGGACCCGCGCACGTTCGCGGCTGACGCGCATCGCACTGTCGACGACAGACCGTACGGCGGCGGCCCCGGAATGGTTATGAAATATGAGCCCGTGGCTGGAGCTATTCGTGCTGCCAGGGCAGGGTTGCCGGAGAATAGTCCGGTCATCTGTCTTTCGCCACAGGGGCGTGTTTTCGACCAGGCGGAGGCAGGAAGGCTTGCCAGAATGCCGGGGATGGTGTTGCTCGCAGGCCGCTACGAGGGCATCGACGAGCGCCTGATTGAAAATGAGGTTGATGAGGAACTGTCGCTCGGCGATTTCGTATTGTCGGGTGGCGAAATCGCCGCGATGGCCGTGATCGACGCGGTGGTGCGGCTGTTGCCGGGTGTGCTCGGGGACGCTGAATCGGCTGAGCAGGACTCTTTTATGCAGGGGCTGCTCGACCACCCGCATTACACGCGTCCGGAACGGGTCGGCGGCAAACGGGTGCCGTCTGTGCTGTTGTCCGGCGATCATGCCCGCATCGCACGCTGGCGGTACAAACAGGCCTTGGGCCGTAGCTATTTGCGGCGGCCGGACATGGTGAAGAAATTGAGATTGAGTCGCGAGCAACGACAATTGCTCGACGAGTTTTTGGCGGAACGCGGTTTACCGCAACAGAATTTGAGATCCGGTCGAAACGCCGGCAGGTAGAGAATCATGAGCAAAATAATCGAAGCAATCGAACAGGAACAAATGAACAAGGAACTTCCGGAGTTTTCTCCCGGGGATACGATCGTTGTTCAGGTCAAGGTCAGGGAAGGCACCCGTGAGCGTCTGCAGGCGTTCGAGGGTGTTGTCATCGCCAAGCGCAATCGCGGCCTCAACTCATCGTTTACGGTCCGAAAGATTTCTCACGGAGAGGGCGTCGAGCGGGTATTCCAGACATACAGCCCAACGGTCAGTTCGATCACCGTGAAACGCCGCGGCGATGTCCGTCGCGCCAAGTTGTACTACTTGCGTGGCCGTACCGGCAAGGCGGCGCGCATCAAGGAAAAAATCTGACCTCGATGTCGATCGGCTGCCGCTGTGGCTGGATAGCCGCTGACGTCCGCGTCATTCCAAATGTGTGCCGGAGTCCACATCATGCGACCCGGCCGGTCAGGTAGCCTGAACCAATCCGCAATAGCGGGGTCATTCTGGGCATGAGTATGGTTACGCGCATTACCGGACCAAGAGTTCTGCTGCTGGCGTTGGTCGCCATGCTGATGAGCGGTTGCGCGTTGTTGATATCGGCGGCGGCGAGCAGGTTTGCCGACAATCTTTCGAGTGCGATCCTCAATCAGGACGATCCCGAGACGGTTCGAGCAGGCGCGCCATCGTACCTGCTGTTGCTGGACAGCTTTCTCGAAGGCAATCCGGACGATCCGGCGTTGTTGACTGCTGCTGCCACGCTGTATGCATCCTATGGTGCTGTCTTCGCCGACGACGAGCGGCGTGCTGCGCGTATGACCGCCCGGGCGCGCAAATACGCATCGAAAGCCATGTGCGAGACTTACTCGCCTGCCTGCGACTGGCCAGGTCAGAACTACGACGAGTTTGTTGCGAGCCTCGGCGGAATATCGCGTAAACAGGCCGATGTACTCTACGCCTATGGCTTTGCAATGCTCGCCTACCTGCGGGCGCACAGCTCGGACTGGAACGCATTGGCCGAATTGCCACACGTTGAGGCGCTTTTCAGTCATTACCTGACGATCACGGGCGCGGGCGCGAATCGCGCCGTGCACACTTACATGGGGATACTGTTGACGTTGCGCCCGCCGGCTCTTGGCGGCAGGCCGGAGGAGGCGCGTGCGCACTTCGAGAAAGCGATCGCGCTGACGAACGGCAGGGACCTCGCAGCCAAAGTCGAGTTTGCCCGGGGCTACGCAAGGGTGCTTTATGAACGCGAGCTTCACGACGAACTGCTCAATGACGTGTTGCATGCGGATCCATACGCCGACGGATTCACGCTCGGCAATGTAATGGCGCAGGAAGACGCTGCGATATTATTGGCTGAAGCGGACGAGTATTTCTGAACGATTTCGGCAAATGGACATTGGTTAAATTGGACTTGCGAACGGACATCCGATGAAAAAAGCACTGTTGACACTATTGGCGTTGACGATCTGCGGAACGGCAAATACCGCGGTCCTGAAAATTGCCACGATTACGCCTGAGGGCTCGCAGTGGATGAAGGACATGCGCGCCGGCGCCAGGGAGATTCGTGAACGAACCGACGGCCGCGTGCAGATCAAGTACTACGGCGGCGGTGTGATGGGCAACGATACGAAAGTGCTGGGCAAGATTCGCATCGGTGCTTTGCAGGGAGGTGCGTTCACACCGACAGCGCTCGCTGCGTTGTATACGGACTTGAATTTATACGGACTGCCAATGGTGTTCGATTCCGAAGAAGAGGCGGCCTATGTCCGTGAACGTCTCGATACGCGGCTGCAGGTTGGTCTGGAGGATGCCGGCTTCGTCAATTTCGGTTTTGCGGCGGGCGGTTTTGCGGTCATCATGTCCAACACTCCGGTGCGCACGCTGGATGACATGAAGGGCAAGCGTGTTTGGGTGCCGGAGGGTGACACGATCAGCTATATCTCGATGAAAGCAATGTCCCTGTCGCCCGTGACCCTGCCGTTGACGGACGTGCTGACCGGATTGCAGACCGGACTCATCGACATCGTCGCCATTTCTCCGATCGGCGCCCTGGTGCTGCAGTGGCACACCAAGATCAAGTATATAACTGAGCTTCCCCTCGTCTACACTCTCGGATACATGGCGATCGACAAGAAAGCGTTTCAAAAGATCAACTCCGAAGACCAGGCCACGGTACGTGAAGTCATGGCTCGTATGTATGAAAATTTCGATCGATCCAATCTGATCGACAACCGGGCTGCCAGGGACGCATTGCTGAACACCGGCATCGAGAGCGTCAGTGTCGGCGAAGTCGAATATGCACGTATTCGGGAACTTCTGCGACGGTCGAACCGCAGCCTTGGGGAGCAGGGCCTGTTCACGCTCGAACTTTATGACGAAATGATGGCGTACGTGCAGGAGTATCGTCTTGAAAATGGCACGACGGCTGCCGAGTAACCGTGTCCGAAACTATTTTCGCTGCATTGTCTCGCCTCGAGCGGTTTGGCCGGCTCGCAGAGAACGCAGCTCTAGTCATATTGCTCGGCGGCATGATTCTGCTGGCCTGTGGCCAGATCGTACTCCGCGAAATTTTTGAAACCAGCCTCATCTGGGCCGACGAAGTGATCAAGCTTGCGGTGCTGTGGCTGGCCATGGTTGGCTCGATCGCGGCCAGTCGTGACAACCGTCATATTCGCATCGATGTACTTTCCCATTTGCTCCCGAAGCAGGTTGTTGTCGTGACTCGCATGCTGGTCGACGTTTTTGCGGCGGCGGTTTGCGCTGTGATCGCGTGGCACGCGGGGCGGTACCTGCAAATCGATGTGGAATACGACAACACCGTGCTGGTTGACGCTCCTGCCTGGATCGCGCATGCCGTGCTTCCGATCGCATTCGCGCTCATCAGTTATCGTTTCGTTGTTTCGGTTCTGCAGCAAGTTCATCAGTTGCTCAAAGGGAGCGCTCAGGTGACGGCAGAATGATTCTCCTGAGCATCGTTCTCATATTGCTCGCGACTCTCGGTGCGCCGCTGTTCACGATCATCGCGACAAGCGCGATGGTGGGGTTTCAGAGCGAAGACACCGACCTGATGAACATGGCGCTGGAGTTGTTGAGTATTGCGGACATGCCGTTTCTTGCTGCCATACCGATGTTCACATTTGCCGGCTACCTGTTAAGTGAAAGCAACGCACCGCAACGACTCGTGCGGTTGACCGGCGCGTTGCTCGGGTGGATGCCCGGCGGGTTGGCGCTCGTCTCGCTGGCAGCCTGTGCTTTTTTCACGGCGTTCACCGGCGCTTCGGGTGTAACGATTATTGCGCTGGGCGCAATTTTGTATCCGGCATTGCGGCACGATGGCTATCCAGACAAATTCAGCCTCGGGCTCGTGACCTCTTCCGGCAGTCTCGGGCTGTTGTTTGCACCGTCGCTGCCGCTGATCCTCTACGGTGTGATCGCCGAAGTTTCAATTGATCACCTTTTTCTGGCCGGCATTCTGCCTGGGCTCATAATGCTGGCGATGCTGTCGGGATGGAGTCTCTGGGTCAATCGCAGCAATCGCAGGCAATCCTATACGTTTTCGATGTCCGCGGTGCGCTCGGCAGTGCGCGAATCCATTTGGGAGCTGCCGCTCCCAGTGGTCGTGCTCGGCGGCATTTACTCGGGATTTCTTGCAGTTTCCGAAGCGGCGGCGATAACCGCGTTGTATGTGTTCCTCGTCGAAGTCGTCATTCTGCGCGAAATTCGTCTCGCTGACTTGCCGCGTGTCGTTCGGGAGTCGATGGTTCTCGTCGGCGGGATCCTGATTATCCTCGGTGTGTCCCTGGCGTCGACCAATTACATGATCAGTGCCGGTATTCCGCAGATGCTGTTGGAATTCGTGGCGAGCTTCGTCAGCAGTCAGGTCTCGTTCCTGGTGCTGCTGCTCATATTCTTACTCGTTCTCGGCGCGATCCTGGATATTTTCTCGGCGATCGTGCTGATCGTGCCGTTGATATTGCCGATTGCAGCGCAATACGGCGTACACGACGTTCATCTCGGCATCGTGTTTCTCGCCGCGATGCAACTCGGATACATGACGCCACCTGTCGGCCTGAACCTGTTCATCGCGAGTTTCCGCTTTGAGAAGTCGATCATGCATGTGTATTCGGCGACCTTCCCATTTCTGATTATCCTCACGTTGTCTGTCATCCTGATCACTTTCTGGCCCGAACTGTCGTTGTGGCTGGTTCCGAATTAGCGGCGGAGGCGGTCAGCGCCACGGGCGAGTACACTTGACGCCGGCGACGACGTTCACGAGGGGCAATATCGTGCATCGACTCAGAGTCATTTTTCTTTGCGGGTGTTTCGCTGCAGCGAACGGCGCCGGCGTGGCGGCTGAACAATATGACATGCGTCTGCCGCCGGACTTCATCATGGACGTGTTTGCGGATGTTCCGGGTGCCCGTTCGCTGGCACTGGGTGACGGTGGCACGGTGTTCGTTGCCGGCGGCTCGACAGGCGCGGTCTATGCCGTTATTCGCGAAGATGACGATCAGCAACGGGTCGTTAAAGTTGCAAGTGGGCTAAACTGGCCAAATGGCATCGCGGTTCACGACGGCGATCTCTATGTTGCAGAAATTTCGCGAGTTACGAAGTATCGCAATTTAGAGGCATCGCTCGCGGATGTGCCGGTCGCGGAAGTGCTCGATATCGAGCTGCCGTCCAAGAGCCACCATGGCCGTCGGTACATCGACTTCGGACCGGATGGAAAGTTGTACATCAGTATTGGTGCGCCGTGCAACGTTTGCGAGGATGCCGGTTTCGGGGAAATCATCCGCATGAATCCGGATGGTTCGGGCCGCGAGACATTCGCCGAAGGTATTCGAAATTCGGTCGGCTTTTCCTGGCACCCGCTGACTTCCGAACTGTGGTTTACCGACAATGGCCGTGACGAGCTCGGGGACGATCGCCCGCCCGATGAACTCAACAGGGCACGGAAGACCGGGCTGCATTTCGGTTTTCCATACTGTCATGGCGGAGACATTCCGGACCCCGACTACGGACAGGGCCACGATTGTGATCATTATACGGCGCCCGCACAAAAGCTCGGACCGCATGTCGCGGCCCTCGGTATTGCGTTTTACACTGGCGGCATGTTCCCCGCGGATTACCGGGAGCAATTGTTTATTGCCGAACATGGATCCTGGAATCGAACTGAGAAAAGCGGCCATCGCGTGACGCTGGTTCGGTTCGACAATGGAAGGCCCGTATCCTACGAGACTTTCGCCGACGGTTGGTTGCGGGAGGAGGACGGTTCGGTGACCGGACGCCCGGTCGATTTGCTCGTTCTGGATGATGGGTCGATGCTCGTCAGCGACGATTATGCGGGCAAAGTGTATCGAATCCGTTACGTTGGCGTGCCAAGATAGGAGCCAACCCAAGTTCGGTTATCGGTAATTGTCAGTAGACAGGAGTAACGCAAGGCATGAGCAAGCGAAACGCAGTAATACGTTTTTTTGGCGCTGTCTGGACCGGCGTCGATGGCTTTCGGAAAATTCTGCACCTGTTGCTGTTGTTGATGGTGTTCGCGGTATTTATCGGTTCGATGTCAGGGACTTCTTCGCTGGTGCCGGACGAAGCAGCGTTGCTTATTCGTCCGCTGGGCTCGCTGGTGGAGGAACTGGAAGGCGATCCTTACGACCGCGCGGTCGAGGAATTACTTGGAGAGTCGCGGCCGCAGACGCTCCTGCAGGACATCGTCGATGCCTTGGCGTACGCGAAAGACGATGATCGCATCAAAGCTGTCCATCTTGACCTGAGCGGGATGGGACGTGCAGGCCTGACGAAATTGCAACGCGTCGGTGACGCAATCGAAGATTTCAGGCTATCCGGAAAACCCGTTATCGCGAGCGCCGATTTCCTGTCGCAGTCGAGTTACTATCTCGCGGCGCATGCCACCGAAGTCTACCTTCATCCAGAGGGAGCGCTATTTTTTCAGGGTTACGGCAAGTTCCGTACGTATTTCAAAGACGCGATCGAATCGCTGCGTCTTGACTGGAACGTCTTTCGCGTTGGTACGCACAAGTCGTTTGTCGAACCTTACACGCGCATGGGAATGTCCGACGAGGACAGGCAATCCACAATTAATCTGATCGATCAGCTTTGGGCGATTTACCGTGCGGACGTCGTCAATGCGCGTGCACTCGATGACGGCGCCATCGACGAATTTGCCACGAATTTCATTGGCTACGTGCAGGCAGCGGATGGCGACGTTGCGACAGCCGTCCTGGACTATGGACTCGTTGACGATCTGTTGACCAGAACGGAGATTCGCGCGCTGCTGATTGAATACGTCGGTGCTGACGCCGAGCGCTCAGACACATACAACGCGGCTAAAATGCATGACTATCTTGTGCAAATGCGCTTGCTTGACGGCGACAAGACCCGCGACGAAAACGTCGGGATCATTATCGCCTCGGGCAACATCATGTTCGGATCACAACCGCCGGGTACGATCGGCGCCGAATCGACGGGTGACCTGTTGCGTCGCGCCTTAACCGACGATTCCATCAAGGCCGTGGTGCTGCGCGTCGATAGCCCCGGGGGCAGCGCTTTTGCGTCGGACGTTATCGCGCACGAGATACTGGCTTTGCAAGACGCAGGCAAGCCCGTTGTGGCATCGATGAGCAGCGCGGCCGCATCAGGTGGCTACTGGATCTCTGCTGGCGCCGACCGGATATTCGCGAGTCCCGCAACGATTACGGGCTCGATCGGTATCTTCGGAATGTTTCCGACCTATCAGCGGACCGCCGAAGTGGTCGGCCTGGCAACTGACGGAATTGGCACGACTCCCTGGAGCGGTGAGTTCAGGCCCGACAGGAAAATGTCGGAACACGCGAAGCAATTGTTCCAGCTTGTCATCGAAGACGGGTACGACGACTTCATCACGCGAGTTGCAGATTTCCGTGGACTCGAGAAGCATGAGGTCGACGCAATCGCCCAAGGCCGCGTGTGGACCGGCGTCGACGCACTCGAGAATGGCCTGATCGATGAGTTAGGTTCGTTTGAAGATGCGATCGCGTCGGCAGCGGAGCTGGCCGGGCTCGCAGAAGGGGCTTATGGCCAGAAGGTCATCGCGAACGAATTGTCGCCGACCGAAAAATTGATCGTCGAGCTGCTCAGAGTCGCGGCGACGGCCGGCATCGACGCGTCCGACCTCGTCACGCGGCCCACGTCGCTTGAGCGCATCGCGAAGCGCCTTGATGAGATCGTAACGCCGTTCCTGCAATTCAATGACCCGAAGGGCGTCTACGCGCACTGTCTGTGCAGTTTCGACTAGCTTGTGGTCGGAGGCAGGCATCCGCAGATGTGTCTTTTCAATGACTTGCATGCGCTTTTTCATGTAATTTCCGGGATCGGCGTCGCCTGGTTCGATTTCCCACGGCCTCGATTTTGCGGCGTACATGGCGTAGTGTCTCGGATCACCGAATTTCGCCGGTGCCATGTTCATCGACATTAAGAAGCAGAAAAAATAATAGGAGAGAGGAAAATGAGACTACGCCAACTATTGACCGGACTGGTTCTGACCGGCTTTGCGAGTATTGCGACGGCTGATCTTGATCCGTGGACGGACTACGACATAGGCACGGGGGTAAGCAACATTACTACGGTCAAAGTCGATTCCAACATGATCGACAAGTACCTGGAAGGACTCAGGGATACCTGGGCCCCCGCCAATGATGCGGCCAAGGAGTTGGGTCAGATCGAAGGTTATTCGATTTTCGTGAGCGAATTACCGAACAGTGGCGACTTCAACGTCGTACTTGTCGTGGACTTCAAGGACTCCGCTGCGCTTCAGCCTGAGAAAGAGAAATATGATGCGTTCATGAAGAAATGGGGTGAGGCGAATCGCAAGAAATCCGACAAGATTGTACTGACCTATCCGGATATCCGGCATATTACCGGTGAATATATGATGCGTGAGATTGCGTTCAAGTAAGTCAGTATGGGCGAGGCCTTCCTGGAACCAGGAAGGCCTTTTCCAGGAAACGAACAGGGTGCGGGTCAGTTCCAGTGCAATATGACTTTCCCGGATTGCCCCGATTCCATCAGCGAAAACGCGGGTTCGAAGTCATCGACGCCGAAGTGATGCGTAATAATCGGCTCGATGTCGAGGCCGCTCTGCAGCATGCTGGCCATCTTGTACCAGGTTTCGAACATTTCCCGGCCGTAAATACCCTTTAGGGTCAGGCCTTTGAAAATAATCTGATTCCAGTCGACGCTACTTTCTTCGGGTGGGATGCCGAGAATGGCGATCCGGCCGCCGTGGTGCATGGTGCGCAACATGTCGCGAAACGCCTCCGCGTTGCCGGACATTTCCATGCCGACATCGAAGCCCTCTTCCATGCCGAGAGCCTGCATCGTGTCATCCAGTGACTCGCGCGTGATGTTGAGTGCCACCGAAGCGCCCATCGTCTTTGCGAGTTTGAGTCGGTAGTCGTTGATATCGGTGACGACGATGTGCCTCGCGCCGGCGTAGCGCGCTATCGCGACTGCCATGATGCCGATTGGCCCGGCGCCGGTAATCAGAACATCTTCTCCAACCAGGTCGAAAGACAAGGCTGTATGTGTTGCGTTGCCCAGCGGGTCGAGTATCGCCGCCATGTCATTGCTTATGACATCCGGAAGTTTGAACACATTGAATGCCGGAACCGCCAGGAATTCCGCGAACGCGCCCGGTCGACTGACGCCGACGCCGATGGAATTGATACACAGGTGCCTGCGTCCGGCGCGGCAGTTGCGACAGACTCCGCAAGTGATGTGTCCTTCGGCAGAAACGCGATCACCGGTTTTGAATCCCATGACTTCGCTGCCGCACTCGACGACTTCACCGGAAAATTCATGCCCGATCGCAAGCGGCACGGGAATCGTTTTCTGCGCCCAGTCGTCCCACTGGTAAATGTGGATGTCGGTGCCGCAAATTGCGGTGCAATTGATCTTGATAAGCACGTCGTTATGGCCGACCTCGGGCACGGCGATATCCTGCATCCACAGGCCGCGTTCAGCCTTTGTCTTGACGAGCGCTTTCATCAATGGACGATTCCCAATTCCCGCCCGACATCGGTCAGCGCCTCAATTGCCACGTCCAGTTGCGGGCGGCTGATACCGGCCGACATCTGTGTGCGAATCCGTGCCTGCCCCTTCGGCACAACCGGGAAGGAAAAGCCGACAACATAAACACCGCGGCGCAAAACGCGATCGGACATGTCGGCCGCGAGCCTGGCGTCCCCCAGCATGATCGGAATGATCGGGTGCTCGCCCGGTTTCAACTCGAAGCCGCGTTGCGTCATGCGTTCGCGGAAGTAGGCGGCGTTGTCGTGCAGTTGCTCTTGCAGGGCATTGTCTTTATCGAGCAAATCGAGAACGGCGATCGAGGTCGCTGCGATCATCGGCGCAATGGAGTTCGAAAACAGGTAGGGCCGCGAGCGCTGCCGTAGCCAGGCGACGATTTCCTTGCGGCCGGATGTATAACCTCCCGACGCGCCGCCGAGGGCCTTGCCGAGCGTTCCGGTGATGATGTCGATGCGCCCCATGACACCGCGATATTCGTGTGTCCCACGGCCGGTCTCGCCGAGAAACCCGGTCGCATGACAGTCGTCGATCATCGTCAGTGCATCGAATTCGTCAGCGAGATCGCAGATCGCTTCAAGATCGGCGATCGTGCCGTCCATCGAGAAAACGCCATCGCTGACGACGAGCCGGGTTGCCGCGTTGCCGGCAGCGCCGAGTTGTGTGCGCAGGTCCTGCATATCATTATTCTTGTAGCGAAATCGTTGCGCCTTGGAGAGTCGAATGCCGTCGATGATGCTCGCATGATTCAGTGCATCGCTGATGACAGCATCCTGCTCGCCAAGAATGGTTTCGAACAGGCCGCCATTGGCATCGAAGCAGGAGGGATAAAGAATGGTGTCCTCGGTGCCCAGGAAGGCGCTGATCCGGTCCTCGAGTTGCTTGTGAATCGTCTGCGTCCCGCAGATGAACCTGACCGACGCCATGCCGTAACCGAAGTCATCCAGCGCTCTGTGGGCCGCGGCAACCACCTCCGGGTGATTGGCGAGGCCGAGGTAGTTGTTGGCGCACAGGTTCAGCACGTGTTTCGTGCCACCGTTCATCCGGACGTCGATCGCTGCCTGTTGCGGGCCGGCGATCAAACGTTCGGTTTTGTACAGGCCCTCGGACCTGAGTCCTTCGGTCCGGTCGTGCAGAGACTGAAGAAAACTGGCTGGCACGGGATTGCCCTCTGAGTCGAAAGGCCGCAAAGTATATCAGGACGATGGCAGCGAGATCACCGGTCTGTGTGCAGGCCCGGCGGTGCGATTCGCGCTCGTTTAACGCGGTGCGGGGCAATGCTGGAATGCCCTATAATCGCCGGCTTTGATGTATCCCGGAGGATCCATCGCCCGCAAGGACGAATGGTGATGTGAATGCGTTTTACAGATCAAACGGCCGCCCGACCGGGTACCATCCCGCACATCAACGACCGCTACCTGGCTGACGAACAGGCGCTGGTCAGGGATCTGACCGATGCAGCGGATCCGGGCGACTCGGCCCGGGAAAAGATTCAGGTCATGGCTGCCAGGCTCGTGCGTGCCGTGCGGCGAAACAAGGCCGGGGAAGGCGGAATCGATGCATTCCTGCAGCAATACGACCTGTCCTCCGAGGAAGGCGTTCTGCTGATGTGCATTGCCGAAGCGCTGCTGCGAATCCCGGATGCCGACACGGCCGACAAACTGATTGCCGACAAGATTACGTCGGCGCGATGGAAAGACCATCTCGGTGAAAGCGATTCATTGTTCGTCAATGCATCGACGTGGGGCCTGATGCTGACGGGTCGGTTACTGCAACTCGATGAGGTAGCGCGGAGCAATCCGCTGCAGATCTTGGGCAAGCTCGCAAGCAGGGCCGGCGAGCCGGTCGTGCGCACGGCGATGCGGCAGGCGATGCGCATCATGGGCCACCAATTCGTCATGGGACGCAGTATTGAGGAAGCGCTGCAGCGCTCGGTGAAGAAAAAAAACAAAGCCTATCGGTATTCCTTCGACATGCTGGGGGAGGCTGCGCTCACAGACGTTGACGCCAGGCGCTATTTTGACGCGTATCATGATGCGATTGGCCGAATTGGGGCAGGGCAAGAAACCGACGACATATTTTCGGCATCGAGTATCTCGGTCAAACTGTCGGCGCTTCATCCTCGCTACGGGTTTCTGCAACGTGACCGCGTCATGGCGGAACTCGTACCGCGCGTCACCGAGCTTGCGCGCCGCGCAAGGGAGTCAGGCATCGGACTGACCATCGATGCCGAGGAATCCGACCGTCTCGAGATCTCGCTGGAGGTCTTCGAGCAGGTATACAGGGACGGTAGTTTGTCCGGTTACGAGGGACTCGGTCTGGCCGTGCAGACCTATTCGAGGCGAGCCAGAGAGATGCTGCGGTTCGTCGCCGGTCTGGCCGTGGATGGCGGACGCCGCATTCCCGTACGACTCGTGAAGGGAGCGTACTGGGATACCGAGATTAAAATTGCGCAGCAGCAGGGTCTTGCAAGCTATCCGGTGTTTACGCGCAAGGAACATTCCGATGTGTCGTATCTGGCCTGTGCACGACTGGCGCTCGCGGCGGGCGATGCTCTGTATCCGCAATTTGCGACGCACAATGCCCACACGCTGGCCAGCGTCCTGCATTACGCGGGATCACGCCGGGACTATGAGTTCCAGCGGTTGCATGGCATGGGCGAAGACTTATATGCCGAGGTGATCGACCCCGACAAGCTGGACCGCCGTTGCCGTGTCTACGCGCCGGTCGGCAGCCACGAGGACTTGCTGCCATATCTCGTGCGGCGTTTGCTCGAAAATGGGGCCAATACCTCGTTCGTCAATAGCATCGTTGACGAGTCGATCGACGTGAAGGATATCGTGGCGGATCCTGTCGTCGCGACCCGGGAACGCGATTACATTCCGCACCCGAAGATTCCTGCGCCGGCCGATCTGTTTGCACCAGAGCGCAGCAATTCGCGGGGCATCAATCTTGCGGATCGAAACGTTAGCGCACAACTGTTCGAAGCGATGCAGAAGGCCGATGCAAAGCCGCACGACGCACATCCGATCGTTGGCGGTAAAGCGATGCGTGGCGACGACATGGCATCGCTGAACCCTGCTGACACGGCGAGCGTCGTTGGAGTCTGTCAGAATGCGAAGACCGAGCACGTCGAAGAGGCTATCGATCGGGCGCTGGCCGCCCAATCCGCATGGGATCGGAAACCGGCGACTGAGCGTGCAGCGATTCTCGATCGGACAGCGGAACTCTTCGAGCAACATGCTGCCGAGCTATTGGCGCTGTGCGTCGTAGAAGCCGGCAAGACCGTACCCGATGCAGTGGCGGAACTTCGCGAGGCCGTGGACTTCCTGCGCTATTACGCGGCCCGGGCACGCGACCTGTTTGCTGAGCCTGAGGTATTGCCGGGGCCAACGGGCGAGCGCAATACGCTCAGTCTGCGCGGTCGTGGCGTATTCGTCTGCATCAGTCCGTGGAATTTTCCGTTGGCGATATTTACGGGTCAGGTGGCTGCGGCGCTTGCGGCAGGTAACACGGTGCTTGCAAAACCGGCAGAACAAACGCCGCTGGTTGCGTTTCGTGCCATGGAGTTGTTTTACGAAGCGGGTGTGCCGGCGGACGTGCTGCATTTTCTCCCTGGCGACGGCGCAGCGATTGGCGGGGCCGCCGTCGCCGATGAGCGCATCGCCGGAGTTGCGTTTACGGGATCAACGGAAACCGCAAGACTGATCAATCGAGCATTGGCGCGGCGCGATGGGCCTATCGCCGCTTTCATCGCGGAGACCGGCGGCCAGAACGCCATGTTCGTCGACAGCTCGGCGTTACCGGAGCAGGTCGTTCTGGATAGCATTTATTCCGCATTCAACAGCGCGGGCCAGCGCTGTTCAGCGTTGCGTCTGCTGTGTCTGCAGGAGGAAATCGCGCCACGTGTTATCGAGCTCCTGATGGGCCACATGGACGAGCTCGTGATCGGCGACCCGGCATTGCTCGCGACCGACATCGGACCGACGATTGACGATGAGGCCCGCGATTTGCTGACGGCGCATGTCAACCGCATGGTCCAAGAGGCGCATATCCTGCACCGATGTACGCTGCCGGGCGCGACGGACGCGGGCACGTTTTTCGCGCCTGTGTTGATAGAAATTGACAGCATCGAGCGGCTCGAGCGTGAGGTATTCGGTCCCGTGCTGCATGTGCTGCGCTACAAGAGCAAGGATCTTGCAGCAACGCTGGCCGCCGTCAATGGCACGGGATACGGGCTGACGATGGGCCTGCACAGCCGCATCGATTCGCGCGCGAGAAAGATGGCGGAAATGTCCGGCGCGGGTAACTTCTACATCAATCGCAACATGATTGGCGCCGTCGTCGGTGTACAGCCGTTTGGCGGGCGCGGTCTGTCTGGTACCGGACCGAAGGCGGGCGGCCCGCACTACCTGCCGCGATTCGGTGCCGAATTTTCGGTCAGCAATAACATCTCAGCGGTCGGTGGAAACGCCAGTTTGCTGTCGCTGGGAAGCGAGTAGAACGTGGCTGCGATCAGCATATTTGATATTTTCAAGATCGGTATCGGCCCGTCGAGTTCGCACACGGTTGGTCCGATGAAATCGGCGCGGGCGTTCGCCGCGGAGCTGCAGCCAGTAGCGGACCGGGTCGCTACGGTAAGCGTGACGCTGTACGGGTCGCTCGCCCACACCGGCAAGGGGCACGGAACGGATTCCGCGATTCTGCTCGGTCTGACCGGCTTGCAACCGGACACGATCGATCCTGATGCCGTTGCAGGACTTCTTCGTAAGATTCGCGGTGACCGGGCTCTCGACTTGCTGCACGTCGGGCGTATTCCGTTCGATCCGGACAAAGACCTGCGGTTCGAGTTCGGTGACGAGCTGCCGCGCCATACCAACGGCATGCGTTTTGTCGCGCGATCGGCGGATGGCGACGTGCTGGCCGATCAAGAGTACTACTCACTCGGCGGCGGGTTCATCGCACGCGGTAATGATCCGGAGCCGGCGGCACAAAAAGGCGAGCCGCCACATTCTTTCGACAGTGCCACATCATTGCTACAGCAGGCCAGTGACAACAAGCTCAGTATTGCCGAGCTGGTTGCGCTCAATGAGCGGCATTGGCGCAGCGCTGCAGAGGTCGATGAATGCATCGATGCTCTCTGGTCAGCGATGCAGTCCTGCATCGAGCGGGGACTCGGCACCGACGGCGTACTCCCTGGGAGATTGGCGGTCGTCCGCAGGGCGCCAAAGATACAAAAACGGCTCCAGAGCCGGGGCAAGTCATCGGCATTCGACGCGATGGAGTGGGTCAACGCGTTTGCGATAGCCGTGAACGAGGAGAACGCCGCGGGTGGACGCGTCGTGACGTCGCCGACCAATGGCGCGGCTGGCATCATTCCCGCCGTTCTGATGTACTACAGACGATTTGTGCCGAACTCAACTGACGGCGGCGTGCGTGTGTTTCTTCTGACGGCGGGCGCCATCGGCATTCTCTACAAGATCAATGCGTCGATCTCCGGCGCCGAAATGGGCTGCCAGGGAGAGGTCGGGGTAGCCTGTTCGATGGCGGCGGCCGGACTCGCGGCGGTGTTCGGTGGATCAAACGATCAAATCGAGGAAGCGGCTGAAATTGGCATGGAGCACAACCTCGGGCTCACATGCGATCCCGTAGGGGGGCTCGTCCAGATCCCATGCATCGAACGCAACGCGATGGGAGCAGTCAAGGCGATCAACGCGGCGATGCTTGCCATGCACGGCGATGGTACGCACAAGGTATCGCTGGACCAGGTCATCGCAACGATGCGTCAGACCGGGCTCGACATGTCGTCGATCTACAAGGAAACCTCGAAGGGCGGTCTCGCCGTCAACGTTCCCGAGTGCTGATCATCCTGATTGCATTGGCGCGGCTGTTACCGCGCTTTCCTGGGATAGTCGTATAACGCGAGCTTCGTCGCGGGACGCTCGTGGAGATTCCAGTCGTCACGATCGATGCGGACCGAAACGACACCTGCTGTCGGCAGATTGCCGGTCAGATTCGGTGACAGGTAGTTTGCAAAGGCCGTCAGGCCGGGATTATGGCCGACAATCAACATGCTCTCGAAGCCGACATCCTGTGCCGCCACGACATCGAGCAGGTCGTTCAGGGAGGCCAGGTACAGGTCGTCTTCGCGTTGCAGGAATTCGAGCGGATAGCCGATTTTCCGTGCCACGACCTTGGCCATCGTCCAGGCACGAACCGCCGGGCTGCTGACGATCAATGACGGACGAATATCTGCAGCCGCAATGCGTGCGCCCATGATCGGAGCATCCCGTTCGCCGCGTTTGTTCAAGGGGCGTTCACGGTCCGACGAGACGTTGGCTTTCCAACTCGACTTGGCGTGGCGAACCAGGGTCAGTGTTTTCATGACGGCCCGCACAGGCGTCTACATGAGTCCGGTTTGCAGCCGCGCTTCGTCAGACATCATGGATTGATTCCATGGCGGATCGAAGACGAGTTGAACGTTGACGTTAGCAACGGTCGGAATGACCGCGATCTTTTCCTGCGCATCCTGGACGAGAATTTCGCCCATACCACATCCTGGTGCCGTCAGCGTCATATCGACGGCGACGGAGCGCTTTCCATCGCCGAGCGCGTCGACCTCACAGCGATAAATGAGACCTAAATCGACGATATTGACCGGAATCTCCGGATCGTAACAGGTCTTGAGTTGCTGCCAGATCACGGTTTCGATGTCGGCATCCGTGGGATCCGCGGGTACTTCCGGCGGCCGTGTTGGTTCTTTGCCGAGCGCATCGGCATCTGTGCCGGCAATGCGAAACAGAGACCCCTCAACATACAGGGTAAAGCTGCCACCCAGAGCTTGCGTCAGAAATCCCATGGTGCCTTCACGCAATGTCAATTCGTCACCGGCGGGAATGATGACGGCCTTGACATCTCGCGCCAAAGTGATGGGTTCGCTTGATTGCCCGAACATACTAGTTTCCTGTCTCGCTAATTCGCAGAGTTTCAGCGCGGTCGCATTCTATTCCGTTGAAACCGGTGCGGGTCGTTGTTGCAGCGCCGAGCGTAATGCATGCCATGCGAGCGTGGCGCATTTCACTCGTGCCGGAAATTCGCGCACGCCTTCGAGCGCTTCGAGTTTGCCGAGATCCACCGCCGAAAATTCCCCGGTGGGATCACCGTGCGTCAGGCGCGTCGTAACGGCCGTGAACCAGGCTATGGCTTCTTTCTCGCTCAGGCCGATGATGGTTTCGGTCAACAGGGACGCCGACGCGACCGAGATGGCGCAACCCGAGCCTTCGAAGCACGCCGCGCGGATATTGCTCGCGTCGTCGACGTCCAGGTAGAGCTTCAGTTTGTCACCGCACAGAGGATTGATGCCCTCGGCGCTGTGCGTGGCATGTGGCAGTTTGCCGAAATGCCTCGGGCTGCGCGCGTGGTCGAGAATGAGTTCTCGATACAGCTCGCGTAATTCCTGGGCGTTGCCGATGTTCAGTCCCTGTGCGTTCATGCGAACAGCTTCTTTGCCTGTTCGAGCGCATCGACCAGTCGATCGACATCGTCGGCATTGTTGTACAGCGCCAGGGAAGCTCGCGCAGTGCCGGGGATGCCGAAATAATCCATAACCGGCATCGCACAATGGTGTCCCGTACGAATGGCAACGCCCTGATGGTCGAGGATCGTGCCGAGGTCATGCGAGTGAATATCGTCGAGCATGAACGACTGTATGCTTGCCTTGTTCGCGGCTGTCCCGATCAAACGAATGCCGTCAATTTCCGTCAGCCGCCTGGTCATGTAGTCCAGCAATTGCTGCTCGTGCTCTGCGATATTCGCAAGTCCGACGGACTGCAGGTAGTCGACGGCGGCGCCCATGCCGATGACTCCGGCGATGTTCGGTGTCCCTGCCTCGAATTTGTACGGCAGATCATTGTAGGTCGTGCCCTCGAAGGAAACCTCGAGGATCATGTCGCCGCCACCCTGGTATGGCGGCATGGTCTCCAGCAGGCATTCGCGGGCGTACAGCACCCCGGTCCCGGTTGGCCCGAACATTTTGTGGCCGGAAAACGCGTAGAAATCACAGTCGAGGTCCTGCACATCGATGGCCATGTGCGGCACTCCCTGCGCACCGTCGACGAGTACCGGTATGCCGAGGGCGTGTGCCCTGGCGATGATCTCCCGCAGCGGGTGGATCGTGCCGAGCGCATTGGAGACATGGCCGATCGCCAGGATTTTCACCTTGTCCGTCATCAGTTCATACAATTTCTCGAGCACGAGCTGACCGCGCGAATCCATCGGTGCAACAAGCAGCTCGGCACCGGTTTGTTCGCAGACGAGCTGCCACGGCACGATGTTCGAGTGATGTTCCAGGTGCGTTATCAGGATCCGGTCACCGGAACCGATGCGCGGCCGGCAATAGCTCTGTGCAACCAGATTGATCGATTCCGTCGTGCCACTCGTCAATACGATCTCGCTACGGCTCTCCGCATTGATGAATGCACGGAGTTTGTCCCGTGCTTGCTCATACGCGTCGGTTGCACGATGGCTTAGAGAATGGACGCCGCGATGCACGTTGGCGTGATCCGTTCGCTCATATTGCGCCACGGCATCCATGACTGATGCCGGCTGTTGCGCAGAAGCGGCGCTGTCGAGATACACAAGAGGATGCCCGTTGACTTCCTGCTGCAGCAACGGAAAATCCTGTCGGTAATCACTGACCGCGATGGTGTCTTGCAAATCCTGTTGCGGCTGCGTCATTTTGCATCGCTCGCTACGAGCTCATTGAGGCGTGCTTCAACCAATTCGCGAAGTAATTCCGCCACCGATGGCAGCGGCGATTTGCTGATGATGCTGGTGCCGAATGCGTGTATCAGCATCTGCCGCGCATGCTGCAGGTCGATCCCCCGCGATCGCAGGTAGAAAAGGGCCGCTTCATCGAGTTGGCCGATCGTAGTGCCGTGGCTGCACTTGACGTCATCGGCGTAAATTTCGAGCTCGGGTTTGGCATCGATTTCCGATTTCTCCGATAACAGCAGGTTGTGATTGGTCTGTTGCGCATCGGTGCCGTCGGCACCGGCATGGACGATTACCTTGCCGTTCCAGACTCCGCGACAGGCTCCGCTCAGAACGCCGCGGTATTCCTGGGTCGAGCGGGCGGGGCCGACACGATGGTCTACGCGCGTATGGTTGTCGATGTGCTGGCCGTCTCCGGCCAAAAACAGGCCGTTAAACGACGCGTTGGCGCCGGCGCCTACGATGTCAATATGCAGATCGTTGCGGGAAAGCTTGCCGCCAAGGTCGAACCCGCAGTGACAGAGCTGGCTGTCACATCCGAGCTGAACGTTCATTCGCTCGGTCTGGCTGTGATTCAGGCTACGGTTCTGAATGCGCAGGTACTCGACCTTGGCATTATCTGCGAGTGTCAGGTCAATAACGGTATTCGAATAATGTTCGGCGGTACCCGACGACAGGTGATACTCCACGAATTGTGCGTGGCTATTGGGGGCGAGTTCGATCGCGACGCGCACCTGTGACATGCGGGGCGTAGTGTCGGTGTCATCGATCACGAGTATGGCGATCGGTTTATCGATGTCCGCGCCTTCAGCGACCCGAATAAACAGGCCATCCTCAAGTAACGCTGCGTTGAGCGCGGCGAGGGGTTCGTCGATCGAAGGTATCGCGGATGACTCGCTGAACCTGACGACCTCAACACCTGCTGCCTGCAAATCGGGAGGCGTCTCGCCAGTGATTCGGCCGTTCGCAATCACGAGCCAGTGAGCGTCGATGGTGTTTCTAACGGCGTCGATTTCCGGTTGTACGCTATCGGCCCCGGGGCTATCGGAACCGGCCTCCAGCGCCCGTTCGACCACCTCGATGGCGCCGGACAGGTCGGTGTATTTCCAGTTTTCTTGACGGGTCGTCGGCAGGCCACTTTCCTGCAGTCGTGCCAGCGCGGCCTCGCGCACCGGGGTCAGGCGATCGTTCGGCAATTCGGTGCTGACGCGTCTGAGCACATCCATCGGCAGGGCGGCAGTTGTCATGCGCTGGCTGCCTCGCGGACCCACTCGTAACCTTTTTCTTCGAGCTGCAACGCCAGTGACTTGTCGCCGGAGCGCACGATGCGGCCCTGTGACAATACATGCACATGATCGGGTTCGATGTAATCGAGCATGCGCTGGTAGTGGGTGACCAGGATGATGGCGCGGTCGTCACTGCGCAGTGCATTGATACCCTTAGCCACCGCTTTGAGGGCATCGATGTCGAGGCCGGAATCCGTCTCATCGAGAATCGCCAGCGTCGGTTCCAGCATGGCCATCTGCAATATTTCGTTGCGCTTTTTCTCGCCGCCGGAGAAACCCTCGTTGACGCCACGGTTGAGAAACTGTGGATCCATGCCGAGCAGCGCCGTTTTTTCCCGGGCCAGCTTCAGGAATTCGAATGCGTCGATTTCATCGAGTCCCTGATGCCGGCGTACGGCGTTGACGGCCGCCTTGAGCAGATAGGCATTGTTGACGCCCGGGACTTCCACGGGGTACTGAAATCCCAGGAATATTCCTTCGCGTGCACGTTCTTCCGGTTTCAGCTCGAGCAGGTTTTTGCCCTTGAAGTTGACCGATCCGCCCGTGACGACGTAGTCCTCGTGACCGGCGATGACCAGCGCCAGCGTGCTCTTGCCGGAGCCGTTTGGCCCCATGATCGCGTGCACTTCACCGGCGTTGACCGACAATGACAGCCCGCGAAGAATTTCCACATCGCCCGTCTTTACTTTGAGATTCTCGATTTGCAGCATCGTGTGTCCTTGCCTAGCCCACGGCGCCTTCGAGGCTTACGTTCAGCAGGTTTTGCGCCTCCACAGCAAATTCCATCGGCAATTCCTTGAAGACTTCCTTGCAAAAGCCGTTGACGATCAGGTTGACGGCGTCCTCTTCGGAGATGCCGCGCTGTCGGCAATAGAACAGCTGATCGGCTGATATCTTGGAGGTCGTCGCCTCGTGTTCTATCCTGGCCCCGGGGTTCCTGATTTCCATGTACGGGAAGGTGTGTGCGCCACAGTCCTTACCGATCAGCAGCGAATCGCATTGAGTGTGGTTGCGCGCCCCATGAGCCTGCGGCATCACACGGACAAGGCCGCGGTAGGTAGTCTGTGCATGGCCCGCCGAGATGCCCTTCGACACAATCGTGCTGCGCGTGTTGCGACCGATATGGATCATCTTTGTGCCGGTATCGGCTTGCTGGAAATTATTCGTAACCGCGACGGAATAAAATTCCCCGACGGAGTTGTCGCCGCGCAAAATACAGCTCGGGTATTTCCAGGTAATGGCCGAACCGGTTTCGACCTGCGTCCACGATATCTTCGAGTTGGCACCACGGCAGTCACCTCGCTTGGTGACGAAGTTGTAAATACCGCCCTTGCCGTTTTCGTCGCCGGGATACCAGTTTTGCACGGTTGAATATTTGATCTCCGCGTCCTTGAGCGCGATGAGTTCTACCACAGCCGCATGCAGTTGATTTTCGTCCCGCATCGGCGCGGTACAGCCTTCGAGATAGCTGACATGGCTGCCTTCGTCAGCGATGATGAGCGTTCGTTCAAACTGGCCCGTGTTGGCCGCATTGATACGAAAATACGTCGACAACTCCATCGGGCAACGTACGCCTTTCGGCACATAGACGAAGGAGCCGTCACTGAATACGGCGGAATTGAGCGAGGCAAAAAAGTTGTCTCGCTGCGGTACGACGCTGCCGAGGTATTTCCGTATCAGTTCAGGGTGATTCTCAACGGCTTCGGAAAACGGACAAAAAATCACGCCGGCGTCATACAACTTTTCCTTGAACGTTGTTGCAACGGACACGCTGTCAAAAACGGCATCGACGGCAACTCCGGCAAGCCGTGCGCGTTCATGCAGCGGAATGCCCAGCTTGTCATAGGTCTCGAGTAACTTCGGATCGACTTCGTCCAGACTCTTCGGCCGGTCCTTGTCGGACTTCGGGGCGGCGTAATAGGAAATATCGTTGTAAACGATCGGCGTGTAGCGCACATGCGCCCATGTGGGCTCTTTCATTTGCAGCCATTGCTGGTAGGCACGCAGCCGCCATTCGAGCATGAACTCCGGTTCGTTCTTGCGGGCAGATATCGCCCGGATCACATTCTCGTCCAGTCCGGGCGGTAACGTGTCCATCTCGATATCGGTTACGAAACCGTGCTCGTAGCGACGGTTGACGAAACTTTCGATGTTTTCGGATTCGGTTGACATTCGATTAGCCCTTCCACTCAACGGTGATCGGCAGGCCGACAAAACGAAAGCGAGGTACCGGACTGCTGGTGCGCTGCAATTCGACGAGACTGACTTCGCCAAGCGCCCGCCTTATTGCCACGTTGACTCGCCGCCATGCGCCGCCGACGCTGCAGTCGCGTTCAAAGTCACAGTGGCTGTCCGATGCGCTGCACTCCGTGATGGAAACCGGTCCTTCGAGGGCGTCGATGATGTCAGCGGCACTGATCTCGCTTGGGTCGCGCGCCAGCTGATAGCCACCGTTCGTGCCGCGAGTCGACGTGACGAGCCCGGTGTGGGCCAGCGACTTGAGGAGTTTGCTGACCGTCGGCAGCGAAATCCGCGTGGCTGTAGCCACATCGGTCGCGCTACAGACGGTGTGCGGGTGGCTGGCCAGATGGGCCAGCAACATTGTCCCGTAATCGGTCAATCTGCTGATTCTGAGCACCACTTTCCTCCGCTGGCCTGAATAAAGGACTATTCTAGTCCTATTTTACTGTCGAGACCATAGTTTGCAAGGGTTTCGAAGCGAGTTTCCGGCCTTTCGGGTGCTCAACGGGCGTGCCACGTGCCTGCAGCCGGGCAATGGTTTTTTGCTATGCTACGCCGTCCCTCGCTGCGTGGACTGACGTCAGGCAGATACCGGATGAGGCGGCCGCAGTTCTGGCCGACGGGCGTCGCCCGGCGAATCTCAGTGAATACGACACGGCGACGGAGGCCGTATCACTTGATTGAATCATGACCATGGATGCACCGTCGGACCACCTGATTGAGATTCGCGGCCTCGCTTATGCGCATGGCGCCCGGCCGATCTTCAAAGACCTCAACCTGACCATTCAGCGCGGCAAGATCACTGCGATCATGGGGCCGAGCGGAACCGGCAAGACGACCCTGCTACGACTGATAACCCGGCAGCTGATACCCGATCGCGGCGTCATCTTCGTTGACGGCGTCGATATCTCGACGTTGAATCAAACCAACCTGTACAAGATGCGGCGGCGCTTCGGCGTGTTGTTTCAGAACGGTGCGTTGCTGACCGACTTGTCCGTGTTCGAAAACGTCGCATTTCCACTGCGCGAACACACGCGCCTGACCAACCGCCTGATCCGTCACGTGGTGCTGACCAAGCTGCATGCGGTCGGCTTGCGCGGCGCCGCAGACATGATGCCGGTACAGCTTTCGGGTGGCATGGAACGCCGGGTGGCGCTGGCCAGGGCGATGGTGATGGATCCGGACATCTTGATCTACGACGAGCCGTTCGTGGGTCTGGACCCGATTTCCATGGGCGTCATCGTACGCCTCGTGCGGCGCATGAACGATGCTTTGGGCATCTCGAGCATACTTGTGAGCCACGACTTGCAGGAAATTTCGACCGTTGCCGATTGCAGCTTTCTGATCTCGGATGGCAAGGTAGCCGCGTCGGGGAGCCCGGCAGAACTCAACCAAACGAGTTCTGAACTCGTGAAGCAATTCATGCACGGTATGGCCGACGGCCCGGTCGCATTTCATTTCGAGGCGCCGGATTATGAGGAACAGCTGCTCGGCAGGGATGCGGAATAGCTCGAATGTTTCGCGATTTCTACAACACGCTCAAGGAATTCGTAAGGACATTCGGCGCATTTCAGCTGTTCTTCCTGCGCTTGCTGCAGCACTCACCCTCGATCTTCGTCAAACGCTTCAGGCTCGTCGTCAAGCAGGTCTACAATGCCGGCGCATTGTCTCTCGTCATTATCATGGTGTGCGGTTTTTTTATCGGTGGCGTCCTGGGGCTGCAGGGATACTCGAACCTTGCCCGCTTCAATGCGGAAGACTCGGTCGGGGCGTTCGCAGCGCTCGCTTTGGTCAAGGAGCTTGGCCCCGTTATCACCGCTCTGTTGTTCGCCGGTCGCGCAGGGACGGCGCTGGCCTCGGAAATCGGACTCATGAAAGCGACCGATCAGTTGTCAGCGATGGAGATGATGGCGGTCAATCCGATTCGCAGGGTCCTCGTCCCGAGATTTCTGGGCGGCGTCATTTCAATGCCGCTTCTCGCTGCCGTGTTCAGCACGATCGGGCTTCTCGGGGCGCATGTTGTGAGTGTCAATCTGCTCGGTGTCGATGCCGGCGCATTCTGGATACAGATGCAGCAGTCTCTGGATATTTCCGACATTAATGAGGGCATCATCAAGAGCGTTGTTTTCGGCATCGTCGCGAGTCTGCTTGCCGTGTGGGAAGGCTATAATGCTGTTCCGACGGCCGAAGGAGTGGGAAGGGCGACAACTCGCACGGTCGTAAATACAGCAATCGCGGTATTGATTTTCGACTTCATGATCACGGCTTTCATGCTCTAGGGTGAAATTATGCAACAAACGCGTTCAGTAGAAATCAGCACTGGTCTGTTCGTGTTGTTCGGGATGGGAGCGTTGTTTTTCCTGACGATGCAAACAACGGGTGGCGACAATTTCTCGGCCGCCGACACCTACGAAGTTGAGGCCCGGTTCACGAATGTCGGCAGTCTGCGCAGCCGGGCGCCGGTCTCGATGGCCGGCGTGACGATCGGCAGGGTCACGAACGTCGTATTCGATCCGATCGCGCTTGAAGCCGTTGTGACCTTCGATATCGACAGCCGCTATGACCAGATTCCGGACGATTCCGATGCCAGTATCCTTACATCGGGTTTGCTCGGTAGCCAATACATTGGTTTGCAGGCCGGCGGGTCGGATATATATCTCGAAGATGGCAGCGAGGTCCTGTTTACGCAATCGGCGATCATACTCGAAAATCTCATTGGCAAATTTCTGGTGAACCGGGATTCCGGCGATGCGGACGACTGAGGTCAGGGCGTCCGTTGTGCAACGACTGGCGCTTGTGATTGCCGTGGCCCCCTTTGCATTGTTCGCCAATGCGGCGAGCGCGGAGTCGCCGAACGATATCGTCGACGAGGCGGTCTTGTTTCTCGCGGCAGGCATTGACGGACGAAAAGAAGAACTCGCACAGGACAAGCAAGCGCTGTACGCGTTGATCAACGAGATGCTGCTGCCGCGCTTTGATCGCAAATACGCGGCGCAGCTCGTACTGGGCAGGCACTGGCGATCTGCCGATGAGTCGCAAAAACAACGATTCACCGCGGCATTTTATGACTCGCTGTTGCACCGGTATGCCGATGGTGTGCTTGAATTCGACGCGGGTCGAGTGAAAGTTCTTACCTTCCGCGGCGATGCCTCCAAGAAGCGCACGACAGTCAAGACGATTGTCAGACTCAACGATGGCACCAAGGTAGCAGTGAACTACGGGCTGGTCAGGCGCGACGTTGGCTGGTTCATATTCGACGTGACCATCGAAGGCGTGTCATACATTCGAAATTATCGTGCGGAAGTGGATTCGGAAATACGCTCGACCAGCCTGGTCGCAGTCATCGAACGGCTCGAGTCTGAAGCCGGCATCACCGCACGTGAGTGACTTCGAGCTGTCTGACCTCGGCGACGGCCGGTTTGCGCTTACAGGCGAGATGTCTTTTGAGACGGCCGAACGCATCCTGCATGCCAGCGAAGAGCCGTTTGAGCAACACACACGGATCGAAGTCGACCTTTCCGGTGTGCAGAAATCCGATTCGGCCGGCCTGGCGTTGTTGCTGGAGTGGATAACGTGGGCCAATCACACGGTTCGTGAGATTCATTTCACCAAGACGCCGGAAAGGATACTTGCGATCGCGAAGACGACCGAGGTCGATCATCTTCTGCAGCGCGGCGAGCGCTGGGCAGGATTCATCGAAGCGCCGGATACCTGACGTCGCAGCGTCTATTCTTCATCCAGGAATTCGTCGTAAAAATCGTCGTCTTCGGGCGGATCTCCATCGTGCACTTCATACAGGCGGTTCTGCAGGTAGGATTCACGAAGCGTGATGTAAGGATCTTGCGAATCCTCAATCAGTTTCTCAGCCGGCAATAGCCGGGCGCGCACATCAATGGTGCGCAGCACATACACGCGATCCCGCACGGACGAGTCATTGTAATAGGCCCACGGGTCGCTCAGGAAGTCGACGGGCAAAGCGACTACGTCCAGGAGCGTGTGCGGGCCAAGAAACGGAACATATAGGTAGGGGCCTTCCGGCAGGCCCCACACGGCCAGTGTCTGCGAAAAATCTTCGCCGTATTCTTCGAGGCCGGCTGCAGACGCGACATCGAACAGGCCACCGATACCGATCGTACTGTTAATGACGAATCGGCCGATGTCGCTGAAACCGGCTTTGCCTTTTCCCTGCAGGAAGTTGTTGAGCGCCGATCTTGGCGTGAACAGGTTTTCCGAAAAATTGGTCACGCCGCGGCGGGCGAACTGTGGCACGGCCCATCGATAGCCCCTGGCGATTGGTTTCAGGGTCGCCCGGTCGACGGCGCTGCTGAATCCATAGATGCCGCGGTTCATCGCTTCCCACGGATCGGACTCAGCTCTGACCGGCTCACCGTCGCTTTCATTATTCGTCGCGCAAGCGGCGATGGACAGCATCACGGTGATTAATATTGTGACACGGCGGCGTCTTCGATCATTGTAGATCATTGTGAATTCCTCGCTCGGGCGGCGCTCGAAACTCAGTGATCGTTTCGTGCTGTTGCACCGCTCGGCTGAGTGTTGTGCATTTGCTGCAGTTGTTCTTCGGTTATGAATTCGCGTATGAAATCGATGCGCGCATGAAAGCGAATACGCTGGATTTCCTGAAGATCGGGCAGGGCGAGCGCCTGGCGAAGAAAGCCGATGCCACCGACAAGATTGCCCGTCATCAATTCGTATTCCGACAGGTAGTAATAGGCTTCGGCATGTTCGCCAGCCTCACTTGCGGCACGTGCGATCAATCGGACCTGCTCGGGTGTCGGCGCCACGTTGTTCATCATATCGAGCAATAAGGTGTGCGCTTTTTTTGCCTGGTCCAGCCGCAAAAGCCATTCGCCATAGTGAATGACCAACGGAACGTTGCGCGGAAACAATCCCACGGCGCGATCAAAGGTCTGCACCCCAAGATCGTATTGTTCGAGCGCGAGTTGTGTCTGCCCCAGGCCGATGTAATAGGCGATGACCTTTTGGTCCTTCTCGGCCAGGTCCTCGAAAATACGGCTCGCCTCCAGATGACGTCCTGCACGCTGGTAAGCTACGGCACGACCGTATCGTTCGATATCGTTCTGGGCATCGAAATCGCGGCTCTCGAAATAAGCGACGGCCGCCTCTGCGGTATCGAAGCGCTCAACCAACATGCGCGCCTTGGCAATGCCGTAGTTCGTTGTGTCGTCGCTCAGAACCCGCGGCAGGCTGCGGGCGCGGTTGCGCGCCTCGGCGACACGGTCTGTTGTGACCGGGTGCGTTCGAAGAAATTCCGGTGCGCGCATTTCGAGGTCTGCCGTTTGCTGGCGCGACATGACCTCGAAGAATGAGGCCATACCATTTGGATCGAAACCGGCGTCGGCGAGTGCGGCGATGCCGATCCGATCGGCCTCGAATTCATTGCTGCGTGTAAAATTGATCTGCTGCTGTGCGGCGACACCCTGGGCGACAGCAACCCCACCCTGAATCACTTGGCTGTTTCCACCGGCGATACCGGCAAGCAGTACGCCGAGCATCATCGCCGTGGTCAGAAGACTCTGGCGCTGGCTTGCATGAATGGCCCTGGCGATATGGCGTTGGGTGACATGGGCGATTTCGTGCGCGAGCACGCCCGCCAGTTCGTCCTCATTGCGCGTGGCTTCCAGTAACCCGGTATGCACTCCGATGTATCCGCCGGGCAATGCGAACGCATTGATGCGCGAGTCGTCAATGACGAAGAACGTAAAATCGTGATCGCCGTTGCTGGTTTGCGCCGCGATTCGATGGCCGATGTCGTTGATGTATTCGGTCACCTGTGGGTCCTCGATGACCTGGCCGCTCTTGCGGAACTCGCGCATGATCTGGCGGCCGATCTGTGCTTCGTCCGACTTCGACAGAATAGCGTCAGCAGGACTGCCCATGTCCGGCAGGCGAATATCGCCAGTGTCGGCGCCGCTCGCGATTGTCAGAAATGCGAGCGCGACCACGAGTCCGGCTCGTCTCAGATAGGATTGGATCAACTGATTATGCTCAATGGAGGCCTCATGCTGTTTCCGACTCGGCCCGGGAAAGTCCGTTCCCCATGATACCTGCTGAGGCGGCGTGACAAGGGCCGATTTTACCGTGAGCGCGCCGATGTGGATTCATGTGCTAACGTGCCGCGTCCGATGCCAAGTCCCCTGCGGTGCCGTCAGGTTTTGATGGGCTCGAGAATGGCGTCGAGATTCATCTGGTCGCACATTTCCATGAATTCTTCGCGTAGCTGGGCGAGATGGACGGAGGCGGGTATGTTGACCACCATCTGCACTGCGAACATCGGGGCGCCGGTGTGTGCAGCCGCGTAACGGCGTGTCGCGACATCGGCGATCTCGATATTTCGCGCGGCAAAGAAATTGGCGAGCCCGAATACAATGCCCTGCTGGTCCAGGCACACAACATCGACGGCATAGGGCATGCGATCCTCTTGGTCGGGTCGCTCGCCGGTCTTGCGAATCGAGAACGTCAGGCTGTCATCCGCTCCCAGCTTGTTGAGCCCCTTTTCCAGCCGATTGAGCGTATGCCAGTTGCCCGAGACCAGCATCAGGATCGCGAATTCGGAACCCAGCGAGGTCATGCGGCTCTCCTCGATATTGCCGCCGCACGCGAGTATGACCTTGGTGATATCCTGAACGACTCCGGTTCGATCAGTTCCAACTGCTGATAAAACAATAAGTTGTGACATTTATCTAGAAATATTCTTGTATGATTGCTTTGCCGTTGTTGCGTTTGACGACGCAAATTTCGAAGTTTGCCATGCGTCTGCCACCGCTTCTTGCCAGCACCGACCGTGAACAGTAACATCGCCGCCTTATTTGTGGCGAGGGTAAGTTATGTTCACGGGGAGCCTGGTCGCAATGGTGACACCGTTCGACCAACGTAATCGGGTCGATTATGCGTGTCTCAAGCGGCTGATCGATTTTCACGTCGAGGAGGGCACTGACGGCCTGGTGATCGCGGGCACGACCGGCGAGTCGGCCACGCTCGACCGGACCGAGCATATGGGACTGCTCGCCAGAGCGGTGGAAATATCGGCGGGGCGCCTGCCGATCATCGCGGGCACCGGGTCTAACTCGACCGCGCAGTCGATCGAGCTGTCGGTTGCCGCGGGTGAGACCGGAATCGATGCGTTCCTGCTGGTTGTGCCGTACTACAACAAGCCGACGCAGGAAGGGCTGTTCCGGCATTTTTCGGCGATAGCCGACGCCGTGAACAAGCCGGTCATGCTGTACAACGTCCCGGGTCGAACGGGCGCGGATTTGCTGGCAGAGACTGTTGCGCGGCTGGCAAAGCACGGCAACATTTTCGGCATCAAGGAAGCGACGGGTGACATGGACAGGTTGAAACAGATTCAAGAACTGGTTGATGAGGATTTCATGCTTTACAGCGGCGACGACTTTACGGCATTGCGGTTCATGGAGCAGGGCGGACATGGCGTTGTGACGGTCAGCGGCAATGTCGTACCCGCGGCAATGGCGCGCTTGTGCCGATTGTCTGCGGCGGGAGAGCGTGGCAAGGCGAAGGCATTGGACGATACGCTGCAGCCACTGAACACGGCGCTATTCGCTGAGTCGAATCCCATCCCGGTGAAATGGGCGGTCAGTCAAATGGGGTTGATGGCACCCGGTATTCGGCTGCCACTGACCGAGCACGCCGCTCAGTATCACGACGGCATGAGAAAGGCGCTGGCCGGCGCTGGTGTTGAGCTGGCGGCATGACGATAGGATACGAATTGAAAGCAACGATATTGTTCGTCTCACTTTTCGCACTCGTGGGATTGTCGGCATGTGGTGACATTGATCTCACTTGTGAAAACCCGGAGGTGTACCAGCTGGCCGAACGACACGACAGGGTAGAAGTGCCGGAGGACCTGGACGACCTGGAACCGCTCCGGGAGATGCCATTGCCGCAAGCATCGCCGGCGCCGCCACGACCGCCAGGATCGCCCTGCATCGATCGCCCGCCAAGCGTTCTATCGGGGGACTGATTGCAATTAAACGATCGGAGAGGTGGCTGAGAGGGTTACAAAATCGCCGGGAGCGATTTTGAACCGCAAGGCGGCCCGCAGGGCGGCGGGCAGGAGGCCCGCCGTTAACGCGCTCGCGCCGACCGATGTCGGGTGTCGAGCGGAGTCTTAATTTTGGAGAGGTGGCTGAGAGGCTTAAGGCGCTCGCTTGGAAAGCGAGTGTACGCTCATAACGTACCGCGGGTTCGAATCCCGCCCTCTCCGCCAGAAATACGAAAAGGGCCGCGTGGCCCTTTTTTTGTATTTCAAGCAGAGGGCCGAGGATGAGAACCCTGTTCGACAAATCAGCGTTGCCGATTTGGACGCACGCAGTGCGCCCGGAGGGTGAGCCGCCGAAGACGGCGAATCAATCCCGCCCTCTCCGCCGTTTTCCGTTGCAGAGCATAAATCACGCTTCTTGCATGTACGCCCAAATTACCTGGATCCATAAACTCATGATTAGGTTACCTGATCTGCTCAATTACTTTAGTTAGATCACAGTGCAGGCAGGGCATCCTCTGAGCATGACCGGAATGTGGGCTGCTTGCTAGGATAGAAACTAGTGAGTTCTTGGTGAAATGGGTCCCATCCGGAGGGGGTGGCACCCCCAAAAAACGATATTCGCAATAGGTCAATGACCTAGCTTGTCGTGGTCACGAAAAGAAGGGGGAATGTCTGCTTTCACCAAAAGCGGCCATTCAGACCACAGAAAATCGGCTGAATGGAAGGGCCGCTTACGGCCAGAAGCGGACGTTTGGCCACCCTGGTTCCTGGGCGCTCGCCGCCGACTTGCCCGCGCCACGGCCAACTAATCAATGACCTAGCAACAAGTCAG
>Ga0209980_10000040_pt1 | contig 56514 bp, 59 predicted proteins | sample CR02metaG_FD_183611 | JGI IMG/M metagenome (GOLD analysis project Ga0209980, IMG submission 183611) | Deep subsurface microbial communities from Mariana Trench to uncover new lineages of life (NeLLi) - CR02 metaG (SPAdes) (version 2) | ecosystem: Environmental > Aquatic > Marine > Ocean trench...
ACGGACACCGTCGTCTTCCCTAGTTTTCTGCAACTAGCGACCTCACTGGCCTCCAATACCCGAACCTTTTCTCCTTCAGGGGTCAACTTAACCCACTTAAAGCCCATCACCAGGATCGCGACAACGGGTACCAACACAACAAGACTCTTCTTCATTTCACCCTCCCTTTAATTCCTGTTCTGGAAAACTAAATTAACAAGGACCCGAGGCATTATAACCAACTGACTAACGACTTTGGAGATCGGTGATTATTTTGCCTTTTTGAGCTGCTAGAGTAGACATGTGCCAACTTGAGCGTGGCTCATATCTCCGCTTGTGTTCGGTGCATTCAAGGGGATTATGCGCATGCCCGCCGACAATCAATTTTCACTCCTGCAGCAACGGCGTTTTGGGCCGTTTTTTATCACCCAATTTCTAGGGGCCTTCAACGATAACGTATTCAAAAATGCGTTGGTTACGCTTATCGCCTTTCACGGCGCGAGTATCTTATCTGCGAACCCCGATACGCTCATCAACATCAGTGCTGGCATATTTATCGTGCCGTTTTTTATCTTCTCAGCCACGGCCGGGCAACTCGCCGATAAGTATGAAAAATCTCAGCTGATCAGATGGATAAAGCTCCTGGAGGTGGCGATTATGGTATGCGCAGCTGCCGCCTTTTATTTGAACAATCTGGTATTACTGATCGGTCTGTTATTTCTTATGGGGACACAGTCTACGCTGTTTGCGCCGATTAAGTATGGAATGCTGCCGCAGATTTTGCGTGACCGAGAACTTGTCGGCGGTAACGGACTTGTGGAAATGGGTACGTTCGTGGCCATTCTGTTAGGGACAATGGTAGGCACAGCAACCATAGGCCAGCCAGGGATTGGTGCCGCGCTGATTGCGATAGTTATCGTCTCGGTAGCCATTGCGGGCTACGTCACGAGCTACCGGATCCCACCGGTGGCGCCGGTAGACAGGAACGTTCGCATAAACTGGAATCCCGTTACCGAGACTTGGCGAATCATCCAATTCGCTCGGCGGAACCGCACTGTATTTCTGTCTATCCTTGGTATCTCTTGGTTTTGGTTCTTCGGCTTCGTCTACACCGCACAACTACCAAACTACACCAAGTTTACGCTCGGCGGCAATCAGAACGTGCTGATCATGTTGATCACCCTTTTCACGGTAGGCATCGGCGCGGGTTCCTTATTATGTGAACGTTTATCCGATGGGCGGGTGGAGCTAGGACTTGTACCTTTCGGTTCTATCGGTCTAACCGTTTTTAGCATTGATTTATTCTTCGCCGCATCGAATCCAATCGGCGACGAACTCATCGGTGCCACCGCGTTTCTACAATCGGCGGCAAGCTGGCGAGTGTTGATCGACGTTATGTTAATCGGTTTGTTCGGCGGCTTCTACATTGTTCCGTTATACGCCCTAGTACAACAACGTAGTGAACCGAGCCATAGATCCCGCATCATCGCCGCAAACAATATCATCAACGCCTTGTTTATGGTGATATCGGCAGTCATGGCCATCGCCCTGCTACGTGCGGGTCTTACAATCCCACAATTATTTCTCGTCACGTCTGCGCTGAACGCATTGGTAGCCATCTATATCTACACGCTGGTACCTGAGTTTCTTATGCGATTCATCGTGTGGATGCTGGTGCACACGGTCTACCGTGTCGATAAACAAGGCTTGGAACGCATACCGGAGGAAGGCCCAGCAGTACTCGTATGTAACCACGTAAGTCTCGCGGACGCGCTTGTCATTGGCGGCTGTGTGCGCCGCCCTGTACGTTTCGTGATGTACTACAAGATTTTCGAACTGCCGGTGTTGAATTTTGTCTTCCGCACCGCCGGCGCCATCCCCATCGCCCCAGCCAAAGAAGACGCCAAGATGCTCGAGCAAGCCTACGAGCGAATCGCTGATGCTCTCGAAGGCGGTGATCTGCTCTGTATATTTCCCGAAGGTCAGATAAGCAAAGATGGTAGGTTGCATCCGTTTCGGCCTGGCATCGAACGTATTCTTAAACACAATCCGGTGCCGGTTGTGCCCATGGCGCTGCGCGGCCTTTGGGGAAGCTTCTTTAGTCGTCGCGGTGGACCGGCGATGCGTAAATGGCCGACACGCTTTTGGTCAAAAATTGCCTTGGTTGTTGGTGCGCCGATGCCCCCAGAAGCAGCAACTGTCGACAGACTCGAGGAACGCGTGCGTGGCTTGCGCGGCGAGATGAGATAGGTATCGCGGGTTATCCTCGTGGGATAGGTCATCCTATGGTGCTCATTTAACTTCAACCAACAGAATCGCACATGATGAACATCGAAAAACTCATTGCGGATGCCGGCAAATCAAAGTTTGTGCTATGGAAGCTCAATTTCGCCTTGTTGCGCGGTATTCCCTTCAATAAACCTCACAACCTCGAAGTCATCGGCATCTCTGGAGACGAAGTAGTCGTGAGATATCCCTACAAAAGATCCAACCTGAATCATATAAAAGGATTACATGCATGCGGCTTGGCGGCGGCCGCAGAATACGTGGCCGGTCTAATGCTATTGGCCAAACTGGGTGCATCTAAGTATCGCTTTATCTTGGAATCGCTGGAGATGAAATATCACTATCAGGGAAAGAAGGATGCGATTGCCAAATGCATGGTGGATGAGGGGAGGTTACGCAAAGAAGTGATTGAACCACTAGAGAGCGATGACGCCGCCTACATCAAATGTGAGGCCGAAGTCTACGATGTCGACGGCAATCACTTATCCACCGGGACTTCGACCTGGCAGATAAAAAGATGGGAGAAAGTAAAGACCCAAGTAGGAAATAGTGGGAGGCACTGAACTGTGGTGTCGCACCAGAGTTAGCTAGCTTCCCTTTTCTACCAGCACCGGTCGGTCGCGATCGGCCGGCACCATGCAGAGGAATCCAAAGGGCTCGGGGCCATCTGGATTGTGGAATTGGTGCACTTCCCAAGGCGCAATGTAGACAACGTCACCAACAGACACCGCCTCTTGACGATCACCGAGGGTCACCTTGGCCTGACCACGAACCACGACAATAATGTGCTGGTGCGCATGCTTTTCGTGACTCGAAAATCCACCGACCTCGACTTCGAAGTAGCGCAGATGAAATGGTGCAGGTACCTCGTCAGCACCACCTATTAATGAGGTACGCGTAACACCACGCCAACTGCCAGGCTCATCCTTATAGATCTTCTTGATTGTGTCCTGCCACGAGAACCCGTCTTTATACTTGACGACCTTACTCTTGTCAGCCGGTATCAGATCGTTTAGCTTTTCTTGCTTCATTGATCGAAAATAACGAGCACTTTCAGTACTTCACCGCCCCTTTTGGCGGTATCGTAGGCGGTTTGAATTTCATCGATTTTAAATCGATTGGTTATCAACGGCATTACATCCACTGCTCCCGTCCTCAAGAGGTCATAGGCACGCCGCGTGTCCTGCGGGCCACACGAGTACGACGGCACCAAGCTCACTTCACGAAAGTACAAATCATCGAAATCGAGCGCAGTCGGTGAGCCGGTTGGCGTCGCCGTAAACAATACAACGGTGCCGCCATTTCGTACATAGGCCAACGACTGCACGATAACCGTGGGATTTCCAGGCCCGACGATTACATAGTCAGCGCCCTCAAAATCATCTGCCCTCGCCCTATCCGCCAACTGCTCCGGGGTAAAGACCTTGTCCGCCCCGAATCGTCGCGCGTATTCCTGTCGCACTGGATCGGGTTCAACTGCCCACAGCAGCTTAGTACCCGCTGCTTTGGCCGCGGCCAGGTTCAACAGACCCATGACCCCACAACCAACGATAATGCCATGATCGCGCGGACAAGACCCAAGGCGCGCTATCGCCTTGACCGAGCAAGCAAGTGGCTCGATAAATGCGCCGACCTCGGGCGTCAGATCATCGATCGGAAAGGAATCGCGTTGCGCATTGACAGACGGCACACGAATGTATTCAGCCATACCACCCGGGTCCAGTTTGCTCTTGCGCCAAGTAACGCAGTGCACCGCATCACCAGCGCGACAGTAACGACATTCCATGCAGGGTGCGTGATGATGAACAAAAACTAACTGACCGGGTTTGACGTGATTTAGATCGGACCCGACTTCCTCAGCATAACCCACCACTTCATGTCCCAGCACGGTGTTTACTTTGCGCTCCATGTACCACTCCATGAGGTCGCCGGAGCAAATACCGCAGGCAGCCGTTTTCAGCAGCAGTTCACTGTCAGACTGCAGCACCGGTTTCGGTACTTGTTGTACCTCGAATTCCTTAGGCCCTCGAATTAGCGCCTGCAACATCACTTTGTGCTTCTCAACCTTGCTTCAAACGGTTACATCCATGGATCTATAGCATACTTGATGCCTTGGCCGGCCTCCATCTGCTTGAGGGCGGACTCAAGGTCATCCAATCCCATTTCGCCACTGATCAGATCATCGACCCTGACTTCACTATTCTCAAGTAACCTTGCCGCCTTGCGCACATCAGGCGGGCCGAAGTGGAAACTGCCCAGTACACGGGTTTCTTGGTAGTGCAATTGGAACGTATCAATCTCAAGGACGGTCCCCTGGGGTAAACCACCGAAGAAGAGCACCTGGCCGCCAGCATCCACGGTGCCTAACGCTGCGTGCCATCCGTCAATCTGTCCGGTGCATTCGATGACGCAATCGACACCCCTATCACCTTCAAGTTGGTCTTTGAGCGATATCTCTTCGACATCGAGCACCTGCTCAAGGCCGTAACCACGGGCAATCGCCAGGCGTTGTGGGTTACGCCCACCAGCCACAATCGCGGCGTGTGTGTAGTGCGGCAACAACTGACAGAAAAGCAACCCCATGGCCCCCAGGCCTAACACCAGTACCCGATCAACCCCTTGCCAATCGATACGTTCAAGCGCATGCACCACACAGCTCACGGGTTCGAGAAATGCTGCGCGCTGTGCTGGGATGTCCGGTGGGCGCCCCAATAGGTTTTGCCGCACCACCCTCGCGGGTAGACGCAGATACTCGGCAAACGCCCCGAATGCCATATCGGTCTGCAGTTCTGGACACAGGCTGTAACGTTGCTTCTGACATTGGCGGCACTGCCCGCACGGGCCACTTTGCACGCCCCAAACGGGCATGCCTATTTCGAAACCCTTTACTTCTTGGCCAACCGCGGCCACCTCACCCGCATATTGGTGGCCGAACGGGCCGGGCATGGGGATAAGCGGGTGCCCGCGCCGATACGCCTTGAGATCCGTGCCACAAGTGAGTGCGCGCTCGATTCGAACAAGTACTTCACCCGACTCAAGTTTAGGATCCGGGACGTCACGGATTTCGATCTTCCTGGGTTCGATTAGATAAGCAGAGCGCATAACAATAACGATAGCGAAGGCGCCGACGGTCACGCCCAGTGTAAATGATTCCTTCGGCATGTGCCTTTGAGCTATGTTAGCGTACCCGACCCAACTTGGAACGCAACAGGTAGCAGTCTCAATGAAATATCGCCGACTCGGACGTACCGACCTTGAAGTGAGTGTCATTTGCCTTGGCAGCATGACCTGGGGTGAACAAAACACGGAAACGGAGGGTCATGAACAACTCGACATGGCGCTCGATGCCGGCGTGAACTTTATCGATACGGCCGAGATGTATTCGTTCCCAGCGAGAGCGGAGACCACCGGCGCCAGTGAGCGATGCGTCGGTAGTTGGCTCAAGCGGCGTCAGGTTAGAGACCGGGTCGTCATTGCCACCAAGGTAACTGGCCGCGACTTCTGGCTACCCCACATAAGAGGTGGTAAAACGCGCTTGGACCGCAAAAACATCGAGCAGGCGATCGACGGCAGCCTGCAACGCCTACAAATCGATACCATCGATCTCTATCAACTGCACTGGCCTGACCGCAAGACCAACTTCTTCGGCAAGCTCGGCTATGAACACGATGAAGATGATGTAGCGATACCCATTGCCGAAACGCTACAGGTGCTCGGCGATCTCGTGACGGCCGGCAAGGTTCGCCACATAGGTCTGTCAAACGAAACCCCGTGGGGCATTATGAGTTTCATAAAATGCACCGACGAGCTTGGCTTGCCTCGCGTGGTCAGCGTGCAGAATCCCTATAGCCTGCTATGCCGAACGTTTGAGATCGGTAATGCGGAGATTGCCCATCGCGAAGACGTGGGTTTGTTGGCCTATTCACCACTTGGCTTCGGCGTTCTTAGCGGAAAGTATTTGCATGGTGCCCAACCATCCGACGCGCGCCTGACCTTATATCCACAGTACTCGCGCTATGCCAATGACAACGCGATCCGCGCTACCGAATCTTATGTAGCGCTGGCAAAAGAACACGGCCTAGACCCAGCACAAATGGCGTTGGCCTACTGCAACAGCCGGTCATTTCTGACGAGCACCATCATCACTGCCACCACACTCGAACAATTGCGCACCGATATCGACAGCATCGACCTCAATCTTTCAGCCGAAGTCTTAGAAGGCATCGAAGCCATTCACAACAATTTTCCAAATCCAGCGCCATAAGCCCTCCCCAACGAGTGGGGAGGGAGATTTAAGTGTTGCTTCCAGCTTGGCCGGAAGTTGTCTTGCCAGAAAATGGAATTCCACAAAAACCCCATCGTAGCGCTTTTTAACTTACTCATTATGCAACACCGAGCTTCTGGCGCTGGCCGGCCGAAGGGCTGCTTCCGGGCCGTTTCGGTCGTTCATGATTGCTGGTGCGAATGTCGGCTTTCGGATCACAAACCGGTCGTTCAACGACGACGATCGGTTACGCTGCTGACAGCCAGGAACAGTCATCGAGGCTTTGCACGGTGGGACTTTGGGAAACGACCCCGAGTGGAAGTCCAATTTGATCTTTCTGCGTCTTCAAGTAGCCGGGAACCTTCCTGCACGACGCATTAGTTCTATCGAAATGATGTAGACGCGCCGGAACGCATGCTTATTCAAAGCGGCCACGCTGTCACGGGACACAGTCATGTATTCCGGGACGGTTCCCCCCTGTTGGTCAGTTACGCGTCCTGCTCTAAGGTTGTGTACGAAGCGTCGAACATGAGCTGTAATATCGGGTGGTCTGCCACGACGTGCATTAACCCGTCCTCCTTTGTATCTATCAAGTTTTGATAGGTTTCCCGCGGTATGGACAAAAGCGTTTCTCGCTAACCGCAATACGTACAGCTCGCGCTTCAACTTACCCCCATACTTGCCGATCCAACCCTCTCCCAACTCGCCTTCCAAGTATGCAAATCAGCCAACCAACATCAACTCAGGGAAGTAATGATAGCGGTCTAACATCCACGCCGTCCGGCGGTCAGTGGCACTCGCAAAGTCTTCTGGGCCTCTTTGCAGTGAATGCATGAGCGAACGAAAAAACATCGAATGTTCCTGTCCGACCCAATATCTGGGGTGTTTCTCTAACCGGTTGGCCATAGTTGCTACTTACGCCATACTGAATTAATTGCATTTTCTACCCCGTCAATGAGTTTACTCTTATCGTTCTTCGAATGTTCACGTAAGCGGACATATAGAATGTGATGCGCCGTAAACATTTTATGGAGCATCCCCAAATAGACTGGCACTTTTATAAGAAACAACAAAGCTGAGGCAGATCTCTTCTTTTTAAGCCTTCTATCCAAAGATGGGCGGTTTGCAGTAAGCCAGTCAGTTGTTATCTTTTCCAGGTGGCTTAGGCCATCCGCCGCTGTTTCTCCGTCCTCTAGTTGAATAACGTTATGACTACCCAGGAGGACATGATCGAGAGACATAACAATCATGCCTGAATTGTCCTTATCTAATTGGTTTAGGGCTTTGCGAAAATTGCTGTCAACTCCGTTAGAGCCTAGCGGTCGCTTTGCCTCAAGTTGAACGTCCTGCTCTCCGAGTTTTACTGTTAGGTCTGGACTACCCATACTGCAAGATAGCCCCCCATCTTGGCAAGTGCCCGTACATAAAGTTCGAATTGACTGCTACGCCCTGCCGCTTTGGCTTCATTTGTCTTTAGGTATGGATCGCTAGGAAGATCCCGCATGCGCTCTAGCACTTCGGCGGAAGGATTGCTGTCAACTTCTGCGCTTACGATATCCGCGATCTCATCTGCCTCAATAACTGAAAAGGTGAGGTCACAAAGACGTTTTGGATCAGGGGGGATATTACCTTTGGACAAATACACCAAGTCAGCTTTATATTTGTTTAATCGAGAGCTTTCATTAATAGATATTCCCCAATTCTTGATGCGCACAAGCGACTGCTCGTATCTGTCGTGTAAGGCGCAAAAACCTTTCTGATTTAGTTTGATAATCATTTTTGCTCCGTAAGCGGACCTTTCCCGCTGCCGCACCGAAGGACCGCACGTGGCCCAGCGCGGACGGTCAGCTTGCGTAAACAATTGCTATGGCATCTGAGCGTTAGCCAGAACTAGGCACACAAAAGAACCACGCATTGCCAAAATCGTAAACCCTTGGTTTTTTTAGTCGCCCCTTAAAGCAAGCCGAGTCTGGTGCGCAGGCGAAGGTCAGCCCGAAGGGGCGCGAGAGGGAACTCGCGCGTGCGCCCGTGGGCATCATGGATGTGCCCTCGGAGCACCTGCTGAGACCAGCACCTAAGTGAGGGAACCCCGCTTTTTGGGGCGCAGCGTCAGGGGCAAAATGGTTTTGGTGACTTTTGCCGAAACAAAAGTCACCCGCCGTACGGGGCCGGCGCCCTGTTAGTTCACCGTCGCGTCAGCGACACAATTCTCCCTCCCCGCTAATCGGGGAGGGCTGGGGAGGGGCTCTCTTTCGGTACTACCCTTGGCCTTCCATCATCACCAATCGCGACATAGGTAAATGTTGCCTCCGTGACCTTTACATATTCTGTAGCAGCGCGCCGCTCTGCATAGACATCGGTCTTGATCGTAATAGACGTTCTACCCACGCGGGTGACGGCGGCATAACAACTCACGACATCGCCAACGAATACCGGCTTTTTGAACTCCAGCGCATTGACGGCCACCGTAACCACCCTACCCTGGGCTCGGCGGGCGGCGGCAATGCCGCCGGCGATATCGACCTGCGACATGATCCAACCCCCGAAGATGTCTCCCATACTATTGGTGTCGGCCGGCATGGGTACCACCCTGACGGTCACTGGCCGGTGAGCCGGCAGATCTGGAGTAGGCATACAAGCTCCTTGGAAGCGGTCGGTCGAAAGTCCCGAGTGGAAATCTAACGGGTCCTTCTGTAACAGTTTGTTTTATTGATTCAAATCAACATGATCCCTGCATTGTTGCGGATAGCTTATCGTGTTGGAACCGCAGTGCAATCGACGCTCGGAAATTGTCATGGCAACAGATTTCTTTTACCATAGGATGGCGCATCGAGCAGTCGGCGTGGAGAAGAAAGATGAAGAAGATCAATGGTATATCGTCCGATCTGGTTGTCGACGACGAACATCACGCATTTTCGCCAAGCCAGTCCGCTGACCGCGGTCATGTCAGCTTCCTGGACAAGTGGATCCTACAAAGATTGTTGGCGCTGTTGGGCAATCCAGCCATCAACGTGGTCTTGTGGAATAACGAAGAGATAACCGGCTCACAGGCACAACCCATAGCAAGACTCTTAGTTCGCGATCGTAAGTCTTTATACAAGCTGCTGCGCAATCCGGCTGTACACTTTGGCGATCTTTATAGTACTTGGCGTGTGGAGGTCGAAGGCGACCTCGTCGAGTTCCTTGAAGCCATTAACCGCGGCATCCGGGATTCGGCAGGGATTCGCTGGCTCAAAAAGTACCTTTCTTGGATGTGGAGCCGACCTCGACTTAATACGCTCAATGGCTCTAAGCACAACATCCACCATCACTATGATATCTCCAACAAATTCTACGAGATGTGGTTGGATGAGGAGATGCAATACACATGCGCGTACTTTCCAGATCCAACCATGACTCTGGAAGCGGCACAGTTGGAGAAAATGGACCATGTATGTCGCAAGCTGCAACTAAAGCCGGGAGACACGGTGGTTGAGGCGGGCTGTGGTTGGGGCGGGCTTGCCCGTCACATGGCCAAACACTACGGAGCCTTCGTTCGATCGTATAATATTTCACACGAACAGATTACCTACGCACGTGAACGAGCGCGTACCGAGGGCCTCAGTGATCGTGTGGAATACATCGAAGATGACTATCGCAACATTTCAGGAACCTATGATGCGTTCGTTTCGGTTGGAATGCTGGAACACGTAGGGAAGAAACACTACAAGGAACTCGGTGAGGTCATACACCGTTCACTCACCGATCACGGGCGCGGGTTAATACATTCCATAGGTCGAAACAGGGCCGGCAGCTTGAATCCCTGGATTGAGAAACGCATCTTCCTGGGCGCGCACCCGCCTTCGCTTCGCGAGATGCTGGATATTTTCGAACCGCACAATTTCTCCGTCCTGGACGTGGAGAACCTTCGCATGCATTACGCCAAGACTTTGGAACACTGGTTAGAACGGTACGAGGCCCATATCGATGAAATAAGCAAGATGTTCGATCCAACTTTTGTCCGGGTGTGGCGCCTTTATCTATCCGGCTCAACCGCTGCATTTATGACGACATCGCTGCAACTGTATCAGGTTACCTTCGCTCGCGGAGCTGACAACACCATCCCCTGGAACCGTGAGCATCTATATTCCCATTTAGACTGACCTTAGACTCAAGTCTTTACCCGCCCATGCCGATAAATGCATGGGCGGGCCTCATCCAGACGAGTTGCTTGGCATAGCGCTATTGGTGCGCGCGTAGGCACAGCCTCCCATGGATTTTTGGCTAGCCGGTGTGTCCCAGGTACACATCCTCACGGAGAACGCAGCGCTCATGAAACCCACGCGCCCTTTTTCACTTTCAAAGTCCATATCTTATAGCCTCGTGATCCTGCTTCTGGGCACGCTTGTGGCTGCGGTGACCGGATTTTGGGGTATGAACACTCGCATGCAAATACGAGAGGCAGAAACTGTCGCATTGCTGTCGGACAACATGGCACAGACCGTCAGCCAACAACTGAAACTTTATCAGCGCAGCGTGGGCAAACTGGCAAAGGGCGATCAGGCCTATCTCTTACTGCGAACCCAGGACGATACCGAGGCCGAAGCATGGGCAATACAACAACGTACCTATCTCCCACAAAGCACCGGGTTTGCATTAATCGACAAACACAATCGTATCTTGGGAGACCCCAACAATCTCGGCATAACAGCCAAGACCCTGCGCCGGCTGCGCGATCAGTTGACACGGGTAGAACCCGCGCAATCGTCGTCCCATTGGTTCGCGGCCGACCCCATCGGTTTGCGAGTAACTGAGACGGTACTGAGCGCCAGCGGCGAACCGATCGGTTTCGTCTTTGCAAGCTTCGAGCTACGCACCCTGCAGACAATCTTGGAACAACTGGTTAGCGGTAATCAGAAAGTCGTGTTGCGCGACAACGAAAAAAACTATTCGAAGTTGGGGAGCTAAGCGGCCATCATCAAACTGTTACCGCCGTTGCTCCCGTCAATAACAGTTCTTTGAAGTTGGAACTGAGCTACCCCTTATCAGACTACCTCATCGAGTATCTGATTATCGGCAGAGCCATAGCGATCATGGCGCTCGCCAGTATCGTACTCACACTGTCCAATCTAGGCTTGGTTAGAACCACAGCCGCCGAGTTAAAGCGAGTGGCTAGCTATCTCCATCAGTTAAGCTCGGGGCCATTCGCAACCAATGCACCGCCATGCACAATAACGGAAACGGCCGCACTGCTACCTGCGATTCAACGCATGGGCGCCGAACTCCAAAAAAAACAAGAAGCCATTACGGAGTTAAGTTTCACCGATAACGTTACGAAACTACCGAACAGACTCTACTTCCACGACAAATTCCGTCATGCCTTCGAACTGGCTAAACGGGGCACCGATATTTGTTTGCTATTGCTGGAGATCGATCATTTCCAGAAGGCCAATGATGTTCTGGGATCGGGGGCCGCCGAGGACATTTTGGAAATGTTGGCCGGCACCCTTAGACAGAATACGCGCAAGAGTGATTTCGCGGCGCGGCTCGGCACCTACAACTTTGCCGCGATTTTTTATAATGCCAAGGGTGGTCTCATGCGAAAGCGACTATCACAGTTGCACCAGGACTTTCTTGATCGTCAGAAGGCCAGTAGCGCCACTGCCGGCGAGGTTTATTGCGGTTTAACTGGTGGTATGACATGTTGCGACGCCGAGCATGACAAGGGATCAGAAGATACCTTGGTCCGTGCCGATAGCGCGCTGAAGATGGCGCGGGATGCCGGCGGCAACCGAATAGAATTAATCCCACCGACGCAGGAAGACGCCGCCTAAGCCGGCCGACGCGTTTATGTCGAATAGAAGTTGTGGGTACAGCGAACCGTAAGGTCGAGCTTAACTAGAAAGATGATGAAAAAGTCCCTGCTGCGCTCCGCCCCTGCGCTTCGCTTTCCCTGCTTCACTTGGGTACCGGCCCGAGCCCTCCGTGGCTTGGGCGTTCGGCGGGACAACAGTCCACTGGACTGTTCTCTTTATCCGGCTCACCCCGCTGCGCTTGCAAGCCCGGGGTTTACCGTCCTGGGCAAACCCGCTCAGCGGGACAATCCATGCGCTACGCAGTCCCTACTTCGCTATGGCACCGGCCCAAGCCCTCCGTGGCTTGGGCGTTCGGCGGGGTAAAGGTTCCCCGGACCTTCACCTTATTACCGCCTCACCCACTGGACCTTTGTCTTGTTCCGATTCGCCCCTGGATTTTTCAGCTCGAAAAGCAAAAAGCGCGGTTTTTGTTTTTCTCCATTTCTCAAACACTTGGATGTTTGAGAAATGTGCGGTAGATCCTTCTACCGCTCTAGCACGCTACTGAGAACGAGTTTCTCGGTAGCGTGCTAGACAGTACTTTCCACCGGCTGTAGGTAAGGTATAGGTGCTGGCTGCGTATCATTATAGGTCACCAACTCCCAACTATCCGCTTCGGCGACAAGAATCCGTAATAACCTGTTGTTCAGAGCGTGGCCCGATTTGTGTCCGCTAAATGAGCCGATAAGACTGTGGCCTAAGAGATAGAGGTCGCCGATCGCATCAAGTATTTTGTGTTTGACGAACTCATCCTCGTAGCGTAATCCATCTTCGTTAAGCACCCGATAGTCATCCAACACGATAGCGTTATCTAGGCTGCCCCCCAACGCAAGTCGTTGCTCGTGCAAACGTTCGATATCCCGCATAAAACCAAATGTGCGCGCACGACTGACTTCCTTCAAAAAGGAAGTCGATGAGAAGTCGAGTTCCGCGTGGCGGCAACTGCGCTTGAATACTGGGTGATCAAAATCGATGCTAAAGGCAACCTTGAAGCCCTCATAGGGGTCAAACCTCGCCCATTTATCGCCGTCTTCAACACGCACCGTACGCTTGATTCGTAAGAAGCGCTTAGGTGCGTTCTGTTCTGTGATGCCGGCGGACTGGATTAGAAAGACAAAGGGTGCGGCGCTACCGTCCATGATAGGGACTTCCGGCGCACTCACGTCGACACAGGCATTATCGATCCCCAATCCGGCTAGCGCCGAGAGCAGGTGCTCCACGGTAGAAATCCGGACGCCGTCCTTCACCAACCCCGTAGACAGGCTGGTGTCTCCAACGCTGTCGGGGTGGGCTTTGATTTCAACCGGTGTTTCGAGATCGGTGCGGCAAAATACGATGCCGTAGTTGATGGGTGCGGGCTTTAAGGTCAGGTACACCTTTTGGCCGGTATGTAGACCAACGCCAGTCGCGGTTATTTGGTTTTTGAGGGTGCGCTGCCGATAGTCAGAAACAATGGTCATGCAATAACTCCCTTTGCACCGACCATGTCGGCCCACTCGTCACAATTTGTATCATTTTTAGTTTTTTGTGATGAGAACTTTGCGAAGCTTTCCCGCCCCGAATTCTGGTTGAAAACGTTTAGAATTTTCAGTGTAGCACAGCAAAAGGGCGGCCCCAAACGCGCGGCCATGCGAGTTCAGGTTGCAGAAGAATCGGTGCGCTTCCTTCTCGCCCGTGGATGCGCCTGATCATACACTCGGGCAAGGTGCTGGAAATCGAGATGCGTGTAGATCTGGGTAGTAGAGATGTCGGCATGCCCCAAGAGCTCTTGAACCGCTCTAAGGTCACCGCTGGATTCGAGCAAATGGCTGGCGAAGGAGTGGCGCAGCATATGTGGGTGCACCTGAACCGCCATGCCTTGCTTAAGTCCCCAATGCCGGACCCGCATCTGCACCGCCCGGCAAGTCAAACGCTGTCCGTTACGCCCGATAAACACCGCGGTTTGGCCGACCGTTGCCCATTGGCCCCGCAGGGCCGACCATTGCGTTAGTGCTTGGCGTGCAAAGCGGCCCACTGGCAAGACCCGAGTCTTGGCCCCTTTGCCAGTTACCCTCACCAGCCCCCCCTCGAGGTCCAGATCGCCAATATTGAGGGCCACCAACTCAGCGAGGCGCAGGCCAGAAGAGTACATGAGCTCAAGCATGGCTCGATCACGGACACTCAGGGGATCTGCCCCGGCGATAGCAACGAACTGGCACGCCTCATCCGCACTTAGGACCTTGGGGAGCCGCTTCTCAACCTTGGGCGCAGTGATACCCGCAAGCGGGTTGCGCGTCGCCACGCCCTCTCGCAAAAGATAGCGGTAGAAGGTGCGTGCGGCACAAAGACTGCGTCTGATGGTCCTGCCCGAGCACCCTCGCCGATGTAGTGTTGTCACGAAGACGCGCGCTTGTCGCGGATCGAGCGCCTGCCAATCAGTGATTTGTTGTGCTTTGAGGAAGTCGGTGAGCTGCAGCAAATCACGCCGGTACGCGACGATGGTATTCACCGACAGTCGGCGCTCATCACGAAGATGCCGCAGAAACTGGGAGACTTGACGCTGGCCGCCCTTTTTCATGTCCCCAAGGCAGAACCGGTAACTATTTTAGATACCTCGCGACGCCACGCATGAGTAACTCCCCGAGCCGTACTAGATACAGTGTCCCCATGTTTGGATGGAAGCGATGGGGATCGCGGCTACCCAAACAAAGGACACCCCGAGGAATCTCGCCGCCCAACGCAACCATGGCGGTCGACTTGATGTCGGTGGCGTTACTGCCGAATAAGTACTCGAGCATGGCATCGTCGTACTTTCCGCCACATACGGGTCGGCCACCGACAAATTGCTTAAGCAAGCGTTTCAACTGTCTATCATCTGCGTTTGTAAACTCGGGTCGCCCAGCCGTACTGTCGTCGCCGCCCAACAGGCGGATGACGATCTGGTCCAAGTTGAACTCCTGCCGTAACAGGTCTTGGGCGCTGTTCAAAGTATCGTCCAGCGACGCCGCGTCGACCATCGTCTGCCCGAAATGATGTAATCGTTCGCCCAACACATCGTTCTCGCGGGCGATCGCCACTAGCTCGCGTATCTGTTGCTGTAGTCGTTGATTCTGTTCACGCAGAACCTGCACCTGGCGTTGAATCAGGGAGATCGCCTCACCGATCTCGGGATGGGGCACCTTAAGATTGGCTAGCACCTGTCCCTGGCGTAAAAAGTAGTCAGGATTGTCTTCCAAATAACGGGTGACCGCTTCCTCCCAGGTCAGTTCTTTTTGTTGTCCTTCGTTCTTCTGGCTCATAATAAACTTGCTACCTCAATCGTTCCCTCATAGGTGGTAACGGCGGGACCTGTCAGCAATACCGGCTCGCCCTCGCCGGCCCACGCTACGCGGGCCGTACCGCCGGGTAAAGTCACCTGCACGGTCTCGTCGAGTAATCCCCGTCGACAACCGACAATAACGGCGGCACCTGCGCCAGATCCGCAGGCCAACGTCTCGCCGACACCGCGTTCGTGTACGCGCAAGTGTACGTGTCGTCGATCAACTACTTTCATAAATCCAGCGTTCACTCTTCTTGGAAAACGCGGATGACTCTCGATAAGCGGCCCCTGTGACTCCACCAGGCCATTATCGATGTCATCCACGATCTGAACCGCGTGTGGGTTGCCAAGGGACAGTACGCTGACCTGTATTTGCTTCCCATCTATCTCTAAATTATAGACGATTTGCGGTGTTTTTACCGCAAATGGCACGTTGGCCGGGTCGAACTCAGGGATACCCATCTCGACCGTCACCTCACCACTGGCCTCCAGCCGTAGAGTGCTAACACCGGCGAGACTATCGACAATGATCTCATCTTTCTGGGTTAAACCGCGATCTCGGGCAAACCGCGCGATACACCGTGCGCCGTTACCACATTGTTCGGCCTCGCTACCGTCGGCATTGTAGATGCGGAAACGAAAATCGACATCAGGCCTTTCGGCACGCTCCACGATCAGTATCTGGTCACAGCCGACACCGAACCGCCGGTGTGCAATCCACCGAAACTGCTCGGAAGAGAGATCGATGTGATGACTGACGCCATCGAACACCACGAAGTCGTTACCGAGACCTTGCATCTTTGTGAAAGGGATGGGCATAGGCAAAGGTTACCGTCTCCTCGCCATCAAGAAAACCTATGTAACCATCCAGCCGTCAGTGCAGACGGCCCCAAATGATAAAGTGCCGATCGCTTACAAGCTCGACTTGTAAATGATCCACCAGCCCCGCTTGGCGCAATTGCACATCGACTTCTTCCGGGCGATAGGCGGCCAACAGCGAATGGAAGAAATCATGCTTCAACACTTCGGTTTCATCGCTCGCATAGCGCTCAACAAGTTCATGTGCTGCCGCCTGCGAATCAGGCCTCAACAAATCCACAACAAAAACCACGGCCTGCTCAGATGCGTTGGCTTTTAGCGTATCCCACAACACCATGGGCTCGGCCAGATGATGTAAAAGACTGTTGCTTATCACGGTGTCAAAACTGCCTGCTTTGGGGAGCGAACCCGGCAGATAAACTTGTATCAACTCAACACGCGACTGCAGGCCACCGGCGCTTACAGCATCGCGGCCGAAGGCCAGCATGGCGGCAGCGCCATCAACACCAGTTAACGTACATTGAGGATAGGCACGAGCAAAACGAATGCTGATGTCAGCCGGCCCGCAACCCAGATCAAGCACCTGCTTGGGGTTGTAGTCGGCAAATCGCTGGCGGAAGTGTTCAACGAATGCTTGGTGAGGTTCGGAAAAATCGGCAGCCGCGTAGGCACGCGCCTGCTCCACTTCATCCATTAGCTCCGGCTCGGGAATACGGTCCATAGAGTCTTACCCTGGCAGAATCGATTCGGTAGCTAACATCTCATCGATGGTCTCACGACGCCTAATAAGATGCGTCTTGTCTTTATCCACCATAACTTCGACTGCAAGCGGACGTGTATTGTAACGTGAGGTCATGCATGCACCATAGGCACCCGCACATTTAATTGCGAGTACGTCGCCTTTGGCAACGCTTAGCTCACGCTCACGCCCAAGGAAATCGCTACTTTCACATACTGGCCCGACTACATCATAGGTATGGGTTGCACCCTTGCCTCGCTTCGATACGGGCAAGATTTCGTGCCACGCATCATAGAGAGCTGGTCTTATAAAATCATTCACACCAGCATCCATTACCGCAAAGTTCTTTATTTTACCGTGCTTCACATATTCGACACGGGTCAACAGCAATCCGGCTTCGCCCACGAGGGCACGTCCGGGCTCGATGATGATGCGTAATTCCTTGGACGAAGACTTATCTAACTTATCCATCAGTGTGGCAACGTAGTCCTGTGGTGTGGGCGGTTGTTCGTCCCGATATCGAATACCTAGACCACCGCCAAGATCCAAATTCTTCAATTCGACTCCATTACCACGCAATGCATCCACCAGCATCAACAATCGATCAAGCGTGTCGATAAACGGTGCCATCTCTGTGAGCTGGGATCCGATGTGACAGGCGACGCCATTAATCGTTATGTTCGGCAATGATTGCGCGCGCGCATAAAGGTCGCCAGCAATTTCAATGGGAATGCCAAATTTATTCTGCTTGAGGCCCGTGGAGATATAAGGGTGAGTATTCGGATCGACATCCGGGTTGACACGTAAGGCGATCGGCGCCTGAACACCGGTATCAGCCGCTATGTCGTTTAGACGTGAAAGCTCGTCGGCAGACTCTATATTGAAACAGTCGATGCCTGCCTGCAAACCTTGGCGCATTTCAGCATCGGATTTACCTACACCCGAGAACACGACCCTGGATGCATCACCGCCGGCACGTAAAACGCGCTCGAGTTCACCCCCGGAGACGATGCCGAAGCCAGAACCCAGACGACTTAGGATATTCAAAACCGCAAGGTTGGAGTTAGCTTTGACCGAATAACACAGCCGATGGTCACGCGCGCCAAACGCTTCATCAAAGGCATGCCAACGGTCCTCTATCATGCTACGCGAGTAGACATAACAGGGCGTCCCAAAGCGATCCGCGATTGTAGCTAGCGAAACTTCCTCGGCAAAAAGATAGCCGTCACGATAAACAAAAGAATTCATGGGCGATGAACTACTGTTTTTGCTTCTTCGACTTCTTTTCTGATTGTTCACTATCGGACTGCTGTTGAGTCGCATCCGGAAGATACAGCGGACCCTTCTTGCCGCAGCCGGTTATACTCGTGGCAGTGGCGGCCAGCATTGTGCCTATCAACAGTAACATGCTCAGATGGCGTTTGCGCATGGGTACCAACCTTTACAACCTCGCAACCACAAACCCCTTAGGATCTGACCAGTATAATATCGTGCCCAGCCAACTCCGATCTGATGGCATCCAAGGTCAACAACCCAAGGCACGGCATGGCACCTGCGCTAGACACGCCCTCATGTGTCCATTTCTTGATGAGCCCAATGGCTGGGCTGCAAGACATCGCCGTACCGCTGTTGCTACGGGCAATCAAGCATGCCGACCGTCTGACGACCGCGCCCTTTTGCTGCCCAAGCACGTGAACATGTACACCCGTAATCGTATCCACCAGTTTCTGAAAACCACTACTAACCCTGCCACGACTGGTTCGCTTGGTGCTGGAGGCTTTCGCGCTCTTACCCCGCTTCAGTCGACCGAGCGCCGCTAGCGTGTTGTTGAGTAGCGGTTTTTGCACACCGCCGCGGGCACTCACGGTTAGCGCCCCATAGAGGATTGGAAAAAGATCAAGATCTGGAAAATCGCACAAGTACACACGCTGAAGACCCGCCGGCGCTGGGAACTCAACCTTTTCTGGTTCCGACCATGCATGCGTATCACGCCAGCGTCCCCTCTCCCGCACGCGTATCGCGCGACCCACGGATGGCAGTAAGGCCCTGCCCATAGCTAACCATGATGTATCTGCATCCGCCGAACAAACGGCAACATGGATCTCGCCCATGCGGTCGAATTCTTGTGTGAGCGAATCGACCAGAGCACTAGAGATGGCCGGCACTGCCGTGGCACCAGCCACAATCAGGGATGAGCTAGCTTCAGCCTTAGCGTTTAGTGCCTTTATGCCCGTGACATGGTCACGGGCACTCGCCATATCGACGTAATGCACTGCGCATTTCACGCATTGTTCGGCTACGCGGTAACGGTAGTCGCCCAGCGGAAAAGATCCGCCGGCCTGCACCACCGCAAACACGCCATCAAGCGCCTTGCGCACAGACATTGCATTCTCGGAGTCGATCTTTACTACATGCGCACCGATCTGTTCCGCGAATACTCGATTCTTGTCAGATCTACCAACTCCGATCACACACTCGACCAGTGGATCGGCTGTCAGCGCCAAGGCCACACACTTGCCAGCAGCGATATCTGCACCCAATATCAGGATCCTCGCAGTCATGAGGAACGCATGATATCTAAACGAACTTGAGACAAAAGATAAGCCTTACCTCGAACTTTTCCGTTCTGAAGTCGGGAAAATGATGGGAACAACTTCCTTATACTGGCGCACGAAATGCACCTCGATATCCTCGCGGATATGTTCCGGTAGCTCTTCGAAGTCCCCGTGATTTTCCTCGGGCAGAACAAGCTCCATTGTGCCGGCACGACGAGCGGCAATAACTTTTTCACGAATCCCGCCCACCGCCAGTACTTGGCCAGTCAACGTCAGTTCGCCAGTCATCGCAAACGAGCGGGCAATCTTTTCACGCCGTGCCAAAGATAGAAGGGCCGTCGCCATGGTGATGCCGGCGCTGGGCCCATCTTTAGGTGTAGCACCAGCCGGTACGTGCAGGTGGATGTAGGCATCGTCAAAATAATCGGCCGGGGCACCATACGCCTTGCAATTCGCCGAGATGTAACTGTAGGCAATTCTGGCCGACTCTTTCATGACGTTGCCGAGTTGTCCAGTAAGATTAAATCCACTTCCACGCTCATGCACGCGTGTGGCCTCGACATCAAGCGTAACACCACCTAAGGGCGTCCATGCCAAACCAGTGACGACTCCAACCCCGGTCAACGGCTTTTGCTTGCGAAATACGCGTTTGCCGAGGTAGCCCACCACATTCTTGGCACCGACATTGATTGGTGGTTTGGCACCGTTCAGGATCTTTACTACCGCTTTGCGCGCGATGGCACCGATGCGTTTCTCGAGGTTACGCACGCCCGCTTCACGCGCGTAACCTTCGATGATCTCGCGCAACGCGCTCTTAGCTATCTTTAACTGCCCACGCTTTAATCCCGCTCTTTTTAGTTGCCGCGGTACTAGATGTTTCCGAGCAATTTCAATCTTCTCGCTGGCGATGTACCCGCCCAGACGGATCATCTCCATTCGATCCAATAACGGCACCGGAATAGTATCCAGTTGATTGGCCGTGCTCATGAATAACACCTTAGAAAGATCGAATCGCACATCCAGATAGTGATCGAGAAAATCGCGATTCTGTTCAGGATCAAGCACCTCCAGTAGAGCAGAGGCCGGGTCGCCGCGATAGGAATCGCCAATCTTGTCAATTTCATCCAACATGATGACCGGGTTGGCAACCGCGACTTGCTTGAGTGCTTGGATGAACTTGCCCGGCATGGCACCAATATATGTGCGTCGATGTCCCTTGATCTCTGCTTCGTCGCGCATCCCGCCCAAGGAGAAACGGTAAAACTCCCGGCCCAGCGTTGCCGCTACCGAACGACCGATGGATGTTTTGCCGACACCAGGCGGGCCAACTAGCAACAAGATGGAACCAGCGACTTCGCCGCGCATGACACCAACGCCGAGAAACTCGATGATTCGTTCCTTGACATCATCCAGACCCTCGTGGTCGCGGTCCAACACTTCTCGTGCATGCTCGAGGTCAAGATTGTCTTCTGAACATTTACCCCACGGTAGTAACGTCAACCAATCGAGATAGTTTCGCGTAACACCGTACTCAGGCGACCCGACCTCAAGTACAGACATCTTCTGGAGCTCATCGTCAATTCGCTGTTGTGCCTCCTCGGGCAGCTTGACGTCCTTGAGTCGAGCCCGAAACCTGTCGAGCTCTACCGTCCGATCATCCTTGGCGATGCCAAGCTCTTTCTGGATGGCCTTCATCTGTTCACGCAAGAAGAATTCACGCTGACGGCTTTGAATGCTCTCCTCGACCTGTTTGTGTATACGCATCTGCACCTTGGCTACCTCGACCTCATTCTTCAACAACAGCAGGACCTTTCCCAAGCGATCGAGTATGTGTGTAGTCTCCAAGACATCTTGGAGCTCTTCTTTACTCGAGGTGGTTAGGCTAGCGGCAAAATCGGCCAGGCGTGCCGGCTCTTCAGGACTAAAACGATTGAGGAAAAACTTTAACTCTTCGGCGTATAGTGGGTTTAGCGGCAGTAGCTCCTTTATGGTGTTGATTACTGCGACCGTGTAGGCCTTGAGCTCGGTTACGTCTTTGTAACTGGTTTCCGGAAAGTACTGCGCCCGCACAACAAACGGTCGTTCCTTGGAAACCCACTCCTCGATCCGAAATCGTTGGAGTCCTTCAACATAAACCTGCACCTTATCTTCCAGTGTATGGATCTTATGAATTCGGCATGCCGTGCCCATAGAATGAAAATCGCTGGGCTGTGCTGCGGACAGATTGTCGGTGCTCACAAGCACCAATCCGAGAAACTTCTGACTAGACTCGGCAGCCGCTTCGATAGTGCGCAACCACGGATCTTGTTCCAACACGAGTGGAGCCATTTGCGCCGGAAAGAAAGGCCGATTCGCCAATGGCAATACGTGCAACACGCCGGGCAAAACTTCAGAAGGTCGCGCAAGCGAAGTCGTCTCGCTGCCGACCAACTCACCATCTTTCGCCGGCTTTTCGTCGTCAAGCTGTTTTTCGTAGGTTTCGATTTCTGTCACGCGACAATCCCTGCGACTACCGAAAGCAATCACAATAACTATGAGGGCCGACGAGCCGCCATTCAAGCTTCTCCCACGAAAGTGTATTGCGGTTTTTCCCGCTAGAAAGCCACTATTGCGCCTTAGCCAAGGTGGCAAGCTCTTGTTTGAGTTTATCGCGTTCTACTTTGACCCGTACGAGCTGTCGCGTGAGCATTTCAATCGAAACCTGGCTTTGTTGCACCTTAAATTCGGCCTCATTTAGCGCATTTTTCACCTGCATCAGTTCCTGCTCCAGGTGCGCGACACGCTTGTCCGCAGCCAACTCACACCCAAGCGCTAGTGACACAATCATGACGAGAAACGTTACCCGATAAGGCATTCTGACTCCTTGCGCGCTACCAGTAGCTGGCACCAGGATATACCTTACCCGCACGCGCCCGTATTCTAAAGAATCTGCCATTTCGAGCCGATATAGAAATGATTATCTGGTTTCTTGTCTAATTGGGTACGTGCTCAAATCCTGAATAAACGCGTATATTGTTGCAATGCGGGATATTTGTGCCCAATTCTTGCATAAGCTAATAAACCAATAGAATACTAGAGGTTGTGTCTATGCGGCTTCCGACCCTAAACCAGTTTTTTCGCCATCAGCTTCAACATAGTTTCGATAAATATGGTCTCGCCGAACCCGCCACCATCGAATATGTGAGCGACGTGTTGACACGTTTTGCCCATACGCGTTCGCTTTATGCGGTGCATGATCGAGCCGGTAGACCGCTTTGCCATGTGGCCGACATGCTGGCTGAGTGGCACGGCCCAGGCTACGAAGACACGCCAGATAGACACCGTCAGGCATCGGTGGCAAGACACGTCGGCGAATATACATTGTTTATGAGTGGCTTGTTTCGCGAGCGCCTAAAGTCGCGCGGCGAGCTCGATTACTACATGGACAACGGACGTAATGCGTTTTTACATTGCGCATACTATGAACTTAACCCCAAACGACAAAGCCTGTTCCGCGGATTACACTTTAATTTCAAACAGATCGCAAACACCTTGGATTATATGGTGCGAATCCAATTTCCGTTCTCGTCGAAATCGATTACGGCACACACGTTGATAACGTCGTTCTGGCGAACTTAAATAGTTAAGGATCATTTCTCGTATTCCCGGCGTCGCGGTTATAATGCTGGGCGTCCAATCCCATTCATTCGTCCACTTGTGCAGGAATGTTCCACCGCCGACAAAAGTTACGTTTTCAATGTACCGGTTGTGGTGCTTGTTGTATCGGCAACCCAAATCATTACTACATCGCCGCCAGTCGCGCCGAGCAAGACGGAATCAGGACATTTCTAGGGGTGTCGAAAACGTGGTTTCGACGTCGATATATCGTTAAGGTTGACGAAAACACCGAGGGCATCCGCATGGAAAGCGACGGTCGCTGCACATTTCTCGACCGCGCGAATCGGTGTCGTGTCTATGGAGTGCGCCCCAAGCAGTGTCGGACGTATCCCTTTTGGCCAGAAGTCGTGGCCACGCGCTCAAGCTGGCAATCGGAAGCCAAGACCTGCGAGGGTATCGGTCGTGGGGCAGTGATCCCGTTGAAACGCATCGAGATTGCATTAAAGACCTCAGCAGACTAAGGCTACACCTAGCCCAGCCAACCCTACCCTTGCCGAAACGGGGTTGAGACCGGAATGTGGCCACTGTGTCAACCGATCCCAACCTCGCGCGTTAATCCACATGTTACAAGCCAACAAACGTGCAGAGGTATCTCAGATGACGACCAAGACCTGGCTAGCAGCTAGCGCAATCGCGCTAATAACAGCGCTTCCGGCCTTTCAGGCGGCGGCCGATGTGGGTGATCGTATCGAGAACAGGTTAGATAGGCGTGGTGACCGTATCGACCACCGGCTCGACAGACGTGGAGATCGCACCGACCAGCGACTCGACCGCCGCAGCCAGCGCATCGACAATCGTCTTGATCGCAAAGCCGAACGTGCCGAGGCAGCCGGCAGGCCCAAGCTCGCCAAAAGGCTGGATCGAAAGGGCGATCGCATCGAGAACAGACTGGACCGACGTGGTGATCTTATCGACCATCGCTTAGATCGGCGCGGTGATCGTATCGATCGTCGTCTAGATCGACGTGGCGAGCGCATCAACAACCGGCTCGACCGCCGCGCTCACCGCCGGAAACGACGCTAGCCAGCGGAAAGTCTAGCCATGAACGCGCGGGTGAGCTACAAAAATAATAGCGACACCCCATCTGTGGGAGGGCACAAGACCTGGATTCCTCGCGGGCACTGGATCAATTCTTGGCTAGCGTCGAAAGACGCGCTTTGGTCATGGCGCGTACCGCCACTGGCGACAACGACGAGGCGTTGGATCTCGTTCAAGACACGATGCTGCGACTGGTCAAGCATTACAGTGCCCGGCCGGCGGCCGAGTGGGGACCATTATTTCATCGTATCCTGCAGAGCCGTATTCGTGACTGGTACCGGCGTGCACAGGTACGCAATCGGCTTCGGGTATGGTTCGGTCGCCGCGATGAGGATGAATGCGGCGATATCATTGTGCAGCAGCCGGATCATCATAACCCAGGACCGGACGTGAGCATGGCGAGCAATCAAGCCATCGTTGCCTTAGAAACCGGGCTCCGTAAACTTCCCTTACGACAACAACAGACCTTTTTGTTGCGCGTGTGGGAAGGTATGAACGTCGCCCAAACTGCCCACGCCATGCGTTGCTCAGAGGGTAGTGTAAAGACACATTACTTCCGAGCGTTGCGCAGTCTACGCAAGTCGCTCGAGGATTACTGGTAATGCCATCAGACAACGATCAAGCGTTCACAAAAGCAGCCAAACAGTCGCTCGATCAGGCGGCCGACAATCTCGACGCCGACACGGTAACGCGGTTACACGCGGCCCGTAAGCGCGCCATTACCGCTCACCGCCAACGCCGTAAACCGTGGATCAATGTTTGGGTACCCGCAGGCGCCCTTGCGGCCGGACTCGCAGTGATGGTGGCGACACTCATGTGGTTCACGGTGCCGACCAGCCTGCCGCCTACCGACATTGAAGATCTGGAGTTATTAGCAGCCCACGAAGGCATCGAATTCTATTCAGATCTCGATTTCTACGATTGGCTCGCAACACAAAGCGATGCCGGTTGATTGGTTAGTGATGGGGTTCGTGGCGACGATGGCATTCGCAGAACCGGAGCTGGTAGACCCAGATCTAGAATCGGATCTCGAACTACTGGAGTTCCTAGGTAGTTGGGAGACCGATGACGGGGAGTGGATAGACCCCACTATGTTGGCAGACGAACCCGAGACGGATGCGCCAACAGACACGCAAGAAAATGATTAGTAAATCAGGACACATACAGGTTTTGTCCACGCTACGGTTGTTGCAGCGCCTGACAATAGGTGTGGCACTGACGTTGCCCTTGGCATGTTTCGCTGCCGAGACCGCGGCTGAGTTCGATTGGGGTCAACTCGGCGCCGATGAGCAACGGTTGTTGAGCCCGTTACGCGATCGATGGAATGAGCTCCCGGCTGAGCGAAAACAACGCTTACGCAAAGGCGCAGCCCGGTGGGCGGCGATGGCTCCCGAGGAACGCCGACGCACACGCCAGCGACTCAAACGTTGGCGTCAGCTGACATCCGAACAGCGCAAGCGCGTGCGCCAACGCTATAAACGTTTTCGACAACTTTCACCAGAACAACAGCGGGAGATACGTCGTCGCCACAAGTGGTTTAAGAGTCTACCGCCTGAACGACGGCGGCTGCTTAGAGACCGCTGGCAAAACATGTCGCCCGAGGAACGCCAAAGATTTCGCCAGAAACGGCGACAGGGGCGACGTCCCTTAACAGATGAACAGCGACGCCGCTTACAAGCACACAGACGCGATGCGTCACCGGCACAGCGCAAACACCCCAGAGAACAGCAACGCAAACGCCAGACTACGCCGGCACCCTAGATCGCTTACCGGCCCTTCCCCGTACCTCGTCGGCAGGATACTTCTTCTCGTTGAGATCGATCTTGCACCACGCGGCAGAGATTAAATCGACATCGAGTTTATCGGCCAGGCGCAGCAGGTAAATGAACACATCGGCCATTTCCAATGCCACTTGTTGGCGCGTCTCGGGAGACAAGCTAGTGCTCTGCTGCTCGGTCAACCATTGAAAATGTTCGACAAGTTCCGCAGCCTCTACGCTCACCGCCACCGCCAGATTCTTGGGGGCATGAAACTGATCCCAGTCGCGCGCTTGCGCAAACTCTCGCAAGCGCCGCTTTAATGCGGTCAATGCATCGAGCTGTGAGCTCACCCGGGAATCATTAATCATCGTAAGCGGCCAGTCGCTTGCGAGCACGTTGGATCGCCTGGCGCACTTGCGCCGGCGCGGTGCCACCAACGTGATTACGTGCATTAACGGACCCTTCCAGCGTCAGTACATCGAAAACGTCTGATTCGATTTCCTTGCACATGCCCTGCAGTTCCGACAATGACATCTGCGAAAGATCCTTATCTGTATCCATACCTAGACGCACAAGGTTGGCAACAATCTCATGGGCATCGCGAAACGCTATCCCCTTGCGTGCTAGGTAATCCGCTAAATCGGTAGCGGTAGTAAACCCATCTTGCGCTACCCTCAACATCGCATCTCGATCGAGTTCCATACCTTCAAGCAGTGCAGCGAATACATCGAGACTCGTGCTCACAGTATCGACCGCATCGAATACGGGCTCCTTGTCCTCTTGATTGTCTCGGTTATAGGCTAGCGGTTGCGCCTTCATCACCGTCAGCAGCGCAACCAAGGCGCCGTTCACGCGACCAGTTTTACCGCGGATCAACTCGGCCACGTCCGGGTTCTTCTTCTGCGGCATGATCGACGAGCCGGTACACAAATGATCACCGAGCTCGATGAATCCAAACACACTCGACGCCCACAATATGATTTCCTCGCAAAACCGGGACAAGTGAGTCATAAGCTGCGCTGTCGCAGCGACCAACTCGATAGCAAAGTCGCGATCGGAAACAGCGTCAAGCGAATTCTCGGCCACCTCATCGAACCCGAGTAGACGCGCCGCGTACTCACGGTCAATCGGATAGCTTGTGCCTGCCAGTGCCGCAGCGCCAAGCGGCAGTATATTTACGCGCTTACGGCAATCCTTCATACGTGCGTGATCGCGCGACAACATCTCAAACCAGGCAAGCATGTGGTGCCCGAAAGTCACCGGTTGGGCCGCCTGCAAGTGAGTAAACCCGGGCATGATGGTGTCGGTTTCACGTTCGGCCACCGCCAACAGTACCGCTTGTGCGCGCGCAATTCGTTGGCACAGAGCATCGATACTGTCACGCACATAGAGTCGCATATCTGTGGCGACTTGGTCGTTACGCGACCGACCTGTGTGGAGCTTTTTCCCTACCTCACCGATCTGATCGATGAGACGTGCTTCAATATTCATGTGCACGTCCTCAAGTCGCGACTCCCAGGAAAACTTGCCTGCCTCAATCTCTGTTCTGATCGATTCTAAGCCGCTGACAATCGCGTCACATTCCTTTTCGGAGAGGACTTTCACATGCGCCAACATACGCGCATGTGCAATGGAGCCGGCAATGTCGTAAGCGTACAGACGTCGATCAACGTCGATCGAGGCGGTAAACGCCGCTACCGCCGTATCGGTGGGTCGGGCGAATCGGCCACTCCAGAGCTTCTCCTCAGGCATAACTCACACCGGATTCTCTTCCCATACTGATCTAAACGCCAACCCGTCGCTATGCAGTTCTGCCCCCGGTAAGCCAAGATATGGACTAAAATTTAGCCGCTTGCAGCCGCCGCGGCCGCCCATCTGTAATCGGGCCCCGACCGTCGGTAATTACCCTCTGATATGTTGTTGTTGGCCAATTCTCGAGTTATTTTTATTGTTACCTGGTTCGGTTTGTCCTTTTGTGCACCCCCACCCCGAATACCGAATCAGGTATTTGAACCCCCCAACTTTGGGGGGTTTTTTATTTCCAACGCAGGTGAGGAGTATACTCGCCGGCTATCGCAAAAGCAGCCAAGGAACTGCGCTAAACAAATGGCGGCACAGTACCGATAACCTGCCGGACGACGCCAATCTTGTCTATATATTGAATACGGCCCCTGGATCTTGGTACAAGCGGTCGACTCCAGAGGCGGGCAGTAGGCTCGTGGCCCTGAAAGGTTGATACTCAACCACCTTGCTCACGCTGCGAGCTTTGCGTAAAAATGAATGATCATTCGCCTAGTGTCCTAGAGAGATAGCCGATACAAACGCGCCCTTCGGCCTTAAATGCAGACCGGCAACGTATAAGGAAGCATGCGCCCACTTACTACACGAGCAGACGGGTCGGTGCCTAAGGCGCCTGATGAGGAACGTCACTTCCTGCCGAATTTTGGTTCATTTGGCATCGCCATACGGATCATTCTGCTCTCAGAACTCATTGCCATCATCATCACCCTCGGGCGCAATCCCTTGTTCGATGAGCGTGCTTGGCAAGAATTCAATATTATCTCGGCGTTCGCGTTGTTGATATCGCTTTGTGGCGTGATCGCCCTAAAACTCATTTCGCCGTTCATCCGACGTATGTCGGCATTGGCTGCATCTATCGTTGTGTTTCTATTGTTGCTGTGCGTAACAGCACTGGCGACGGAACTGACGGTCTACATGCTCTTCGATCTGGGGCTAATCGCCGAACGCTGGCCAGAGTGGCGAGAATCTTTATTGGTGCGTAGCTTGATAATTGCCGCGCTAATCGGGATACCTGGTTTACGATATTTGTTTCTCAGACGTCGCGCCGAGACTGATGCAAGAGAACGACAAGAAGCCAAATTACAGGCGCTACAGTCTCGGATTAGACCACACTTCCTGTTCAACAGTATGAATAGTGTCGCCAGCCTAACCCGCAGTGACCCCGATAAAGCCGAAGCTGTACTGCAAGATCTGGCCGATTTGTTTCGCGTGTTGTTGGCGGATGCGCGCAAGCTTGTACCAATATCGGCTGAGCGTGAGATCTCACGTCAATACCTGGAAATAGAAAAAGTGCGACTAGGCGATCGCCTAAACGTGAAGTGGCATGTTAGTAATGTCCCACGCTATGCCATGATACCGGCGCTTACGCTGCAGCCACTGCTAGAGAACGCTATCTATCATGGCATCGAACGGCGCTTTGCTGGTGGTACGATCAGAATCGAACTGTGGACCGAAGGCGATACGCTACAGGTCATGATCAGCAACCCACTGCCGGACGTGCCCTCTGCCGCACATAACCAGGGCAACAAGATAGCCCAAGACAACACCCGCGAGCGGTTGATGACCCAGTTCGGTGACCGCGCCACTATGCAGGCATTTGAGCAGGGCGGTCAATATCACGTAAAACTGGGCATGCCTATTGTCAGGGGATGATGTGGAGCTTTTGAACACAGACGCGATGCGTGAGTGGGTACGGTCGGCCGCTAGACAGCTGGACCATGATACCGTGTTCTCACGCACAGACATGGACGGCGAAATACTGCCCAACTTCTGTGAGGCACGCACCATACTCAGCGTCGTGATCGTGGCGCAGATGCTGGCAATCCTGATCGCGTTGGTGACGAGGCGGATATCCGTAAATCTATTCCACGATTTGCTGCTGATCTCACTCTTTGTGCAATGGATTGGCCTCGCTAGCGCGGGCGCACTGTGCGTCTCGCGTAAATACCTAAACCGACTTAGCAATTTGCGGGCCTTTGGCATGGCCTATTTGCTGTTATTGTGCGTGACGTGGTTGGTAACGGAATCAGCGGTGTGGCTGTTATTCGGCTTCGACAAGATCCATACGCCTAGGCCTGAGTGGTATAACTACTTCCACGTTCGGAATATATGCGTGAGCGCAATTATCAATGCACTGGTATTGCACTATTTCTTCGCCAAGCACGAACTGCGAGTGCGCACACTTTCGGCCGCACGCACCAAGGCGCAGGCCATGCTCTCGCGGATTCGGCCGCAGTTCGTGTTCAGCAGCATGAACATTATCGCCAGCCTCACGCGCAGTGATCCCGCCAAGGCTGAGGCGGCCATCGAAGACATGGCCGACCTGTTCCGGATGATGCTTAGCCAGGACGAGACGCTGGTACCCGTAAAGCACGAGATCGAGGTGGCCCAGAAGTACCTGACTATAGAGGGCCTGCGCCTGGACAATCGGCTACGGGTAGATTGGGATATCGGCAAATTCCCGCGAAAGGCAATCATGCCTATATTAACCCTGCAACCACTGCTAGAAAACGCCATTCGCCACGGAATCGAGCCGATCGTGGCGGGCGGCGTCATCACCGTGCGGCTTTGGGAACACCAAGATAAGATCTATATTAAGATCATAAACCCGATTCCTCGGACCCAGGCCAAACGAGCGGCGGACAGCCACAGCATGTCACTGGAAGATATCCGCCTCCGCTTTCAGAGTCACTACGGGGATACGGCGAAGCTGGAATTCGGAAGGGAAGAAGAGCAGTACATAGTCAATGTTGTATTGCCCATTCGCAAGGAGAAAACGTGAGAGTACTAATCGTAGATGACGAGAAATTAGCACGTGACCGTTTGCGTGAACTATTGTCGGATCTCGGTGGTTACGACGTAATCGGCGAGGCCATGAATGGCAACGAGGCAGTCGAAAAGACGGCCGAGCTCAATCCTGACACGTTGCTAATGGATATCCGTATGCCAGGCATGGATGGTTTAGAGGCAGCCATGCACCTCATGGGCATGGATGAGCCACCCAGCGTGATCTTCACCACCGCCTACGACCAGCACGCGCTGAATGCATTCGAAGTCAACGCGGTGGACTATCTATTGAAACCCATCCGCCGTGATCGGCTTGCTAATGCATTAACCAAAGCGCAAAAACTCACAGCGCGCCAGTTACAGGAAATTAATCAGACACGGCAAGAACCACCGGCACGGACACACATCAGCGTTCACCTGCGCGGCAATATTCGTCTGGTACCGTTACCCGACGTGGTCTATTTCCTAGCGGACAGCAAGTATGTGGCAGTGCGTACTGCGACCGAAGAGCACTTGATCGAAGACTCGCTGGTAAATCTAGAACGAGAATTCACCGATCGGTTTTTGCGAATCCACCGTAATGCGTTGGTATCAGCAGCACATATCAAAGGCATTGAGAAGAGTCCATCGGGAACCTGGCAAGTGACCCTAAAGGATACCGACAAGCGGCTCGATGTCAGTCGCCGTCACGCAGCCTCGGTACGACGCTGGGCACGTAATCGTCCTAATACTGCCTAACCGCCATTAGCAACAGGGCTCGCCAAGCCAAACCGCCCACTCGCAGAACCAGGTTTCCCAGCCGAACTAGGAAGATGCTGGAAAAGTCCCCTCCCCGGCCTTTTTGCATCCTCGGCTCCGCAGACGGTACCTTCCTGTACCGCTCCTCAGCTCGCGAAGTGCAGGGATGCACGAGTGCCGCGAGCGCAAGGAGGCGCAGAGGAGCGGCCAAAGCAAAAAACGCGGTTTTTGCTTTGCTCCATTTTTTAAACACTTTGGTGTTTGAAAAATGTTATCAATGTGAGTCAACCGCAATTGACTTGTATAGGTATTTCTAACACATTGGCCTTCCTATCCAAGTTCGGCTCAATGCCAACGTGACACAAATCTTGCGCATCGCCACTCGCAAAAGCCAACTAGCACTATGGCAAGCACATTTTGTGCAGTCAAAGCTGTTGAAAAACAATCCCAACCTGCGCGTCGAGCTCGTTGAAATAACCACCCAAGGAGACAAGATACTCGACGTGCCACTTGCCACAGTCGGCGGCAAAGGCCTTTTTATCAAGGAACTCGAGCAAGCGCTGTTGGATGACCGTGCAGATATCGCTGTGCACTCGATGAAGGATCTGACGGTAACCCTACCCGATGGGCTTCATATCGCTGCTGTGTGTGAACGCGAGGACCCTCGCGATGCGCTCGTCTCTAACCACTATCGCGATCTAGGTGCACTACCAGCGGGTTCTCGTGTCGGCACATCTAGCCTGCGTCGCCAATGCCAACTACGCGCCACGTATCCAAAACTCGATCTCATCAATCTGCGCGGTAACGTCAACACACGGCTTAGGAAGCTCGATGCCGGCGAATTTGATGCCATCATTTTGGCCACAGCCGGATTGCTACGTCTAGGCCAAGAAAAACGCATCCAAACCCATATAGAACCCGAAGAAATGTTACCCGCAGTTGGGCAGGGCGCCATCGGCATCGAATGCCGAGTTGATGATGATATCAACGAGCTCTTGTCTGCACTGAATCACCCGCTAACACAGAGATGTGTACATGCCGAGCGCACCGTTAACAAAGGTCTGAATGGAGGTTGCCAGGTTCCGATCGCAACTTATGCAACGATCAGCGGCGACGCCATGCGCCTTCGCGGACTGGTTGGTTATCCAGATGGGCATGGCATCATCCGCGCTGAAGTGAAAGGATTAGCTGAGCACGCCGACGCACTTGGTAAACGCCTGGCTGAAGATTTGCTTGATCAGGGGGCGAAAGACATTCTCGACTATGTGTATGGTTGTGCCGATAGTGTGCACTAAGGATGATCTCACAAATCTTCGCGTGCTCGTCACGCGGCCAAGTCACCAGGCAGAACACCTGGCAAACCTAATCGAGGCCCGGGGTGGCCGGGCTGTGCGCGTCCCGACAATTGAAATCCTGCCGCCGCATGACACTACGACCCTAGCGACACGCATTGGCCGCTTGCGCGAATTCGACATGGCCATCTTCGTCAGCGCCAATGCGGTTCAGGAAGGTATGGAGCTCATCACCGCCTGTCACGGATCGTTCCCCGACAATGTGGCGGTGGCGTGCGTTGGCCCCGGTAGCGCCCGTGAACTGCACCGACTCGCCATCCCAGCCATCGTGCCGACGACACGCTTTGACAGCGAAGGTTTGCTGGCGCTAGCGGAACTACAACAAGTCAAAGACAAGGCCATTGTCATCTTCCGCGGCGAAGGTGGACGGGAGCTGCTTGGTACAACGTTGATGGAACGCGGGGCACACATCGAATATGCCGAATGCTATCGACGTGTAAAACCTAGTCGGGCATCGACCGCACTATTGCAAAACTGGGAAAGCGCCAAAATCGACGTCGTTACCACCACCAGCATCGATGGGCTGAGAAACCTCTTCGAGCTGGTCGGTGAAAGCCAGCGAAAGGCGCTGACTAGCACACCGATTGTGGTCATTAGCCAACGAATGGCCGACGTCTGCCATCAATTGGGGTTTGAGACCGATATCCCGCTTGCTACCCAGGCTAGCGACGCAGCGATTGTCGAGGCGATCAAGACGTGGCGCAGGTCGTGAAATCCCCTATAATCGAGAGCCCTTTGTAACCAGAAGAACCGCAACTCGACCAAGATCGATGGCTGAAGACACGGCACCGGATACCAAACAAGTCGTTGCGAAACCCGCTAAAGCGGCCAAACCGAAGAAATCGGAGAAGTCGGCGCAAAAACCCAGCGGCGGGCGGGTCTGGGGGGTGTTGGCTTTGCTGGTCTCGCTTGTTGCGCTTGGGGCTGTCGGCTACGGCGGATATATCTATTACATCAAGCAGGACCTGTTTAGTACTGATGTAGTCGCTGAGCTCAATCGCCTCAAGAGCGGCTCCGCGCGCAACGGAGAACGGCAGGCTGAATTCGGTAAGAGTCTCGACCGTTTTGAACAGCGACTCAATAGCGTCAAAGAAATACAAGACACATTGGCAAGCGCGATCGGCGGGCTTGCTCAAGACCTCGGCCGTAAGCGCGACGATTGGGCGTTGGCGGAAACCGAACAGTTGTTGCTGATTGCCAATTATCGGCTGCAGCTCGCGCGTGATGTCGAAACGGCGGTGGCTGCGCTGCGTGCTGCCGATGAGCAACTACAGAAATTGGCTGATCCAAGTCTGCTGCCTATACGAAAACTGATCGCCGATGAGATCACTGCGCTTCAGAGGCTCGACCGCGCCGATATCCCCGGTATAGCACTGCGATTAGGGAGCATGGCAAGTACTCTCGAGCAGCTGCCGCTACACGTGGAAAGACGATTTGCTACCGCAGCGCCCGTCACAGGCGTCGCAACAACAGAATCAACCAGCCTCAACACCCTGCAGCAGATGTGGCGAGATTTCTTAGGCCTCATTCGCATACGAAAGACTACCACCGGCCAAAAACCACTGTTGCCACCCGAGCAGGATTATTTTCTGCGCGAGAATCTGCGATTAATGTTATATGGCGCACAACTGGCGATGCTACAGGGAGACACGGGCACTTACACGCAAAACTTAAAGTCTGCTCGTCGCTGGATAGGCGATTATTTCGATACCGAGACACAGGTCGTCACAAATATGCAAGAAGAACTACAAGCGCTACTCGATGAGAAGATCGTCGTAGAACTACCCGATGTGTCGGCTTCGCTCGGAGCGCTGCGGGATATTGCAAGTAAGAAATTGGCGCCTTAGATCCTGGATAGCGGGTGAAAACACTAATCTTCTTCGTTGTCGTTTTGGTCATCGCAATCGCGGTAACTATGTTTGCCGAGGGTGATCCCGGTTATGTGTTGATCGCACGATCGCCATGGAGCATAGAGATGTCGTTGTTGGTGTTCGTGCCTTTGCTGATCTTTGGGTTTGGCGCGCTCTACGCACTTGGGCGATTGATACGTCGCCTTTGGCTGATTCCGCAAAGCATGGCCGGCTGGCGATTGAATCGCAGTACAAAGAAGGCGCGCGCTTCGCTAACGCAAGGACTATTACTTCTGGCGGAGGGTAATTGGGTCAAGGCGCAGAATCAGCTAATAACAGGCCTACCACACAGCGACGGCCCGATCATAAATTATCTCGGCGCAGCTTGTGCGAGTCAGGCCTTAGGAGACACGGAAAAGCGCGACGAGTATGTAGGTGCTGCGCAGAAGGCGTCCCCTCAAAACAGCTTCGCGATCGCCATGACTCAGGCCCATCTTTACTCCTGGACCCAGCAACACGAACAAGCACTGGCGACTTTAACTGAATTACGGACGCAGCAACCGAAACACAACTATATTCTTAGATTGTTGGTTCAAACGTATCGCGCTTTGAACGATTGGGCGAGCGTGGCCGAACTTTTGCCTGATTTGCGACGATTCAAGGTGCTAGGGTCGGATGCGATTGATGCGTTGGAGCTGCAGGCACACCGCGAATTACTTATGATGTCGTTACCATCGGGTTCGCTTGAAGTACTAAATCGTGCCTGGCGAGCGGTGCCCAAAACGTTGCGACGTTACCCCAAGCTAATTGCGATCTACTGCGATCACCTCATCAAACAAGATAAGATGAATGAGGCTGAGTCTTTGTTGCGAGAGGCGATAGCCCGTGAACCAGATGAAGAGTTATTGGAGCTCTATGGACGAGCCCACAGCGACGACATCGCCAAACAATTAGAGACAGCTGAGAACTGGTTGGTTTCACAACCGGAAGATCCACACCTTTTGTTGACAGTCGGCCGGCTTTCCATCTGTAACGAGTTGTGGGGCAAAGCGCGAAGCTATCTTGAATCCTCGATTAAGCGGCAACCAACGGCGCATACTTATCAGGAATTAGGGGCTTTGATGGAACGTCTAGGCGAACCCGAGAAAGCGCTCGATTACTATCGACGCGGGCTTGAAACGCTATCGACGATGACCCCTACCATGGCACTAACAGACGTCAAACCGGCGCCGCAAAGGCTTACGGGTACCGACTAGTGGCTGAACTCAAACGAATCGAAATAGAAACGATCGTCGGCTAATCCATGCTTGAAGAACGCGTCTCTACCCGCCTCGATCATAGGCGGTGGGCCGCTGGCGTACATTTCGAACCCGCTTAGGTCCGGATAATCCGCTAACAGTGCTTCGTGCACCCAGCCGGTGCGCCCTTGCCAATCGTCTTCGGGTTGCGGTTCGGACAGCACCGGTGTGTAGCAAAAGTTCTCATACTGTTGGTCCCAAGAGAGCGCCAGTCCATGCAGATAAAGATCGCGCTCGCACCGCGCACCCCAAAACAAATGCATGGGTCGGGTCTCACCTTTAGCGAAGGCGTGCTCCACGATACTCTTTATGGGTGCAAATCCAGTACCCCCCGCCATAAATAGGATCGGCAAATTGGAGTCGTCGCGTAGGAAGAAAATACCGAAAGGCCCCTGCAAACGCAGTAGGTCACGCTCTTTCATTTCACCAAAGACATGACCGGTAAATTGACCGCCAGGCACGTGACGAACATGAAGCTGCAGGAACTCATCATCATGCGGCGGATTAGCGAGTGAGAAACTACGTCGACGCCCATCGCGCAATAGGATATCGATGTACTGTCCGGCTAAGAACTGCAAGCGTTGCGTCTGTGGTAATTTCAGGTATACCGCCATCACATCGTGCGCCAGATTCTCGATACGCATGACCCGCCCCGGCAATATCTTGATGGCAATGCCTGCGGCCGCACTGACCTCACGTGCTTCGACCACTAAATCTTCTTGTGGTACGGCTTGGCAAAACAAGGCCTTGCCAACAGATCTCTCCTCGTCGGACAGTGCCTTCTTCTCGTATTCGCCATAATCGACGCTACCACTCACGATCTTGCCTTTACACGAACCACACGCACCGTCACGGCAACTGTAGGGCAACGCCAGTCCTGCTCGTAACGCGGCAGCAAGAATGGTTTCACCTGGCTCAACCGCAAATTCGTGCCCACTAGGTTCAACACGCACTCTAAAGTTCATGGCCTATGATTCACACACGCTCGTCTGGATCAAGCATGGCCTGTATTGTAAACCGGCACAGCATCTGCGTGCACCTGTAGCGTAGGCCACAAGTTCATATAGACCATTGACAAAGTGCCAGCGCCTGCTTTTAATGCGTAGAGCGTGCGTACATATCTTCCTGAACCGACTCTCTGCGAATGAGTAGTGAACTTCTGCTAGAAGTTAAGGGCGTCAGCCGCTCCTACGGCAACATCCAGGCACTCAACAACATCAGCTTTAGTATCGCTCAAGGCGAAGTGCTTGGATTTCTCGGGCCCAATGGCGCTGGCAAAACAACGACCATGCAGATCATAAGCGGCAATCTTGCCCCCAGCACCGGTAGCGTAAGCATTGCCGGTCATGATCTGTTAACAGAACCGCGTGCGGCCAAGGCAATGCTCGGCTATCTGCCGGAACAACCACCAATCTATCGGGAACTCACGGTTGACGAGTATCTTGACTATTGCGCAGCACTTAACCGCATCGATCGCGCGCGACGCAAGCCCGCACGCGATACAGCAAAAGAAAAATGCGGTTTGCAGGATGTCGGCAAACGACTAATCGGCAACTTGTCAAAAGGATTTCGTCAGCGTGTCGGCCTGGCGCAGGCGGTGATTCACCTACCACCGGTGGTGATTCTGGATGAACCGACCATAGGTTTAGACCCACTTCAGATTCGAGAAATCCGCCACCTAATTCGTGAGCTCGGCAAAGATCACGGTGTCATACTTTCCACTCACATCCTACCGGAAGTACGGGCGAGCTGCGATCGCGTACAGATCATAAACAAAGGCTCATTGGTGCTGAACGACAGCATAGACAGCCTGTCACGCCACATGAAATCGAGTCTGCTTACCGTCGGCTTTCGCCAGGCGCCGGACTTGTCATTGTTGCAAGCGCTTGAAGGCGTGCAGTCGGTACAGGCGGACGGCAAGCGACGGGTACAAGTTTTCTGCGATCCAAATGCAGACCCAACCGATCAAATCGTGACACTGGCGGCTAAAAAAGAATGGGGCCTAGTCGAGATCAGCCCACAGGGCGTATCACTGGAACAGTTGTTTCTTGAGCTCACAAAGGACGACCAGAAAACAGCGGCGGGGGCAGAAGCGTGATCTTCACCATCGCCCTACGTGAACTCAAAACGCTTTTCATCTCGCCCCTAGCTTGGGCCATTTTGGCGGTTGTACAGGTAGTCCTGGCGTTCATGTTCCTCGCCCATATCGAAGAATATCTGCTGCTACAGCCACAACTGTTAACTATCGACAATGCCCCCGGGGTTACCGAGCTCGTGGTTGGCAGATTATTTGGCAGCGCCGCCATTGTCTTGCTGTTGGCAGTACCGCTACTAACTATGCGCTTGATCAGTGACGAACGCCACAATCGCACACTAAGCCTCCTCTTTAGTGCCCCGATCTCGATGACCGAGATTGTGCTCGGTAAGTTTCTTGGATGCGTATCGTTCTTAGGATTGCTCTTGCTCTTGATTACACTCATGCCGCTATCACTGTTTGTCGGTACTAATTTAGATATTGGAATAATTCTTTCCGGTTTACTTGGTCTCACGCTGCTACTGGCCGGATTTGCCGCAGTCGGCCTATTCATGTCGACACTTACCCAATACCCAGCCGTGGCCGCCATCAGCACATTTGGCGTGTTGTTGCTGTTTTGGCTGCTTGATTGGTCGGGCGATGAGAATAACTGGCTCGGCCAGTTATCACTAATGAACCATTACGAGCCATTTCTCAGGGGTTTGTTTGACAGCACCGATGCAGCATTTCACATACTGTTTGTTGTTACCTTCCTGGTATTGAGCGTACGTCGTCTCGATGCCGATCGGCTTGGGAGTTGAAAGTGTCACCGTCACCGCCGCCGAAAACACAGTTGTGGTTGGTCAATGTCATTTTCGTGCTGCTTCTGCTCACCGCAATAGGGTTGTTGCAGTGGCTTAGTACTGACTATCACTTACGCTTCGATTGGACCCGCGGGTCGAAGAACTCACTATCCGACGCCAGCATCGAGGCGATAAAGCGCCTAGACCAACCGGTGACGATTACCGTGTTTGCCAGCAAACGACAAAATCTGCGTGGGAGCATACGGGAATTGTTGGGCCGCTATCAGCGATACAAACCAGACATCGTGCTCGAATTTGTCGATCCCGATACCGAGCCGGAGCGCACACGCAAGGCAGGCGTGCGCTTCGACGGTGAGGTGATCGTCGAATACGGTGAAAGCAGTGAAACATTAACCAGACTCGACGAGGAAACGATCACTAATGCATTTGTGCGCCTAGGCCATGCCGGCGAACGCTGGCTAGTATTCCTCGGTGGCCACGGTGAACGCAGCCCCGACGGCCAAGCGAATTTTGATCTCTCTAGTTGGGCCGCCCAGTTACTAAAGCGCGGCTTCGCGGCACGTGTGATTATGCTGGCCGAAAATCCACAGCTACCACAAAACACCACTGCGTTGGTGTTGGCGGGGCCACGCATCGACTTGCTGCCCGGAGAAATCGATATAATCGAGGAGTATATCGCGGGCGGCGGTAACCTGTTGTGGTTAGCGGATCCTGAGCCATTGCACGGCCTCGCAACGATCGCGGAATTGCTGGGTATCGAATTCGAACCCGGTGTTATCGTTGACCCCGCTTCGGAGGCGATAGCCGGCAATGCGACTGCTATTGTCGGTACCCGCTACGGATCGCATCCAATCGTCGAGGACTTTCGCAATATTACATTGTTTCCCGGTAGCGTCGGTATCCGACTTGGATCATCGACCGATTGGCAAAGTACTGTGTTGCTCGATACCCGCGACTCGGCCTGGGCCGAGACCGGCCCATTGACCGGTCCAGTACAACTGGACAAGAACGAGGATATCCCCGGACCATTGAATCTGGCCGTCGCATTAACCCGTAAGCTCGGGGACATTGAGCAGCGCGTGGTGGTCATCGGTGACGGCGATTTTCTGTCCAACCGATTCCTCGGTAATGGCGCCAACCTTGAACTTGGTATGAGTATCGCCAACTGGATCAGTCGCGACGACAGATATGTCAATATTCCAGTGACGGTAACGTTAGATCGTAGCCTTAATTTAACCCAAACTTCGCGACTGGTTATTGCTGGCGGGTTCTTATTCTTCTTGCCGTTACTACTGGTCGTCAGCGGAATTGTGATCTGGCTGCGGCGACGCCGGCGCTAAGCGCTGCACTTACAGATGCGTACTCGCTGGCTGTTGAACCTTGGTCTCGTGGTGTTAGTGGCGCTGCTCGCCGTATTTGCCCTAAATAAACGCGACACTGACGACGATCGAATATTGCTCACTGCAATCGATCTGGATAATATTAAGATAGTGCGCTTGCAACATGGTGACGATGAACCGATTGTTATTGGACAACAGCTAAACAAATGGGTGTTGCTCGCACCTGAGCCGGCACGCGCCAACCAGTTCAAGATTAGAAACTTGTTGCGCCTTGCCGCCGCCGCTAGCGAATGGCAATTCGCTGCCAACAGCGACAGCCTGGGTAAGTATGGTCTTGATAAACCGGTTGCGCGGCTATGGTTGGATGACCAGGTGATTCACATTGGGGCACGCCATCCCCTTAAATATTCCCAGTACGTCTTGTATAAAGACGCGGTACATCTGATCTCAGCCCACTACTTTGATTCGAGTGCGTACGGCTATGTCAACCTCATTAGCCCGAGGTTATTCGCAGACCATCGTCGACCCGTGGTACTCGAGCTACCGCAGTTGCGGCTGCAGCGTAACGATGGCACCTGGACAATAGAGCCCGACGATGAATCACTCACCGCTGATCGTATCAATGATTTTGTTGAACAATGGCGTAATGTGCGTGCCCTCACTGTCGTACGCTACGCAGGTAGGCCGGTACTCGATCGGGTTCGTGTTAACTTCGCAGCAGATGAAGGTACGACCAATCAAACACGCGACCAACTGGAACTGGGGATCCTGAGTTACGAACCCGATTTTGTGCTCTATCGCCAAGACGAGAATCTTGAGTACCGGTTTACCGAGGACACCGGCAAACGGTTGCTAAATATCAACGCCGAGTAGCTGGTCATCGGTAACCTCGCGAATGTCATTGCCGTGGTTAAGCTAGCATGCCTGAGCTGCCCGAGGTAGAAACAACACGCCGCGGCATTGCGCCCTACGTGCTGCGGCAGGTGGTCCGTGCGGTGGTTGTGCGACAACCCCAACTGCGTTGGCCTGTACCCACAGCCCTGGTGCGTGAACTGCCTGGTCACACCATTGAGGCCGTAGATCGCCGCGGTAAGTACTTGCTGCTTGCTACGGACATTGGTCATGTGATTCTTCACCTTGGTATGTCCGGCAGCTTACGCATCGTGCCGCATACGCAGCCACCCGAAAAGCATGACCACGTAGATCTGGTGTTATCCAGTGGTAACTGTCTGCGCTTGCGAGATCCGCGTCGATTCGGCGCCGTGCTCTGGACCCGTAAAGATCCAACCACGCACAAGTTGTTAGCGAACATCGGTCCCGAACCACTGGGACCCGAGTTCAATGCCAACTACCTCTATGAACGCTCACGCGGGCGCAAACGTGCCATTCGTGATTTGCTCCTTGATGGGCGCTTAGTAGCGGGCATCGGTAACATCTATGCGAACGAAGCGCTATTCGCAGCCGGTATTGATCCGCGGCGTGCGGCCGGGCGTATTGGTCGCGAACGCTACCGACGACTAGTGAAGGCGGTACGCACCACCCTGAGAAGCGCCATCACCGCTGGGGGCACCACCCTACGCGACTTCCATGGGGCCACCGGCGATCCGGGCTATTTCCAACTGGCCATGAAGGTGTATGGGCGTGAGGACGAGCATTGTCCGCGCTGCCAGCAGACTATCCGCGCCCAGGTCTTGGGTGGGCGCCGGGTATTTTTTTGCGTTCGCTGCCAATTATGACCCATAATTAATGTGACATCTGATAGACATCACTCAACATCTTGATTTACAGTTGTTTTATTCTAATCTAAAAGAGGCAGCTGCATCGAAAGTATGCTCTTAGACCCGAAGCCGGTAATCGGCGCAGGCATACCGACTATCTGCAGTTTTGGCTCGATGTTCGTGTATTTTTCTTACACGAGGAATCTACTGGCCCCGATCATCTAAAATGGAATAAGCGGACTAACGTCCGGGGTATGCCGATGAAGAATGAAGGTCTAGAAAGACATGTCGCGATGTATAGCGTTTGGCGCAAGGCACTGGCCGACAGCATCGGTAAATTTCGCGAGTGGTTGAAGGCTCAGCAGCTGAGTGATGCACAGATCGATCAGCGCCTTGAGCACATCCTCACCACCTTGCGAGACGACAAGCTTTATATCGCCTTCGTTGCCGAGTTCGCGCGCGGCAAGTCGGAACTCATCAACGCCATCTTCTTTGCCAAATTCGGTCAACGCATTCTCCCCTCGAGCGCTGGGCGCACCACCATGTGCCCGACCGAGCTTATGTATGATCCGAATCAACCGCCAACCCTGCGGTTACTCCCGATCGAAACCCGTAAGAGCGGTACCACCATTACCGAATACAAGGGGTTCAGCGACGAGTGGACATCGGTAAAGCTGAATCTGAAGGCACCAAAAAAGATGGCGAAGGTCCTGGAGCATATCGCCGAGCTCAAGACAGTGCCGCCCGAAGAGGCGCAGGCGCTGGGCCTACACATCGCCGAGGATGAGGCCGAACTCGGCATGCGCGTCACTGAAGATGGTCAAGTGGAAATACCCAGATGGCGCTATGCCATGATTAACTTCCCCCACCCCTTGCTTGAGCAAGGACTGGTAATCCTCGATACACCAGGACTAAACGCCCTTGGCGCGGAGCCCGAACTGACCCTGAATCTGCTGCCCAGTGCGCACGCGGTGCTTTTTGTGCTTGCGGCCGACACTGGTGTTACCAAATCCGATATCGAAGTATGGCGCGACCACATCGGTAGCCATAAAGACGGTGCCAACAAAGGTCGCTTGGTCGTACTCAACAAAATCGATGGTCTGTGGGATGAGCTCCGTGACTGGGATGAGGTGCAGCGCGAAATCGATCGTCAGATTCGTGAAACCGCAAGGCACCTATCGATCCCCGAACATAACGTTCATCCGGTATCAGCCCAGAAGGCGCTTTATGCAAAGATAAAGGGCGAGCGAACAACCCTGGAGCGCAGCCGCATCATGGCGCTAGAGGAGGCCTTGGGTAAGGAACTGATACCAGCTAAGCGCGAGATTGTCAGGGAAAACATCAAGGACGATGTGGACGAAATTATAAAGTCCATGCGTATGCTTACGAACCAACGCATGAAGGGCGTAGGTGAGCATATCGACGAGCTGTCCTCGCTCAACGGCAAAAATATGGATGTCATCGAACACATGATGGGGAAGGTTAAAGTCGACAAGGAAGTGTTCGAGAAGAGCCTACAACGTTTTCAAGCCACGCGCAGTATCTTCTCCAAACAGACTAACCGGCTCTATTCACGCCTCAATATGAAGGGCTTGAGCACCGTCACTGCTGAGACCAAGAAGGACATGGAAATCAGCATGACTACCGCCGGCCTGAAGGCATGTATGCAAAAATTCTTCAAGTACGCCCGCGACACGATGGAGGAAGTTGCGCAACAGTCGCAAGAGATCAAGGAGCTCATGGATGGTGTTTACAAAAAATTTCAAGAAGAACATGGACTTGCCAAGATTAAGCCTGGTAGTTTTTCCGTGATGCGCTATCTGCGCGAGATAAAGCGGTTACAAGCAAAACATGAGCAGTTTACAAAGAGCCTATCCATGGTATTCACTGAACAAAAGGCGGTTACCAATAAGTTTTTTGAATCGTCCGTCGCTAAAGTACGTGCGATTTATAAAATGACTAACCGTGACGCCGACGGTTGGCTGCGAACTATCATGAACCCGATGGAAGCGCAGGTGCGCGAACGCCAAGTACAGTTACGCCGGCGTCTAGAAAGTATCAAGCACATTCACCAAGCGAGCGATACGTTAGAGGACCGCATCAACGAACTGCATCACATACGCGACGGTATCAAAGAACAAGAAATCGGGTTGGAAAAACAGATCAAAGAAATCCTGCACGTGCTGCAGCAGGACAGTCCCGACGAGGACGTGTTAAAGGTAGAGAAGTCTGCCTAAGGTTCTGCCCAGGCCAGACCCTCGCCCCGAGGATCGCTGGCGGCATCGATCTGGTTGCCGCGTTTATCCCAAAATACAATTTGCATGTTGCCGTAGGGGTGTTCACGTGCTTTCAACTCATGGCCGAGTTCGCGTAACGCTTGCAGATCTACCGCGCTAAACGCCCCAGGCTCGTACACCACGGTATCGGGCAAATACTGATGGTGAAAGCGTGGCAACGCTACCCAGTCTTGCGGTTCCCCACGTCCCTCTATGAACTCGAGCGTCGCCAGCAGTACCATGGTGATAATGCGGCTGCCACCGGGGGTGCCCAGAATAACAACCGCCTCTGGGCTTTCGAGGAATGTCGGCGTCATGCTCGATAGCGGTGTTTTACCTGGCGCAATGGCGTTCGCTTGACCGCCAACTAGACCATAGGCGTTGGGCACGCCCGGTTTCACAACAAAATCATCCATTTCGTTGTTGAGTAATATGCCCGTTTGCGGCGGCATGAAACAAGAACCGAACGGATAGTTGATGGTTAAGGTGGCGGCAACGCGATTTCCCTCGGCGTCCATTACCGAGAAGTGTGTGGTTTGCGTACCCTCTCCCTGTGGCGCCGACAACGTATCGCTAGGGGTAGCCTGGCTCACATTGATACTGGCCCGGAGACGGGCGGCATAACCCTGGTCAAGCAAACGGGTTGTATCGACAGCCACGAAATCTGGATCACCCAGATAGAGCGCACGGTCACGATATGCCCGTCGCATTACTTCTACCAGCAAGTGGTAACGACTTGCCGCCGGCAACCGTTCTAGTGCCTCGCCTTGCAGCATATTCAAAATCTGCATGAGCACAATGCCGCCCGATGATGGCAACGCTGCTGACGTGATCCGAACACCACGATAGGTACCCGTAACCGGCACGCGTTCGATCACGTGATACGCGGCAAGGTCTTCGAGCGACCAAATACCCCCAGCAGCACGAACACCGTCGACAAGTTGTTTGGCAGTACGGCCAGCGTAAAAGCCAGCGCGTCCATGCTTTGCGATTTGCTTTAACACGCGGGCTAGATCTGGTTGTTTCACACGGTAACCTTCCGCCGGCACCGCACCGCCATCGAGAAAAACCTGCGCCGCCGCCGGCGAGGCCTGCAGCGCCCGCAGACGCCAGCCCGCCAATCTTTGGTACCGTTCAGTCACCAAGAAGCCTCGGCGGGCCAGCCGCCGTGCTGGCGCTAGACTGTTGTTAAGCGATAAGCGTCCGTAGCGTTCAGCAATATGCACAAGTGCCGCAGGCGTACCAGGGATTGCCGCCGCAAGTGGTCCGTCTAGAGAGAGCCCAGGCACGGGTTGGCCGGCTTCATCGAGATACATGTCGGCATGCGCCGCCAGCGGTGCGCGTTCGCGCGCATCAACCATCACTTCGAACCCATCGTGGGCACGATGCAATAACCAGAAACCGCCGCCGCCGAGTCCAGACCCAGCCGGTTCTACTACTGCAAGCACGGCGGCGATGGCCACGGCGGCATCGAAGGCGTTACCCCCTTGGTTCAGGATTTCGCGTCCAGCCGCGGTGGCCTGCGGGTGGGCGCTTGCGATCGCCGCCGTTCCGGGGCCCGTTGGCGCAGCCAACCCCGGCTGTGACACGGCCGCCAAAAATACTACTAGCCAGACACAGGTGCGGCCCAGGGCGTGTAGCGATAAGGAAAAGCGAATCAACTTACTTGCTTCGTTAGGCGGCGATACTTCTCGTACAACGCCTGCTCAGACTCGGGATTGTCGGGGTCTTTGATGATGCACTCTACTGGACATACCTGCACGCATTGCTGCGTATCGAAATGGCCCACGCACTCGGTACAGAGTGTGGGATCGATCTCGTAGTACTCGGCACCCTCGTATATCGCATTATTGGGGCACTCTGGCTCACACACATCACAGTTGATGCATGCGTCAGTAATCAGCAGAGACATGCCGATGAATTCTCCAGTGTGTACATCAAGATAGAAATCTTACTTCATTTTGTCGGCGAGCGCGGCGGTCACATGAGGGTCCACAAACTCTGAAACATCGCCGCCCAGACTGGCGATCTCTTTTACTAAAGAGGCCGAGATAAAGGTGTCACGCTCCGAAGCCGGCAGAAATGCGGTCTCTATTTCCGGACCCAGTCGTTTGTTCATCCCCGCCATTTGAAACTCATACTCGAAATCCGAGACCGCCCGCAACCCACGTAGAATCACGCGGGCGCCATGACGGCGCACACAGTTAATCAATAGATCGTCAAATCCTTCTACGCTCACACCGTTATCGTCCGCCAAAACCTCGCGTGCGAGACTCAAACGTTCTTCGAGCGAGAAAAGCGGCGCCTTTTCCGGATTGGCGGCAATTACCACCACAATACCGTCGAACAGGCAGCTCGCTCGGCGGATCAAGTCGGTATGCCCATTGGTGATGGGGTCAAAGGTACCCGGATACACTGCAACGATAGCCATTTAGTTAGATGTTCCTACTGAGACGGGATTTAACCGTACTCACGGCAGATCCATGTACGGTCCGATTGTAATCCAATGTCCCCCTGTCGGCAGGCGTGGCACAAAATCGCTCAGCGCCGGCGGGCTAGATGGTAGCCAACATTACCCGCCTGTTGGCTACGAATAAGCTCCCACGAATCCGGGATAGGTAGAGTGGCCATCTCTCGCGGCGCCTCGATATAGGCGAAACCACCGGAAACCAGCCAGCCATGCTGCTCGATCATTTGGCTACTACGTGCGATCAGATCACTTTGAAACGGCGGATCCACAAAAACAATGTCGAATTGTTCTACTGGTCCCGCTAGGTGTTCGATCGCGTCCGCCTCGACCACTTCGGCATTTTCTGCTGCAAGCGCGGCCACACTGTGTCGCAAACTAGCCGCGATGGCGGGGCGCTTTTCTACCATGACAACGCGGGCCGCGCCCCGTGATAACGCCTCCAGACACAACGCGCCGGTGCCAGCAAACAGATCGATGCAGTGGGCCCCCGATAAACACGGTCGCAACCAGTTAAACACGGTTTCACGCACCCGATCCGGTGTGGGACGCAGCCCCGCCACATTAGGGACCTGTAAACGACGGCCACGCCAGGCGCCGCTGATGATACGCACTACACCTGGATAGTCGCTGCGCTTACTCGTGGTCACTCGTGCGGTCGTGGCGCGCACCCGTTTCTTAAGGCTGTCCACCGAGTATCACCGTCACCAGTCGCTTCGGGTCGACACGCCTACGAAATGCATCGAGAATCTGGGCAGTCGTAACCGCATCCACCTTGGCAACGAAGTCGTTCAAGTAAGTGAGCGGCAATTTATAAAATCCGATGATGCTAAGATATTCGAGCAGGTCGTTGTTACTGTCGATGCGTAGTGGAAATCCGCCGGTAATGTTTTTCTTTGCACCAAGCAGCTCTTCCTCCGTCGGTCCAAATTCAATGAACCGCGTCAATGTGCTTTTTACCAATGCCAAGGCCTCGTCACGCTGTGAATTCTCTGTTTGCAGGCCGACCGTAAACGGTCCCTTACGACGCATCGGATAGAAGTAACTGTAGGTGCTGTAGGCGAGGCCGCGCTTTTCCCGAATCTCGTCGTACAGACGTGAGACCATACCGCCGCCGCCAAGAATGTAATTTCCCACATAGAGCGGAAAGTAATCGGAATCATCGCGTTCTAACCCGGGTTGGCCCACACGAATGTGCGTCTGCGAAGAGGGAAACGCGATATCAAGTTCGCGCGGCTCGTCGAGATCATCCACTGGCGGCAGCGGCGGTGCTGGCGTGCCAGCAGGCAGCTTACCGATGAGTTGATTTGCGATCTGCTTGGCCTCACCCTTGCTCACGTCACCGACAATTGCGAGCACCAGGTTGGCAGCGCCATAGTGACTGCGATGAAAGTCGACCACATCAGCCTGCGAAAGTGCGGTCAACCCCGATGGGTCTCCGCGCGGGCTATGGGCGTAAGGATGATTTCCATATAGCGACTCGTAAAATGCCTTGCTCACGGTAGCAGCCGGTGACTGGGCAACACGTCGTAAGCTCAAGAGAGATTGTTCACGTAGGCGCTGAAAGCTATCGTCGGGAAAGCTTGGCTGCTGCAATATTTGCGCAAAGACGGCCAAGGCGGGCTCCAAAGACCGAGCAGCAACAAGGCTGCGCAACTCAAGTGATGCCATGTCGCGCCCACAACCTGCGCTTAGCTGTGCGCCCACACCATCTAGCTGATTGGCGATCTCGTCCGCATCGAGTTCACCGGCGCCTTCGTCGAGCATGGCGTTTGTCAGGCAGGCGATGCCATACTTACCGGTTTTATCGCGCGCGCTACCGGCATCGAAGATTGCGCTGATTTGAACTAGCGGCAGTTCGCTCGCCTCTACAAAGTAGATCCGCGCGCCATTAGCCAATGACCAATGTTCGATGGATGGCAGTGCATTAACGGTGCCCGAGACAAACGCAAGGCCAAATCCAAGCGTCGCCAATATGTACTTATTAATTGACATGACGACCCCCGCCGGCAGCACGAGTACGTTGCGGGCGTTGGCTTATCGGCAACGGCTCCAGAACGGCCACCGTTAGGTTGGTATCGACAAGATAGCGTTGAGCGACCTCTCGCACCTGCGCCGCCGTGACCGCTTGAATGCGGTCGACATAGTCATCCATAAGCCGCCAATCCCGCCCGATTGTTTCCAGCATACCGATCCGCATCGCCTGATAAAAAACGGAGTCCCGACTATAAACGTCTGCCGCCACTATTTGCACCTTGACTCTATCCAATTCCTGCTCGCTCACGCGCTCCTCTTTCAGTCGCTGGATTTCGGTGCGCACTGCTCGTTCCAACTCATCGACAGTATGGCCCTGTGCGGGTGTGCCGTCGAATACGAGCATGGTCGGTGAACGCGAGACTGCGCTGTAACCGGTATCCAAACTAGCCGCGATACGCCGCTTGCGTATCAAGTCGCGCGGGAAGCGCGCGCTTCTGCCGCCGTCGAGCACGCCCGCCAACACACTCAGCGCGTAGGGTTCCCAAGAGGCGCGGTGATGACCATACACGGGGACGTGATAACCAAGGATCAAATAGGGCACTTGGGCCGGTGCTGCGACCTGTGTACGTCGGGTGGCAGTTTGCGCAGGTTCCTCGGGCGGTTTTGAATGTTTGATTGAGCGTGACTTGAGCGGTCCGAAGTACTTTTGGGCAAGCGCGAATACGTCGCGCGGACGTACATCTCCAGCCACAACCAATGTTGCATTGTCCGGGGCATACCAACGGTCATACCAATTCTTGACGTCTTCCGCTGTCATGTTTTCCAGGTCACGCCACCAACCGATGATAGGCCGACCGTAAGGGTGGATCTTGTAAGCTGTTGCCATAAACTCTTCATGTACCCTCCTCTCGGGGTTGTCGTCAGTGCGCAGTCGACGCTCCTCCATAACGACCCTGATCTCTTTTTTAAATTCCTTCTCGTCGACGACCAGGTTCTCCATGCGATCGGCCTCGAGTTCGAACGCGATCGGAAGGCGCGATTTTTCTAGTTGCTGAAAGTAGGCGGTGTAATCAGAGCCGGTAAACGCATTCTCACGTCCACCGTTCTCCGCAATAATACGCGACAGCTCGCCCGGCCCGTGACGTTTGGTGCCCTTGAACATCATGTGCTCTAACACATGTGACACGCCGGTTAGTCCACCCGGTTCGTAGCTGCTACCGACTTTGTACCAAATCTGAGATACCACCACCGGCGAACGGTGATCCTCTTTCACGATCACCTTGAGCCCGTTAGCTAAGGTGTTTTCATGAACGTTACTGCACCCGGTGAGCAATAAACCAACAAGACCGAGCCCAACTAACCGTGTAAGCATGTACTTTGCCTTAACGTTGTAGAACATGAATGTTAGGATAACCGATGAGCAGCAACGTTGTAATCAAGTGACGGCGCCCAGCAAAACCACCACAAACGAGGACAAATCCTCCGGCTTGCTCGGACGCCTGCGTAGTGGGCTTGGCGCCACCCGCCGCTCCCTCACAGACGGTCTTTCCGACCTATTGCTGGGCAAACGCGTACTCGACGATGAGCTCCTAGAAGAACTAGAGAATCTATTATTGTCGGCAGATGTGGGCGTAGAGGCCACTCAGGCATTGATTTCCGACATTACCCGGCGCCTCGCACGCAACGAGCTCTCCGACGGCCACGCCGCTTACGACCAACTGAGACAGAGTATTCTTGAAATCGTTCAACCATTTAGCCAACCACTAAAGATCGCTAATGGCGATACTCCTTTCGTCATCATGGTAGTCGGTGTCAACGGTGTCGGCAAAACCACCACCATTGGCAAACTGGCCTTGCGACTTTCCCGGTCAGGCCTAAGTGTGATCCTGGCGGCCGCAGATACGTTTCGCGCTGCCGCTATTGAACAACTACAGGCCTGGGGCGAACGAGCGGGTGTACCCGTCATCGCCCAAGATACTGGCGCCGATGCGGCGGCCGTCGCCTATGATGCGCTTTATGCGGCGCGTGCGCGTGGCTGTGACGTCTTACTCGTAGATACCGCCGGCCGTCAACATACGAACACCGAGCTGATGGATGAATTACGGAAGATTAAGCGCGTGCTTGGCAAGATAGATCCGAACTCACCGCATGAAGTATTGATGATGCTCGACGCCGTCACCGGGCAAAATGCATTATCGCAACTCGAACATTTCCACAAGGCTGTCGGTGTAACTGGGCTGTGCACAACCAAGCTTGATGGTACCGCTAAAGGCGGTGTCCTGATTGCGCTAGCGAAGAAGGCTGGCCTTCCCATTCGCTATATTGGCGTCGGCGAGGATACGGAAGATTTGCTTGAATTCAGCGCCGAGGCGTTCGTGGACGCACTCATCCCAAAGAGCGTGTAAAAAATGGTGAGTATAAAGTAGCAAGGAAAACAAAATGGATTACTCTGATTCACCGTTGGTTGCTAGTACCTACTTGCTACTTGGCACTTCTAAGTTGCTACTCGAGTTATGATCCAGTTCAACAACGTTTCAAAACGGTACCCCGGCGGCCTAGATGCGCTCAAAAATGTAAGTTTCGAACTTGCGCCGGCAGAAATGGCATTTTTGACGGGTCATTCGGGCGCCGGTAAGAGTACGCTTCTCAAGCTCATTACCTTGATCGAACGATCTACCCGCGGCCAGGCAATCGTCAATAACCAGAATCTATCCCGTGTTACACGCCGGCGCATTCCGTACTTCCGCCGTGACATCGGCATCGTGTTCCAGGATTACAAACTTCTCCACGACCGCACTGTGTACGATAACGTGGCGCTGCCCCTAGTTGTGGCCGGTGTGCGCGATAAAGATATTGGCCGTCGCGTGCGCGCGGCCTTAGACAAGGTTGGTCTTCTTAAGAAAGAACGGGCGTATCCAATCATGCTATCCGGCGGCGAACAACAGCGTGTCGGTATCGCTCGTGCTGTCGTTAACAAACCGCCGATCCTGTTGGCAGACGAGCCCACTGGAAATCTCGACCAGGCCTTGTCTGATGAAATCATGGATCTATTCCACGACTTCAATCAGGTTGGTGTCACCGTGTTGATTGCTACCCACGACCATCGCCACGTGCAACGATTGGGCAAGCACGTACTCGAACTTAAACATGGCGAAATGATCAACGATAGTAGCCCGAGGTCAATCTCGTGATTAGCTATCTACTTCGTCACCTGCAGGTATTTTTCTATACGCTCGGGCAGCTCGCACGTGCACCGATCGCCTCGCTAATGACCATCGCCGTGATTGCGATAACCCTGGCACTCCCCACCGGTCTCTATCTCCTGATCGAAAACGTGCAACGCATGAGTACAGCCCTGGACGGTGGCGCAAAAATCTCTTTGTTCCTCAAAGCGGATATCGACGATACCGCCGCCGCACAACTGACTGAACGAATTCGCCAGACCGTAGAGGTGGCGACGGTAGAATATATCTCACCAAAACAAGCAATGGCTGAGTTCAAGCGCCTGTCAGGCTTCGGCGAAACACTAGATACACTTACCCATAATCCACTACCGCCCGTGCTGATCGTACAGCCGTCAGCAACCCTTGATACGCCGCAGAAGCTTGATGATCTTGTGAAGCGGTTGCGCACAAATGGTGAAGTCGATTTGGCACAACTGGACCTGCAATGGGTGAAGCGTCTGCATGGATTGTTGCAGATTGCGCGCCGCGGGGTGTGGGTGCTCTCAGTTTCGTTAGCGCTCGCCGTCGTACTTATCATCGGGAACACGATCCGGTTGGCAGTGCTGAGCCGGCGCGAAGAGATAGAGGTCACTAAGCTAGTCGGTGGTACCAACGCGTTTATTCGGCGACCTTTTTTGTACACGGGATTGTTGCAAGGGGCCGCCGGGGCACTGGCGGCATGGGCGCTCGTGAGTCTGTGCCTATCGCTGCTAGCCGGCCCCATCGGCGCTGTCGCTGAGCTTTACGCCAGCAACTTTCGCGCTGAGGGGCTGGGTAGCTATGGTATTGCAATCTTGGTGGGGGTGGGGGCAGTGCTTGGCTGGTTGGGCTCCCGAATTGCGGTTGGCCGGCATCTAGGAAGCCTGGAACCGCGGTAGATTGTTGATTTATTTGCTATAATAGGTGAAACTTGCGGCCGAGTTGGCACTCTAACTCTGTGAGTGCTAAAATAGCACGGTCCACGAACCCACTTGCCCCAAATAGGGAGGTTTTGGCGAGGATGACATACTCCTTACCCATTGCAGCACCGCTAAATGCGAAGGCGGCGGGGTTGGCCACGTATATACAGGCCATTCACGCCCAGCCTATATTGAGCGCTGACGAAGAGCGTGATCTCGCATTGCGCTATCGCCGTGATGGCGATCTCGAAGCGGCGCGCCGACTCGTGCTGGCGCACTTGCGTTACGTCGTGCGCGTATCACGTAGTTTGACCGGCTATGGCCTGCCGCAAGCAGACCTGATTCAAGAAGGCAATATCGGCCTAATGAAGGCCGTCAAGAATTTTGACCCTATGCGTCGGGTGCGGTTGGTGTCGTTCGCGATCCACTGGATCCGCGCACAGATGTATGACTATATTCTCCGTAACTGGCGAATGGTCAAAGTCGCCACTACCAAGGCGCAGCGCAAGTTGTTTTTTAATCTGCGCAAGAGTCGCGCCCGTTTAGGATGGATGAAGTCCGACGAGGTTGACGCACTGGCCGACGACCTCAATGTCTCACCCGAGACCGTCCGAGAGATGGAGTCACGGATGAGCGGGGCTGATATCCCGTTCGATACTGACGATCGTGGTGATGATGACCAACTGCGCGTAGCCCCGGCCACCTATCTACAAGATATGCGCTACAACCCGGAGACGCTAGCAACTCGATCCGATGATGAATCGACACAACAGGAAAACCTTGATCAGGCACTAATCTCATTGGACGAACGCAGCCGCAATATCATCCGCCGGCGTTGGTTGGATGACGACAAATCCACGCTCCATGAACTCGCAGCGGAATACGGTATCTCAGCCGAGCGCATCCGCCAAATCGAAAAGAAGGCGCTTGGCGTCATGAAGAACAAGCTCGTAGCCTAAACCGATTCTTATCGCTCAAAAAAGGGCTTCCAAATGGAAGCCCTTTTTTGCGTTTACAAAATCGTTACTCACTGCATGGTCGACAAAAATCGACTCAATCCATCTTCGTATAGCTTACCCGTAACCATAAACCCATCATTGTGACTACCAGTAATTTCCAGAAATTCTTTAGGCCTAGGTGCGGCATCAAAGATCCTACGTCCGTGTGAAAACGGGATGATGTCGTCCTGACGGCTGTGCACGACCAACAGCGGGCATTTCACTGCACTGACATAATCGAGCGTGTTGTATTTAAAACGAGTAATCCATCGCACTGGCATGAACGGATAGTATTTACCAGCAATATCCGCGACACTCGTGAACGCTGATTCAATAATGAGCGCGCGTGGCGTATGCTTGCTGGCGACATAACTTGCAATCGTTGCGCCAAGCGAGCGGCCAAAGATTACAATCTGCGACGGATCGACCTTGCGCTCCTCCACCAAATAGCGCCAGGCGGCCTCCGCGTCGAGGTAGGTCCCTGCTTCGCTGGGTGTACCTTCGCTTTCGCCATATCCACGATAATCGATGATAAACGTACTAAGGCCCAGGCGACTAAATAGCTGCAGCGAGACTATGCGGTGAGAAATATTGCCAGCGTTACCATGAAAGAATAACAGTACCTCGCGGGCGGGATTGGCTTCCAAATACCAGCCCGACAACCTAACCCCATCATCAGTCTCAAAAGAGACCGGTTCATAATCGAGACCGAACTGATTAGGGGTGGCCACTAGCTGACGCTCGGGATAGTAGATAAGACCACCCTGAAAGACGTATAGCAGTGCAGCGAGAATCAGATACGCCGCCACCAGCGTAAGCACAATTAGAGCAAGGCCATTCCACATAAACGATGATCTACATTCATGAAGGCGGCCTTGTATGCCGATCGCGGTTTTCAAGCATATCTTAATATACCCACAAGCGCAGGCTCGCACCACGCAGTTGGTTTTGTTCGATCATGATTAAGGTATAGTTAACCAATAGCACGGCTAGCACCAGGAGCACACATGGAGCAATTTAGGGTTGGGCACGCCCGGGGAGCTACTTGGCAGCAGGTGGCGGAGGCATGTTTAACACAGATCGGTGATATTCCAGGTACAGGCAATCTGGGATTCCTGTATGTGACCGATACGCTAGCCGCACAGCTGTCCGACATTTTCGCCCATTTCAAACGTGTCACAGGTATCGAAAATTGGGTAGGTACTGTCGGCATGGGCATATGTGGCAGCGGTTGCGAGTATTTCGATGAGCCGGCGATCGCAGCTTTGATCGGGGAATTTCCCGATGATTCCTTTCGCATTTTTCCCACTATCAAATCAAGCACAGAAGATTTCGTCCGTGATAACGAGAGTTGGTATGCAAAGACCAGTTCGCATTTTGGTATCGTGCACGGAGATCCACGCAACGCCAACGTCCCGAAATTTGTTGAACAATTGGCAAACGAAATTATTGGGGGGTTTCTCGTCGGTGGTTTAACATCGTCTCGCAGTTCTTACTCGCAGATCGCGACAGGCATCACAGAGGGCGGTATTTCCGGCGTGCTGTTTGCCGATGATGTCCCTGTGACGACCGCGCTAACCCAAGGTTGTTCGCCAATCGGCAAACAGCACGAAATCACAGAGTGTGATGGCAACGTAGCGATCACACTCGACGGGCGCCCTGCTTTCGATGTATTTCAGGACGAAGTCGGAGATTTGATAGCACGCGAACCGAGGCGCGCCGCTGGATATATCTTTGCCGCCCTGCCAATCAAGGGGTCAGACACCGGTGACTACGTAGTGCGGCATCTTGTGGGGTTTGATCCGGAAAAGCGCTCGCTGGCAGTGGGCGATACACTGGAGGCCGGCAACACAATGATGTTTTGCCGCCGAGATACGGATAGCGCATACAAAGACATGCTGCGAATGCTGCAGAGTCTAAAAGACCGCACTGACGGCACCCCGAAAGGCGGCGTCTATTATTCCTGTGTCGGCCGTGGACCCAATCTATTTGGCCAAAATTCAGAGGAACTTAAGATCATACAACAGGAATTAGGCGACTTTCCCTTAGTTGGCTTCTTTGGCAACGGTGAGGTCTCCCATAACAGACTTTATGGCTATACTGGCGTTCTAACCCTATTCTTATGAATGGGCAAGCCTCAGCAGCTAGCTAGTTCGATGGAGTCTGACAATGGAGCTCGCACTGCCACATTGGCATTTTTTTGACAAGTACACCGACAAAAAGCGGGAAAGCCTCACAGATGCCCAGGTCGGGGAGCGCGTTGAAAAAGAGCGGCGCTTGTTCTGTGCGATCTGCCGAAATCTAATAACAACTCAAGACGATCGCATTAATATCCAGGGCGGGCAGGAACATACGTTTATGAATCCCGATGGCTACCAGTTTCATATCGGCTGCTTTCGCGATACTCGTGGGTGTGCACATGTTGGCCAAGAGGTGTCAGCCTGGAGCTGGTTCAGAGGGTTCACTTGGCGCATCACGTTGTGCGGCAGCTGTGAAACACACCTGGGGTGGTTATTCCGCGCGCCAAATGAATGCTTTCACGGTTTGATTCTCAACCGACTGACGTCATTGCATTAGCCCCTCCCTAGCCGGCAACTGCTCCTCGACCGCTGTTCCTGACGCGGTTCTACCTCGGCAACCGCTCCCTGCGTTGCTCTACCTCCTGCATCCCTGCAGTCGTCCTCCTTCTGACCACCAGGGACGGTGGAAATGCAATAGGATTG